>Ga0315296_10001005_pt1 | contig 24957 bp, 26 predicted proteins | sample YL17G14_18_MG_FD_203921 | JGI IMG/M metagenome (GOLD analysis project Ga0315296, IMG submission 203921) | Sediment microbial communities from Yellowstone Lake, YNP, Wyoming, USA - YL17G14_18 | ecosystem: Environmental > Aquatic > Freshwater > Lake > Sediment | place: USA: Wyoming | collected... | reverse complement strand
AGCTGGCACAACACCTTTAGTCTGCGACGACGGCAAAGCATGTACTGACGATACCTGTAGCCCAGTGGATGGCTGCGTCTACACTAATGACGATACCAATGTCTGCGATGACGGGCTGTTCTGTACCGGTGTCGAAGCGTGCTCAGAAGGCTCATGCGTGGTAACTCCAAGGGACTGCTCTGACGACTACGAATGTACCTCAGACAGCTGCGACGAAGAGGCAGATAGTTGTATTAATGATGATTCCGAGTGTCCTGTTTGCGATCCAAATGTCAACCTGGTCTCAAACGGCGGTTTCGAGTTGCCTGTAGTAACTGACCCAGCAAATTGGGACATATTCCCCAACGGGACTTCTGGCTTGGACTGGAACGTGCTATGGAACGGCGGGTCAACTTCGTATAACGAAGTAACACGCCCGGAGATTGCTAATCTAGAGCTTCACAGGATAGGCATAGGCTGGACCGTGGCAGAAGGCGACCAGTATGCGGAACTTGACACCGACTGGAACGGCCATATAGGTTCGTTAAATGATGAGCCTGCTTCCGTGAAGATTTACCAGGATTTGGATACAATCCCCGGCGAGACCTACACGATAAGCTTCCTGTTCTCGCCGAGACCGGGCTACTCTGCAAGTGAGAATGTGCTTGAGTTCAGTTGGGATGGTAATATTGAAGCCACGATACCCTCTGACGGGTCTTCAAACACGGATACTGATTGGAGCAAGTATACTTACTCATTTACCGCAACCTCAGCAAAGACGCGCATACAATTGGCCGATGTAGGCACTCCCAACTCTTTGGGAACCTTCGTCGACAACGTCAGCGTGAGGTGTAAACCCATGCATATGGCTTGCGTAGAAATGGCCTGCAAGGAAGTAGACGGCCCGGGCAAGGATACGTGCTCTAAAGACACGGATTGTTTCCACACTGTCTGTAGCGGTAGTCTCGATGCCGATAATCTAAATATCGAACAAGCTGAGCCTTTCTGCAAGGTTGTTCAGGGACCAGGAAATAATAGTTGCACGATAGGTGAGGAGCCTCCTTGCATATGCGTAACCGGTACGACCGAGTCCTGCTACACTGGACCAAATGGCACTAAAGGTGTAGGCGTCTGCAAAGCAGGTAATCAAACCTGTGCCGGAACCTCATGGGGAGCATGTACCGGTGAGGTCCTACCGTCAACAGAGATTTGCAACGACCTTGATGACGACTGCGACGGTGTTGTAGACGAAGGTTGCACTAGTACTATTACGCGAAGGACCACAGGCGGCGGAGGGGCAATCACCTTTGGCACGATAACACTGCCAACACCCCCATCAGTCAACGAGACCTGCAACTGCACCGACGGAAGCGCTGAGATATCATTCATGGCGGCTGGTAACACAGTCAACATAACAGTAACAAAGCTGGACGACTGCAAGACCACTTACGTGCTGTTACTCACAGACCCGCAGCTGGTCGGCGAGCAGACCTTCACACTGTCGAAGGCCGGTGATGAGCAGTCCTTCACCCTTGACGTCAACGAGCCTGACTGGGTGGAGATGAGGGCAAGGCTCTACTGCAAGGACGTTTATGATACAGGAAACACGGACGCCTTCATAGACCAGAAGGTCGTCCAGAGGGAGCTGCCTTTGGAAATAACGACTCAGCCGCCTACCGGCGGAGGTGTCACACCGACCCCGACGGGCGCTGCGGTGACCGGGATACCGAACTGGCTATGGCCGATAGGGTTCTTGGTCGTCCTGTTGATCCTGTTGTTCGCGATTGCCAAGAGGCGGCGCAAGACAAAGGAAGAGGAGTAAATCCTCTTCCACATGGTTAAGATGAAGTTCGGCGACAGGCTTAAGAGCAAGAACAGGAAGGCTCAAGAGAACGAACTATTATGCAAGCTGATATGCCACAATATATGCGTTTTGATATAGGAGACGCATGAGTTGGGGATTAGGCCTGAGTTTTGAACATTAAGGCTTGAGATAAATCAATGCCAGCAAAATAATCATTAAAGCAAAACCAACAATAAGAGACAAAGAGATTATATGGTACTTATCACCTAGATAATTGAATTGAGCGTCCGTTTGTCCTTTGAAGCACGATAGTGTTTTTGTCATAACTCTCAAATACTCTATGCCTTCGTCAACTCTTTCCCAAATAGCTTCTGGACCCTGAGAACGATAAATAACAAAATTATCCCAAGTAGGAGGTGCGCCCTCTGGTTTATATCCATCCTGATTTTCATAATAAGTCTCTGTTGAATCTACCTTACCAATACCATCGAATTTCTTTATTTCATTAATGAATTTTTTTAGGTTCTCATTACTTCCTTTAGCATATATCTCAACCCAATCATCAATATTTTTAGCAGTACCAAGTATATCCAAATTGTCGGCTAATTCTTTGACTCTTCGCAAAAACCCAACCTTAGTTACCTTACCTTTAACTTCAATTCTAACCTTCTCTAGGTTGGCTTGGGTCCCCTTTGGCTTGGTTCTAGCCATTTTGGGTATGCCTAATTTAAGGCCAAAGATATAAAAAGGTGCGAATTTCCTCGCGCAAGTATTTTTATGCCCCCTGCCGTATGTTTTTGGGTTTTTTATCAAGGTTGCACTTTTTAAGGTCATTTTTGGAAATTTTCGGCCAAAAAGGTGCAAAGCCGGCTAGGTCTGTAGGTTTCTTAGAGCTACATGCTCTTGGAAACGGGCGCCGTGAATCCGCCTGGGAGGTTGTCTCGGTTATGCCAAAAGCGATGATGCCGGAGCAAACACGAAGATCCAGGCTTTAGCCCGGAGTAGTCCACGAATAAAGATTTAGTGTTTTCTGCCGTTCCTCTTCCGCTTTTGTAACCCTATCAAATAGATCAGCAACATCCGTCAAGTCTAAGCATACTATGCCCAGTGCTTCTAACCTGCTTCTAGTGTCGCCAGAAAACCCGGACCTGGAGATAATGATATAATCCTTCTTTCCGCCGAAGTTTATCTTTTTGGCTTTAGACTCGAGCTCGTTGAACACGGTCAGCCCATTGACGGGTTCTTTCGTATATTTGACTTCACCCAACAGCAGCCGGTCCTTGCCCCTGCAGACTATGTCGATCTCATCATTCCCGTCCCACCACGATCCAATCTCCTCAAAGTTTAAGGGGGTTCCGCTGATTTTTGCGCCGTTCCAGAGTATAAGAAGCTCTTTGGCTATATCCTCGAAGCATTGAGACACGTATATATAAAAACCCTCGTCAATCGTCTGTTTTATGGACGCATAGTTCCTGAGTTCAACGGCGGACTTGTTTGGGAAGACGAACCGGTACCAAGACCTGAAGAAATTGTCACTGAAAGTATACCTCTTGCTTTTTTTCTTCCCGAAAACGGGGTTTTCTTCCTTAACAATATCGAGAAGCTTTGCTAAATTGAGCAGGTAGGGCGTCAACTGGTTCTGTGGGGTCTGCATGGCGTCGGCGATCTCTTTGAGCTCCCTCTTACCCGAGGCGATGAGAGACAATATAGTGTTGTACCTCTGGAATGACCTTAGTTCGGAGGATAGGAGTGTTGTCGGTTCGTCGAAAAGCGGGCCATCTTCCTCAAGGACTAGTTTGGATATCCGCTCCGTTAAACTTCCCTCGGAACTCCTGACTGCCTCCAGATAGAAAGGGGTCCCGCCGAAGAACGAGTAGTACTCTACCCGCTCCTGTTCGCTCATGCCGGAGAACATCTCTCTGAAATCCACATATCTGAATGGCCCCATCTTCCTCTTGACAGCCGCCCTGCCATAAAGCGGTCCCCTGCTTGACAAAACCAGTTTCTCGGTCATGCCCACAGAGGAGCCCACCAGGATTATTAATAATCTCCGGTTTTTGAGTTTCCGGTCAAGGTAGTCCTGGAGCATGGATATAAACTCCGGGGATACGGTGTCAAATCTCTGAAACTCGTCAATCACTACTACAAACTTGGAATCCTTTGAACTTTCGGCGAGGTAATCAAAAAAATCGCCCCAACCCTTGATTTCAATGCCGTCACCCGTCTGCTCCCGTATGTTATTGGAGAACTGGCCCATCAGATCCGTCTTCTCGGCAAGGTTCACATACAAGTAGAGTTTCTTGGAGTCCAGGGAATCGAGGAATCTCACGAGTAGCTTAGTCTTGCCAACCCTTCTTCTGCCGTATAGAACCAACAGCTCGCTGCCGCCGAGCTTCTCATATCTGCTCTTCAGCAGGTTCAGCTCATTGTGCCGGTCAAAGAACTCTTCAGTCATTTTAGTTATTTATAATTACGATTATACATATTTATAATTACGATTATATAAACTTATCTGGAGGCGATAACTTCACTTCTGAAGAAGTTACGCTACAAAACCTGAAAGAGTCGCCCAAGTTACTGAGTCTACAGGTCTCTCTCGACCATGTAGTCCGCTATCGCCAGAAGCGTCTCTTTAGCCTTTGATTTCTTAAGGACTTTCAGTCCGTCCTTCCCTGAATCGACGATCTCCTTTGCCACGGCTGCGGCCCTTTCCACCGAGCCGTATTTGTTGATGATGCCGATGGCCTCCCTTATCTCGTCCTGAGAGTTCCTCTCCTTGTCGAGTATGTGTATGAGCCTGGCCTTCTCTTCCGGCTTGCAGGCTGCCAGCGTATAGATGATGATCAGCGTGCGCTTGCCCTCGTTTATGTCCCCGCCTATCTCCTTGCCATACTTCTTTGCGTCCGCCCTCAGGTTCAGCACATCGTCGTGTATCTGGAAGCTGACTCCCATGTTCATGCCGAAATCCCGCAGGGCCTCTATCTCATTCTCCGTCGCGCCGCCGACTATCGCGCCTACTTCGCAAGACGCTGCCATCAGCGCGCCCGTCTTCCTCCTGATCATATCAAAGTAGTCCTTCTCTGTCAGGTCCCAGCGCCGGTTCTCGACCCAGCCTATGTCGAGTGCCTGGCCCTCGCAGACCCTCGTTATCTGCGCGCTCAGGGTCTTCAGCACCCTCTTTCCTTTCTTGCTCTCCAGTTTCTCCAAGGCGTCGCTTAGGGCTTCATATGCCAATGAGAACAAACCGTCGCCGGAGTTTACCGCCAACCCCAACCCGTATTTGTGGTGCAGGCAGGGCTTGCCCCTGCGGAGCTCGCTCCTGTCAGCTATGTCGTCGTGTATCAGCGTGAAGTTGTGCACCATCTCTATGACCGCCCCGACACTTAGCCCGTCCCTCGGCTTTCCGCCTACTGCCTCGCAGGAAATCATGCAGAGCGCAGGCCGCAACCGCTTCCCGCCGCGCGAGAACAAATCCCTTATCGGCTCGTAAAGGTAATCGGGCTTCCTGGCGGTGTAGCGTGCAATCTCTTTCTCCGTCATTTTCGTGTAGGAGGAAAGCGTCCCTTTGAGGTCCACACATTATTAATGGGTTATTTATAAAAAATAACATTATCTGCAGGTGAGTTTTTCTTTCATAAGTCTCTAAACTTAGTAATGAAGGCGATAATCCACGTCAGCAGGGACGGAAGATATTTCGTAGCCGAGGACCTGATTACCGGTGTAGCCGACCAGGGGTCCACACGCAGGGAGGCCATTTCAAACCTTAGAAAAGGCCTTGAGGAGAGATACGAAATTCTCATGGATTTGGCTTCAGGCTCCCGCAAGACAGTCTGCCTCGATATCGAGGTGGGCCGTCATGCAAAAATTGCCTCCAGCGTCAGCTAGAGAGGTTCTACGCGCTCTCAACAGTTTCGGCTTTAGGATAATCAGGCAGAGCGGAAGCCATATACATCTTATTGGCAAGGACGGTAAGACGCTCGTGACTGTGCCAAATCACCCGGAGATTTCCAAGAAGACCCTGCTTTCAATTATAAAACAGTCAAAGATAGGCCGCGAAGCGTTCCTCAGAGAGCTATAAATCTTTATATTCAGTCATGCGGTAAGAATACCGTGATATCGATAATCGACTACGGTGCGGGGAATCTGAGGAGTATCTCCAACGCGTTGAAGAAGGTGGGCGCGGATGTTGAGGTAACCAACGGCATAGACAAGAAAGCCGATGCGATAATCCTGCCGGGCGTCGGCAACTTCGGCGATGCGATGCAGGGGATATCCCTGCTCAGGGAGAACCTTTTGGAGCAGCTGGACTCAGGCAAGCCGTTCCTTGGGTTATGCTTAGGCTTACAAGTCCTTTTCGAGGGCAGTGATGAGGCCCCTGACATCAAGGGGCTTGGAGTCCTTAAGGGTTCCTGCAAGAGGTTTAAGGAAGGTAAGGTGCCGCACATGGGCTGGAATCAGGTGCGGAAGGTCGAGGATTCCACTTTGTTCGACGGTATCCGGGACAACGAGAACTTCTACTTCGTCCACTCCTACTACGGGCCCGTCCTTAAGGAAACTATCGGAGTCTGCAACTACGGCGTCGACTTCTCGGCAGCTGTGCAGAAGGGCAACATCTTCGCCTGCCAGTTCCACCCGGAGAGGAGCGGAGAGCCAGGGCTGAAGGTGCTGAAGAACTTCCTGAAAGAAACAAGGAGATAGAGGGCTCAGAGTCCGCCTACTGAAAGGCCCGTCGTGCCTATTGCGCCTAATCCGACTAAGGTGATTCCGATAATGGCCCCAACGGCAACCACTATCAAAAGCACTATGATCATAGCCAGTAAAACTGTAGCTATGCCCAGGCCCCACGTCGTGTCATTCGCGACCGCTGCGGCCCTGCCAGCAATCAGCCATTCCCATACCCCTGCGAGGATGGTGACTACAAGCACGGCCATAAGCGGCCCGAGCCATGGCAGGATAGCTGCAGGGTTTCCGCCGGTGCTAGCCGCCATCAAGTTCCCTATGGACCCCGATAATGCGATACTCGTTATGATCGAGAGGGGGAGCATTATGAAGAGGTAGAAGCTGGCTCCGGTGTATGACAAGAGACCCAGCGTATTGCCGAAGTCGGCCTTTTTGCCGCGGAACACTCCCATCAGCTTCGTCATGAGCCAGCACAACAGCAGGAAAATCGCGAGACCTGTCAGTAGGTCGATTATAGCATACAACACCGTCGTCAGCATGTAAGACGGCCCGGCCAGAATCTTTGTACCTGCTATCTTCACCGACGACGAGATGGCTATGGACAACACGATGTTTATAGCCAGCCCTATGAACGCCAGTATCAGATACAGTTTCAAACCGTCTGCTAGGTTGGCATCCTTCTTCAGTTTTGTCAGAGTTTCAGTCGGATGCAAGAGAATCCCGGGAAGCGCGTCGAAATGTATGGCCATTTTAGGTGCTTATAGAAAGGGAAGAAAAATAAAAATAAAAGAACATTGGGCTTACGCCTTGCTTACGAGGCCCAATATACCAGCCACTACTGCGAGTATCGTTCCGGTGAAGTATATGCCGCCGCCGCCGAAGAATAGCCCTATTATGCCAAAGATCAGGGCCAATATGCTGCCAATCTGCCTCTTAGCGGGGTTCTTTATTAAGATTCCGCCAATCAGCACTATTGCCCCGGATACTATGGACATCATCGCAGCAATTATCAGTGCGGTCGTCACGAAACCAGCATAACCTCCAGCCAACGCTCCAATAGTGCCCAAGTATGATAGTATAACCACTGCGGCTATTATGAACGAGACTGCAGAAATAATTGCCAGTATCATCGCAATCTGTGAGTAGTCGTTTCCTGCCATTTTTTGCCTCCTCTTTAGTTCTTTAATTGCTGCCAATAGAACGTTTTAGGCAATAAAAATGCCCCTGTAACGTTTTTATATCCCATTTTGTTAGAAATAGGCCTTAAAACCCAACGAGGGCAATTAAATTAAACAGGTACCTGAAAATGGCAACAGAAAAAGAAATTAGTTCAGCCGACGAGACAATCGAGGCTGTTGTGACTAAGCCCGCCAGAGTAATAGACAAGGCAGCTAAGTCAAAGACTGGTAAAATGATAGGAGGTATAGTGTTCATTATAGGATTCCTCCTAGCCGTGATAGCCGGATTAGTAAACGGCTACTGGGCAGTGACTGGTGCGAACCAAACGCTTGCAGTTAGCGCTATGATGGGCGTAATGGCACTGATAGGACTGATTGTAGGTCTGGTGAACGTCTCAGACAAAGAAGCAATCAACTTCCTAATAGGCGCTATCGCAGTGACTGTAGCTGCTGCTGCAATGGCACCGCTGGCAAGCTTCGGCGCCGGGACAGTAGTAGTAGGCACTGTGACCAACTTCGTGGCAGTGTTCATCAGCAGCCTGATGAGCATGATAGCAGCGTTCGTTGCTCCAGCCGCCACAATAGTCGGCCTAAAGGTCGTCTACACCTCAGCAAGGAAGGCATAAACGGAAACTCGCAAGAGTTTTCGTGTTTCGTTACACAAAGTGTAACGACTAGAGCCTTCCCTTTTTTCTTTTTTTCTTTCTTTTTCTATATTCCTTAGACTTTATGCTACCGCTCTCTTTAAACTATTAGCGATAAACTAATCATGGAGTACACAATTCCTATAAGGATTGAGAGCCTTGATGACGGGTATGCTGCCACTAGCGAGAAGTTTCCTGGCTTCCTTGCGCATGGTAAGACCTTTGAAGAGACCATCCGAAAGGCCGAGATCGTTCTAAAATCCTTGCTTGAGACGTATCGTGATAAAGGGGTTAACCCGAAGTTCACAAATCCTACTTCAGACAATTCTCCCGCAGAAAGTCGGTGCTGATTGCCCAGAAACCGAGCTTGTTCCTGAGTTCCCACGAGTATCCCCGGGGCACGGAGGCGCTGAAGACTTCCTTGCCGTGGCCCTTTACAATCTCCGATGCCGGGACAAAATCGGCATCCCCTGAGATTAAAATGCAACAGTCGCATTCGTCTTCAAGGACACACAGATTCAGCATATCGACAGCAATCATGACGTCGATTCCCTTCTCCTTCGTCCTGGACTTGCCGATGCAATCAAGGCAGTTGGCTTCGACAACAGGCCTGCATGAATCGCATAGGTCCAAATAACCTAGTGCCTCCTTTTTCTCTTGCAACAGGCGTTTTGTAGTGTAACTTTGCAACTTCCTTGTGAAGACGCGGAACTTGGGCAGCTTCCTTATGTCTTCGAGGAATTTCAGGTGTTTGTAATACACGCGCTCGCCGTCTTTAATGTCCGGGATTGAGTTGTAGTATCTCGAGCCTTTGTGCTCGCGGTTGAAATGCGCGCAGGCGAGCTCGCTAATCTTGTAGAGGTCTATGCAGCTCGGCTTTATAGAAAGACCCTTAAGGTTATGGTAGAGATTGTTTCCGTCAATGAAGACGACAGCACTTTTCCTAGACACTTTTCCATCCCTAGGAGTGCGGATGGGAGAAATAAGAGGGATCCCAGCATTGCCCTGCCGAGCAAGGCCATACTGGGGGGTTAATGTTTATTATTGGAAGTTAATGTTTAAAAACCTTACGGGGGTATGTCTTGCTCCTAAAGTCTGCTCCTTAAGTCACTTTAGTAGCAAAGCCGTTTGCTCACAGCCCTGTCTTCATCCCTTTCCTCTCGTGCTCCAGGGATCTGTAGACCGTTGCATGCTGCGCCCCTTTTATGAACATCTGTATGGCCTTCTCTGCTAGTTCGACATCCTCTTCAATACCGATGATCGCGACGGTCCTGCCGTAGACCGATATATTGGTCCTTGTCAGGGTCTCCAGGGTCGTCCGGGCCTTGCCATGCTCGCCGATTATCCTCGCATTGACCCTTTTGACGTCCGCATCCCTCTGGTGGAGTACATCGTACAGGTTGATCACCGACAGGACGTAATCCTCTTTAATCAGGTTTATCGCATACTTAGGGTTGAAGCCCCTGCCGATAGCCTTCACCACGTCAAGGGCCTTCCACTCGCGCAGCCCGTCCTCTTCGGGGGATGCTATGCTGACCCCGCCGTCATGCGTGATGTCCAGCTTAATCTTGCACCGCTTTTCGAGCATCGCCTTTGTCGTCCCCTTGGTCCCGACAAGGACGCCGACACGGTCCTTTGGTATCTTGACGTATTCAGCCATTATCGTCTGTGATACTTATTTCTTTTGAAATATTTCGCCTCTTCTATATCAGCTTCTTCCCTGTCTTTTTGTCTTTGAGCGTCCTCCGCATTTACAGTCCTTTTCACGCTCTTCACTTTCTTCAGCAAGTCCTCAGCATCGCACTTGACACCCTTACGTTTGAAAAAAGCGCATATGTTTCTAACGTCGCGTTCTAAAAACTCATCGGCCTTCGGGTGGGTCAATAAGACGCCTTGGGCGAAGTCTATCAGGTAGGGTTTACCGTCCTGGACCAGGACGTTATACTCACTCATGTCTGCATGAACCAGGCCTGCAGCATACATCTTTTTTATCTGCGTCACGACCTCCTTAAACATCGCGTCCATGTCGGTGACGTCTGCCTTCAGCAGCTGCGGAGCGGCGTCTTTGTCGCCAATGAATTCCATGACGATGACGTTTTTCTCTATAGCTAACGGTTTTGGCGCCCTGACACCTGCTTCCTCAACCTTCTTCAGGTTCTTGAACTCCTTCAGGACCCAGCAGCGTATCAAGTCGCGCGCATTTTGTCCGACTTTCTTAAACCTTTCATCTCCGAGTATGTATTGTAACACAGTCGGGTTCTTGAAATAGCTAGCCGACGCGAGCCGGAATATCTTTATCGCGATTTTCTTGCCTTCTCGTTCACCGAGGAAGACATCCGCCTCTTTTCCTGTGGATATCGGGCCCATGATCCTGTCAATGAAGCCCTCAGAACCTAACTTGCCTACGCTATCCAGGATCTCGCGGTTGAAGATGCCGCCCTCGGTCTTCTGCGTCTGCAGGTCCTTTTTTATGGTCTCAGACCTTCGACTCCTTCGTTCAAGATCGAACTCGCTTTTCACGGCTAAGTTAGAAGACGAGTGATTAAGAAGCCAAGGAGGTATTTATTTTTTGCCCCCCTAACTTACCGTGGAATTGCCGAAGAGGATAGTCTTAGGGGAGATATCGAAGTTACTCGGGGATGTGCCGATCACTATGATAAAGGACGTCCCGCCCGAGATAGAGGGGGACTTCTCCTTCCCCTGTTTCCCGTACGCGAAGAAATCAGGCAAGAACCCGCAGGCCCTTGCAGAGGAGCTGGCTAAGAAGTTGGGCGGCGGGTTCATAGAGCGCGTGGAGGCGAGAGACGGGTTCGTCAACTTCTTCTTGAGCCCTGCTAAGGTCGCCGATGTCCTGGTCAACGAGGTAATAACCCTCAAAGGCGACTATGGCAAGGGCACGAACCGCGGCAGGATGATAGTCGAGCACACTTCAGCCAACCCGAATGCCCCGCTGCATGTCGGCCATTTAAGGAACTCGATAATAGGGGACTCGATAGTCAGGATAATGAAGTTCTCCGGTTATGGCGCGGAGCCGCAGTTCTTCGTCAACGACATGGGCGGCCAGCTGGCGATACTCGCATCATGCTTAAGCAAGTTCGACTACCGCAACAATCTGAAGAAGTCCGGGAAGAAGCCGGACGCCTGGCTCGGCGAAGTCTATGTGCGCGCGAACAAGGAGGTCGACCAGGAAGCAGCCAAGGCACTGCAAAAGAAATACGAGAGCGGCGACAAGGAGATAAAGAAAATATTCGATTTCGTGGTCGAGACCGCACTCTCGGGGTTTAAGGAAACGTTCAAGAACTACAACGTCTCGATGGAGTCTTACGTCCGCGAGAGCGATTTCGTCCTCAGCGGGAAAGTTAACGAGGTCCTCGACAAGCTGAGGAAGAGCCAGTACTGGTTTGAAAAGGACGGCGTCTTTGCCCTGAACATGGAGAAGTACGGGATAGAAAAGGAGCTGGTACTGCTGAGGAGCGACGGGACGACTCTTTACACTACGCGGGATCTGGCCTATCACCTATGGAAACTGAAGCAGGGCGACTGCGTGAACGTCATCGCCAACGAGCAGACCCTGCAGCAGCAGCACCTGCGCGCAGGCCTGGACATATTGGGCGTCAAAGATGTTCAAAAGAGAGTCAGACATTTGTCGTACGAGCTTGTGACGATACCCGGGATGCGGATGTCATCAAGGACCGGTGAGTACGTATCTGCCGACGATCTGCTTAAGGAGGGCATATCACGCGCGCAGAAGGAGATAGACGACAGAAAGCTCGACGTTCCTGAAAAGGAGAAGGAAAAGATAGCAAGGGCTGTCGCTGTCGGCGCTATAAGGTTCAACATGGTAAGGATAACGCCGTTGAAGCCGATAGAGTTCAAGTGGGGGGAGGCTCTGAACTTCGAGGGCGAGTCTGCGCCGTATCTGCAATATGCGCATGCAAGAGCGTGCAGGATATTAGAGAAGGCGGGTAAGGAGTCAAAAGTGGATTTCAAGAAGATCGAGTACACGCCAGAGGAGAAGAAACTCCTGCTCCTGCTGGCGCAGTTCCCGGAGATCGTAGGGGCTGCGGCCGCGGATTTGAAACCTAATCTTGTGGCCAATTACCTCTTCAGCCTGGGCGAGGCGTTTAGCAGGTTCTATTTCAAATGCCCGGTCATCGACTCGAAGGAACCTGTGAGGAGCGCTCGTATCGGCATAGTCAGGGCGTTTAAGCAAGTCATGGCAAACGGGCTTAACCTAATCGGGATAGAGGCTTTGGAGCGGATGTAGACATGACCCTTAGATGCCCGAATTGCGGAGGCAAGAGGCTGGTGTACCTGTCGATGACTGACGGGACGGCCGTAGGCAGCACTGACCAGCGCTACCTGTGCAAGGACTGCGGTTATCGGGGATCTTTCGTCGTAGAGATTGTGGATACATCCAAATCAAAGAAGGAACCTCGCCAGGAGTCTAGGCCAGTTAAACTGTTCATGCTTATAATACTGGACATAGTCTTCTTCTTAGCAGTGCTATCGTTTTTGCTGCTAGGCCAGATATCCACGTCACTGGGTTTGGCAGTCTTCGCCTGCTGGGTCGTCGTATTCCTAATAACTGTGATGTCCTTCTCCGCGCACATCGCCCAGGGCAGCATTGAGTGGTACCAGCAGGGCGCTACGATAATGACGGGAATAGTCATCGCAATAGTCATAGGGCTGCTCCTGCGGTTCGATGTCTACGGCATAATAATCCTCATACCATTCACGATCATGGGCGCTTTCGCAGTCTCTTGGATGTTCATCGACCGCAGCGAGGATGCGATAACCAAGGACTTGGAGAAGCTGAGGAAAGAGATACAATAGCTACTTCTTTCTTATACGCTTGGACATTATCCTTAGACAGACATAGCTTACCGCTATGCCAATCAAAGCCCCTGCCAATACGTCAAGCGGATAATGCTCGCCGAGATAAACCCTGCTGAAACCGATGAATATCACATAAGCGAGATAGCTGAGAAAAACCGGCATCTCAGACAGGAAAAGAATCAACGGGACTGCAACTAGAGCTGCGTGCCTGCTAGGGAACGACTGCAATGGATCTGCGCACAGCACTGGCCCTAAATCGCTGCAAGGCCTGGGCTCCACGACCACGAGCTTTATGGCAGTGACGATAATCAGAGCAAGTACCAATGAGAGCAGGATCGGATAGGCTCGCTTATCCCTGCGATAAAAAAGATAGAGCACGATTAGGGGTATTACCAGGAGATAGCTCTCACCCAAGATATAAACTAAATTCTCGAACATTTTATTTCTCCTTAAGCTCCTTAAGGACCGCCTCGCGCATGACTTCTATAGGTGGTTTATACCCCCATATCCTCAGCGACTCTGCTCCCTGTTGGACGAACATCTCCACGCCATTTATCGTCCTAGCACCTGCAGCCTTTGCCTGTTTAAGGAACTTTGTGTCCAATGGGTTGTATACGATGTCCATCACGACAATCTTGGGTATGGAATCCAAAGGGCTTTCATTGGCGTTGGGAGTCATGCCGATGGAGGTGGCATTAACAAGGATATCAAGTCCCTTCAGCTCCGGTTTCCTTAAGACCCGGATGTCTTTGCCGAGTTTCGTCCTGACGTCCTTGGCCAGCTCATTCGCCTTTTCTACCGTCCGGTTGTAAAGAGAGACTTCTGCACCCTCCAGGGCGCAGCCATACACTATTGCGCGCGCTGCCCCGCCGGCGCCAAGGACCAAGACCCTCTTGCCCTTGAGTTTAGGGACTTCCGTCTTGAGGGCTTCTATCGCGCCGTACATGTCGGTGTTATAAGCATTCGCAGTCTTGCCGAACTCGATGCAGTTTGCCGCGCCTATCAAATCGACTGCCATCTCCTTCTCGTCGACGTATTCCAATATCCCGACCTTGTGGGGAATGGTGACATTTATGCCTGCGAAGTTTTTTTTCAGAAAATCATATGCCCTGTCAAGCTTCTCGACCTCTAACGCCTCATAATGTGCGTCAACGCCCAGTTCCTTAAACGCTGCGTTGTGCATCGCGGGCGAGAGGCTCTGCCCGATCGGGTTCCCGATTACGGCGTACTTTTTCATAAGTTACCACTTTGTCTTTGTCTGAGGGAGTTATCCCTCCTAAGGCCAATCGCCAAATCGACCCTCTGCCTAAGCAATCTATTAGCTTCACTTTCTGGTCTTCCGGTTCTTAGACTCCGAACAAAACCCTTGACGTGTTTGGCCTTGGCGTAATGCTCGGGTAACTTGCCGAGCACATTCCTCCTACCAAATGGGATGCCTAATTCATGCATCTTGTTCATCAGTCTCATATCGCTAGAAGCTACTATGAAGTCAACGGGTCTGAGCCCTCCCTCGCTCCTTTGGTCTATAGGCACCCCGAGGCCTTTCAATGCTTTAAGAGCGCTAATATCACCCGACAAAGCTGCCATGTGCGCTAGTCGCATCCCACTAAGAGGCTCTTTGAAGTTCAAGGTAGCGCCTCGTTCTTTCAACTCTCTTAAATAGCGTGCAGAATTGGGCTTGCTTATGACCGCGCTAGCTGCCCGCATACCCATCTTATCCGCAAAATTGGGATTGACCCTGCCTGTTCTGATATGCTTCATGATTTGCGTTACATTACCTTTTTTGAGCGCTGTGAGGTATCCGCTACTGACACCCCTTGCCCCGTCCTGCCCTTTGTTTCCTTTTCTTGGATTTCTTCCTTTCATTTTGGGACCTTTATTTTAGTATCATGCCCTTGCCGGCACGTATGCATCTCTGTATCTCGTCGAGCTCGACCTTTTTTATCTTCTGGCCGTCTTCTTTATTGGTCCGCCTTAAAATATTCGCCCTTATCTCGCGTGCGAGGTCAGCGGATTTCATGTTCCCGACGCCCACCAGGACATAATGTCTTGTCTGGCTCTTGACGGCTTCCACCGGCCCGCCTACTGCCTTGGCTGCGCCATTGACCTTAAACCCGACGGCAATGCGGATGGGTATCCCTTTGAACCATTCCCTCTCGCCGCGGACGACGAAGGCCCCCCTTGCCAGGTACTCGCCGCTGTTCGCAGTTTTGGAAACCTGCTCAGGGTTTATAGCATAGACGTCGGCGCTCCCGAGGCCGTCGTTCCAGGCGCTCGAGTAGCTGGCAGCAGCCTCAGCTGCCTGCATCTTCGTGCTCTCGGGTATCTCCTTCTTGTCAGGGTTTTTAATCACCATGAACGGAGCCCCCTGGACTGCTGCGTGGAAGACCAAGTCAGTCGGGTCGGTGTGTCTCTTTATCAACAGTTCGTTAGTCTCTGCGTCCCTCCCGCCGATGACCAAAAAGCCGTCGCTTGAGATGAACCAGCGGAACTTCTCGTACCACTCGGCCTTGTGCCTCTCGACGGGCTCATCTGGTAGCCTTTCCTCAACCTTGACCTTCCCGGCTTTTGCCAGCTTAAGCTCTCGTTCGCTCTTTTTCAGCGCCTCTTCAGCGCCTCTGAGCTTTGCCTTAGCCCTCTTGGACTTCTCGTAATACAATGTCGCGTTGTCCGGCACGGATTTGTCCAGGAAGATTTCAATGCCACTGAAGTCAAAGGACCTTTCTGCCGGGTTCTTGACCGGGATTTTGTTCTCCTTAAGGAATTCCATCCAATTCTTGCCCTCTTTCTTGGCCGCTCTTATCCCGCTCAGGATACTTTCTATCTCCTGGAAACTCGCATAGACCCTATCGCCGATTTCCTTAAACTCGCCGACGCCCTTGCGCATCTCCTCGACCGTGGCCTTTTGCTTCTCTATCACGCGCTCGATCCTGCTTATCTCCTCACTGTAATCCTTGGTCGCCTCGCCCTTCTCGCCTTCAGTACGCATCTGTGTGAAATATTCGTCGGCCGCTTCGTTGAAGCTCGCCTTCCTGACTTTTTCCTGATCCTTGTAGATCACCATGTCAAACGGGACGACATCGATTTCAGTCCCGTCAAACACAATCTGTGCGTCTATCTTTGACTCGAGCATTTCCTTCAGCGCAGCATACACCTTGTCCACAACGCCCCGTTCCGCCCGCGAGTTCGGGTCGACGCCTGCGCGCGCAAGGACCTCGTTGGCATAGGTCGCCCCGAGCCCGAGGTTCGACGCCAGCGTCTTGACTATCTCCTTGTTGTCTGCCAGTTTTACTGCGAACTCATTGACCGACATATCCCTGACGTTCGGGGTTTCCGGCGGATAGACGTATTGCTCCCCCACCCTCAGCGTCCTGTCCTTCCAGGTCTGGCCCTCCATTATCGTTTCAATGATGCCGTTCTCATCGACAAAGATGACGTTCCCCCTGCTGAACAATTCGATTATAAGTTTCCCGCGGCCCTCGACAGTCATCTCGACTATCCTGTCGAAACCGTGCTGCTCGAAGCTCGTTATCACACTGCCATCTAGGTGCTTCCTTAAGATCATCGCCAGGTTGCTCGGCTTTTCAGGGGCTTCGTGCTCGAATCTTGTCAAGCAGATATACGACGGGGTCACGACCAGCTCCTTCTTCTCGTCGCCGCGCAGGTTTATCCTTAGATCGCGCTCGCCTATCTGGTATACCTTGTCTATGCGCGCCCCCTTCAGCCCTTCGGCGAGTTCCCTGACTAGAAATCCAAGGTCTAGACTGCTCAGCTGAGTCTTTTTCATAGTAGCAGAGTAATTATCTTGGGGTTTAAGAAAACCGACCTCTCAGATGCAATTGGCCCTTCCGTTCAGGCACTCTTCGAGTTCCTTGTAACGGTTCCTTATTGTGACTTGGGTTACGCCTGATATCTCTGCCACCTCTTTCTGCGAGTTCTCGAGGTGCCCGATGTCCGAGGCGAGGCATATCGAGGCTGCAGCAATGCCCGCGGGCCCTTTGCCGCTTATGCTCCCGCTCCTCTTGACAGTTTCTATAATCTTCCGGGCCTTTCTGAGAGTCTCTTTCGAAAGCCTCATCTCGACCGCGAATTTCTGCACGTACTCGAGGGGCGTTGTCGGTGGGATATGTATCGCCATCCTCTTTACCAGATATCTATAAACCTTGTTTATTGAGCGGTAATCGATTCGCAGGACGTCGCACATCTTATGAAGAGTCAGCGGGATCATCTGCTTCCTGCAGACGACATATATGAGAGCGGTTACGACCTTTTCCTCTTGCTTGTATTTGGTCAACCCGTTGCTGCGGACCTCCTCATACATTGACTGGACCTCATGCATTACCTCATCGTCTAAATCAAGTAGCGAGGCCTGGCGGAATATCTCCTTGTCGACGGACAGAGCAGGCTTCTCGACCTCGCCGAACTCGCCTATGCTTATCTCGACCCCGTATCCTTTTTTGGATCTGAGTCTGCCACCCCCATTAAGCCCCATTTTCGACAGTTGGTTTTAAAGTGAGACTACTTCACCGTGATGATCTTGCCTTGGACTTCGTAGCCACTCGGCGACGCGACCACGCCGATAGGCGATTTGACCGGACCGATTATGTCGACAAGTTTGCCAACCTCCTGTCCGTCTTCGGTGTAAACCTTGCGATTTATCTCCGGGACGATGGACAATTTGACCAGCAGTTTGTCTCCGACAGTCCTGAATCCTGTGCCTATTTTATCCATCCAAGATTTGTTATCACCAATCGGTGACAAATAGTTATATATCTTTAAAGTTCGGTCTATAAAAACCTTTCATCCAACGTTGGATATAATATCCATTAGGGCTTTAAATACCCGCAGACAACAAATGGCTGAAAATACGCTCAAATGCCTGAAATCTTGACCTTTTTCCGTGTCTTCTGGATGAGGTCCATTATCGGGACCTCAGTCGGGCATTCCTTCTCGCACCTGCCACACAGCGTGCAGTAGTACAACCCCCTGTTGATGGCAGCTTTTACCCCTGACTGGTAGCCTATTGACAGTGCGCCTATTCCCGCCATCATCGGCGCGCCGAACAGACCGCCGACTGCCAGATAAATCGGGCAGTATAGGGAGCATGCGTAGCAGTTCACGCACATGAGCATGTCCTTGAGATTGCTCCTTGCAAGGGCCATCCTGCCATTGTCGAGTATTATCAGATGTCCCCTGAGTTTTGCCTTGAACGGCTTTATCGCGCCGCCGGAAGCTACCCCCAAAAGTTCTGCTATCCTGTCGGCTTCATCGTCCTTGAATATCCTGTCCGCAGTCACTATGACAAAGACCTCTTTTGAGTCGTTGAGCGCCTCGGCTTCGTCCTGCTCCACATAGGCAGTCCCGTTGTCGCTCACAGCAAGCGCGGATAGGATTGCATAATCGACCGTGAGTTTCTTTGAGGCGCCGATATCAAGCGGGTATGGGAAATATGGATGGATATAATGAAGCCCCTTTTCCAGGCCTGAGTACCTGTCGGATAGTACACAAGCCTTGTTGCTCATGAAAAAAGCCTGCATGACCTCCGCCTCCATAGTCTGGGGCGAAGGCACTATGCCTATCCTGCCCCTGCCTATTACGTCCCTTATGTACTCTGCGACATCGACTGGCTTTTTCGCGATGAAGACGTTGACGCCTTTCTTCCCTATCTGTTTTGCAGCAGAGAAGACCCTTTTCTCGAAATCCTCGATGCTCCTCTTCTTTATCGCCCTGACCTCGTGGGCGAGTATCTGCGAGTCCCTGAGCATCTCCTCGCGCCTGGACATGACCCTCTCAGCCTTCCGCATCATCCCGGCTATGTCTGCCCTTAGGCCCTCGTCGTGCACCCGCCTTTTTGCAAGGATGGCGTTGCCGCTGTGGTTCATGGCGATTAGTTACGTTTAAAATGATAAAAGCATTAATTTAGCATGCGCGTGCTCATTTTCGGCGACGCCAACGTCGATGTGACAGTCGACTGGCGCAGGGTCGAGGCAGGGTTGAGAAAACTCTCGGAGAAAAACAGGGATATATTATTAGATAACATAGAGGCGTCTAAGGAGTCTGGCAACGACATCGAATACTACCTGCCGGCGCGCACCAAAGAGCTGTCAAGATTCTTCAATTCCTTAAACCCAAAAATAAAACTGGGCGGCTGCGGTGCGATAAAGGCGAGGACAATGGCGTTGCTCGGGCACGACGTCGTTTTTTACTCATGGGTCGGCAATGACGGGAACGGCGGCCTGGTTCTTAAGGAACTCTCAAAGGCGGGAGTCGATATCTCCCATGTGAAGGTTTCAGGAAAGACCTGCGAGACCTACAACCTGTTTGACCGCCAAAAACCTCGGCTTGCCTTCTCCTTCTGGGAGAATAAACTCAGTCTTTCCCCCTTCATCAAAGCAGTAAAGAAGGAAAAGCCGGACCTGGTCTTGCTTACAGGTGCGCACCGTTTAAGGAAAGGCCTTGGATACGCGAAGCTTCCTGGCGCTTACGTCTTCACAGGCTCATTTGCAAGCTACACAAAAAAAGAAATCAAAGCTAAGTACAAGACAGACCTCTCCCATAGCATACTAGTGAGCAACGACGCGGAGATAATGCAGCTTTCGGGCCTTGACCCGATAAGCGGGATTGCGTTCCTGCCTAACAGCACCATAGTCATGCACGGAATAGGCGAAACTGCAGTCAAGCGCGGTTGTAATATCATGATCACCGGGACCGGCAGGCTTGACCAATCCAAGGTCGTGGAAAAGACTGGCATCGGCGACGTCTGGGAGTCGGTTTTCCTGAGTTCCGTCGGGAACCTGGAAAAAGCCCCGCAGAAGAGGATAATAAAATCGATGAAACTTGCAACCAAGGCTGCAAAGCAGAGGATGCTGACCGGGCGGTTTCCTTAAATTTAATATAACCTGCTTCTAACTAAGCAGCGCTGCTTCTGAAAATGATACGACAGCCGATTATTTCGGTCCTTGGGCACGTGGACCACGGGAAGTGTGTGACTGGCGACACCGAGATAGTCTTGGCTGACGGAACAATAAGGCCGATCTGTGAAATATACGACGAGTTTTCCTGTAATTTCCCAGCTCAGAGAGCGAAGGGCGGTGACGTTATAGACGTATCAAAATCCAGTCTAAAACTACTCTCACTCGATGAGTACGGCAGGATATCCGCAAAGAAAGCCAGCCATCTTTGGAAACTGACAACCAAAAAAGTGCTGGAAGTCTCCACAAACCACGGTTCAATGATAAAAGTCACGCCTGAACACCCCTTCTTCTCCTTAAACCAAGATGGCGATGTAATCAAGGTCCGCGCAGACAGATTGAAGAACGATGATTTCATCCTGATCCCATCAAAGATCCCGTCCCCAAGGATCAGTTTAAAAGAGTTTAAGGAGTTGCTCCTTTTGAAGCTCGCTGAGTCTAAAGACTTCCTCGCTTTTGTTGACCCAAGACTGACAACTGAGCTGGAAAAAATCGCCAAGAAACTCCCTAATGCAGATCTGCTTACGAACTGGCTTTCTGACTGCATCAGATACAATCGCTTCAGGATTGCGGACATCGTGGTGCTTACAAAGGGCAGAATCCCGCTTGACAAGGTCTACGATTCGATTGAGAGCATCAAATTCTCGACGACGAAACAGAGGGCTTCTCATCGCGGTTCCTTAATGCAATTGCCAAAGACTAAAGAGCAGTTTTCCGATACGTTTTATGTCCTCGGCGCGCTCTGGGGAGATGGCACAGTGAAAAGTGCCATCCTTTCAAACACGGATCAGGATCTCATAAACGAATACTCGCGCGCAATCAAGAATGCCTTTGGGTTAGGTATAAACATCATAAAGCAGCGTACGACTAATTCAATCACCAACTCAGGATGGAAAACGTTCAGCGAGTTCGCCTGCCAGGTTTTCTCCTATCCAAGAAAAAACAAGAGCCACTCTATTACTATCCCGCCGATAATCCAGTCATCTCCTAACAGGTTTCTGGCAGCATTTATCTCCGGCTATTTTGACACTGACGGATATGTCTCAAGATCCACTGGCGTTGAAATTGTCTCAGTAAGCCAAGACATGATAGAAAAGCTTTCTATACTATTGCAGCGTTTTGGCTGCCCCGTGGTTTTGACTAGTTCTCACAGAGGCTACAGATTAAAGATATCGGGGGCTGATTACTTAAGGAACTTCAGGGATGCTATAGGCTTTCGCCTCGAGAGGAAAAACGCACAGCTTGAGGCGATGCTCTCTAAGGCTCAGACAAACAGGAACTTTGATATTTTCCCGATTTCGGGTAGTGAAATTAGGAACCTACGCTTGGAGTTTGGGCTTTCAGGAATGGAAACTCGGGTGCCTTACCAAAAGGTGTATGAAGACTACAAAAACGTCTCCCGCGCGTTCCTTAAACTTTTCGTCAGAGGAGTGCAGAAGGCAGTTTTGCATGGCAGCTACACGGGAATCATGACTGAGCGTATCGCAACCATGAAGGCCTTAGAAACACCAGCTAGTTACACTATACTATACCAAAAGCTCGCCATACCTCATAGGAGGCTCACAAACCATCTCACTTTCCTGATGAGCGAAGGGGCGCTGTCCAAGACTAAAAGTGGCCTTTACAAAACGACCTCTTTTGGGAAATCGCTAGTCTCAGAGCTCAGTATGATCCTCAAAAATCCGAGAATCGTATTAAATCACACAAGCAAATTCGAGGGCATCGCCAATTCAGATTTTGTATGCACTAAAGTAAAAGCTGTCAGGCGCATAAACAAGAGCCAATACGTCTATGACTTCACCCAGCCCAAAACTCACAATTTCGTTGCCGACCGTTTCATAATCCACAACACCAGTTTCCTTGACAAGATCAGGGAGAGCTCTGTCGCGGCGCGCGAAGCCGGCGGGATCACGCAGCACATAGGCGCGACGGAAGTCCCTATAGACGTCGTCAAGAAAATATGCGGCGATGCATTGGTCGCGATGAAGGTCAAGGTCACTATACCCGGCCTTCTTTTCATAGACACCCCAGGCCACGAGGCGTTCACCAATCTCCGCAAAAGGGGCGGCAGCATAGCCGACCTTGCAGTCCTTGTCATCGATGTTCGTGAGGGTTTCATGCCGCAGACGATAGAAGCGCTCGAGATATTGAAGAACTACAAGACCCCGTTCATAATAGTCGCAAATAAGATCGACTTGCTCTCGGGCTGGAGGAAGACTGACACCTACTATTTCAAAAAAGCGTTTGCGGAGCAGCAGGATTTCGTCAAGAAAGAGCTTGAGACGAAGCTGTACGAGCTCGTCGGCAAGCTGAGCGAGTTTGGAATAAGCTCCGAGCGGTTCGACAGGGTGGACGACTTCACAAAACAGGTGACGATAATACCCATATCAGCAAAGACCGGCGAGGGGATTGCCGAAACGCTCATGATACTGACGGGCCTGTCGCAGAGATACCTTGAAAAGAGCCTGCAGATCGAAGTCAAAGGTCCGGGTAAGGCGAGCATACTGGAGGTGAAAGAGGAGAAGGGCCTCGGTATAAGTTTGGATCTCATACTTTATGACGGGAGCATAAGGCGCGGCGACATGGTAGTGCTCAGCGGGAAGGAAGGGCCGATAGAGACCAAGGTCAAGGCTCTCCTTAAACCGAAACCGCTGGACGAGATGCGCGACCCGAAGGACAAGTTCGACAACATCGATTCCGTGTCGGCGGCAAGCGGCCTTAAACTAGTCGCGCCAGGAATCGAGAACGCCCTGCCGGGAGGACAGGTGTACGTCGTCGAAGGGAACGCCAGCGAGCTGAAGCAGAGGATACAAAAGGAGCTGGAATCCGTGAGATTTGACCACGAGAACGTCGGCGTTATAGTCCGTGCGGATACCATCGGCAGTTTGGAAGCCATACTCGGCATGCTGAAGAAGATGAACGTCCCTGTCAGAAAAGCAGACATCGGCGCGGTGAACAAGACTGATCTGATGGAGGCGGACTCGATTAAGAAAGAGACTCCCGAATACGGGATTGTCATAGCTTTCAATGCGCCCGTTCCTGAAGATGTCGAGCTGTATGCCAAGAACTCGCACATCAAGATACTTGCGCACAAGGTGATCTACAAGATAATAGAAGACTATGCGGCGTGGATGAAGGAGGCCAAGCGCCAGCAGGAGATGGCCATGTTCAACACGGTGCCGTTCCCTGCAGAACTGCGGTTCCTCGAGGGCTGCACGTTCAGGCGCTCCGACCCCGCCATAATCGGCATAGCCGTTTCGAAGGGCCGCATACGGTCTGGCTATAGGCTCATGAAAGAGGACGGGACTGAGATAGGAGTCATCCAGTCCCTGCAGAACAAGAACGAGAAGATCGAAGAGGCTAAAAAGGGCGAGGAGATCGCAGTAGCGATTGATGGCCCCCTCGTCGGCAGGAACATAAACGAGGGCGATGTCCTCTACACATACATAACCTTCGACCAGTACGAACAGATACTCAAGAAAGGGAAAAAGTTCCTGAATAAGGATGACGAGGAACTGCTCAAGAGGATAATGCAGATAAGCAGGTCGGTGAAGAAGTGAGTCTGAAAACCTAAAGCAACTTTTTATACCCGTTTCCCTTAACCTAGCGTGTTATCCCGCAGGAAGCACGGCTGGACCCGGCTTCCGCAAGGAGCGTAGCCATTAGCTCAGAATCCGACTTGTTCGCTGAGCAACCGTAGGTAATGATGCCTACTTTCATCGCTTAGTTTGCCGCTTTTTTTCACTTAAACGCTCTAATTAAGGCATGTACTACGAAGAGGTGTTCAGGGAGCTTGGCAGGCAGAAGGTTAGATACATGGTAATAGGCGGCATGGCAATAGTTCTGCACGGTATTGTAAGGCTTACGGCAGATTTGGACATTATGATTGATTTACGGAGAGAAAATGTCTTAAAGCTTGTTTCTGCAATGGAGAACCTGGGGTACACGCCACGGGTGCCTGTTGATGCTAGGGATTTTGCCGACGCGGAGAAACGAAAGACATGGATTAAGGAAAAGAACATGGAAGTCTTCTCGTTCTTCGACCCCAAGACGCCGCTGCATCTTGTTGACGTCCTTGTCAAAGAGCCGCTCGATTTTGAAGAGGCATATGCACGGAAGGTTACAGTTGAAGCCGCTGGAATACTAATACCTGTGGTCTCCATCAAAGACCTCATAACACTCAAGCAAATCCCCAAAAGGGAGAAGGATCTCGACGATCTAAAGTCCTTAAAGAAGTTGGAGCGCATAAAGAAAGGTCAATAACCATCGAATGAATTCAATGGCTTGCACTTCCAGTTTTCGTTTAGGAGGTTGTCTCCAAAAGACGCCTCGAAGAGGAACGGAGCACGATTGGCCGATTGACGGCGGCCTTTCATCCAAGGACTTGCCAAGGATGAAGATGTGCAGATTAGCGTATCAAGCTATAAAAAGGGCTAAGGCACGATTCCCCTACCGAATAAATTCGGTGGTCCCCTCGTGCTGACAATTTATGGAAACTAAATCGCTAGTCCTGACAGAAGAGGATATCATAAGGGGTCTTAAGGCGACTCCCGAACAGAGGCTGAATTGGCTGCAAGAAGCTAACGAATTCCTGAGTAAAGTCAAGCATAAGTAGATTTGCCTACGCCTTCTTTGAAGCTTCCTTCTTTTCGGCTGGAGCTTCCTTTTTCTCTGTCCCAGGCTCCTTATACTCAAAAGGCGATCTGGAAGAGCGACGGGTGACTTAGTAGAAAGCGGAGTAAGTGTAGTTTTTAAAGCCGGTCCTTCTAAATTCTTAAGAAATTCCTAAGAATGGCTTGCTCGAAAGAGAGGATCCTACAGATGCTGCTGAAGGATCTCGTGTTCACGAGGCACGCGCTGGA
>Ga0315296_10001004_pt1 | contig 24957 bp, 23 predicted proteins | sample YL17G14_18_MG_FD_203921 | JGI IMG/M metagenome (GOLD analysis project Ga0315296, IMG submission 203921) | Sediment microbial communities from Yellowstone Lake, YNP, Wyoming, USA - YL17G14_18 | ecosystem: Environmental > Aquatic > Freshwater > Lake > Sediment | place: USA: Wyoming | collected... | reverse complement strand
CTCAGTCTGCAAGATGAAGCTCCCAGCCGCAGTTGCTGAAGCCCTGAAGACGAAGGGCGCGGACAGCGACGTGGTCCTGGGATTCAGACCCGAAGACGCTACACTAACGAGAGAATCAGTACCTAATTCGACAGAAGTGGAGGTATACATGTACGAGCCGCTGGGTTCGGAAGTCATTGCAGATCTGAAGATGGGCGAGGATTTGATCAAGGCAAAAACAAGCCCCGACTTCGAATTGAAGATCGGCAGCAAACTGTGGCTATCGGTCAAAGAACGGGCGATTCACATATTCGACAAGAAGACCGAGCAAGCTCTAGTGTAGCCGTCCAATTGGCGAATTCGCATCAGGGCCGTATCCCATCGGTATCCTCAACTATAGTGTGGAGTCTGAAAAGTTCTCAAGCGTTGTCCGTGAAAGCTTTCGGGCAACTTGGAAGGCGCGTGGGTCTTTGTGCAGGAGCCTTCGGAGGAACTATCGGTCAAAATTCTTATGTAAGCGATCCGGCGTAGCCGCGGCCATGAGTACTAGTGGCAAGAGATTAGACGGCAAAGTCGCTATCATAACTGGAGCAGCTCAAGGCCAAGGAAAGGCTGCGGCTCTGAAATTCGCACGTGAGGGTGCTCGCGTTGTATGCTTCGACATCAAGCCGCTCGACATGATACAAGGTGTTGTAGACGAGATTCGAAAACTCGGATCCGACGGGATCGCAGTACATGGCGACGTATCGAAGATTCCTGATATCGATTCATGCATCCGGAAAACGATGGAGAAATTCGCACGAGTCGATATACTGGTAAACTGCGCAGGAATTCTCGTAATGAAGCCCTTTTTGGAGCACACCGAAGACGACTTCGACAAAGTCATGGATGTCAACGTGAAAGGAATGTTCCTGCTCACCCAAAGAGTCGTTCCGATAATGTTGAAACAAGGGAAAGGAAGGATAATCAACTATGCTTCCGTTGACTCATTTGTCGGCGAAGAGAATGCGTCAGCGTACTGCGCGTCGAAAGGTGCAGTGAAGAGCCTCACGAACGAGTTGGCCCTCGAACTAGCTCCCAAGAGGATATGTGTGAACGCGATTGCTCCTGGTCAAATAGACACTCCGATGTTGCGGAACGCCGTCGGTGACAGACCCGACATAGTTGAATGGATGATCAAGAATACTCCGTCTAGACGACTCGGAACGGGCGAGGACACTGCCGAGGCAGCTGTCTTCCTAGCGCTGGACGAAACGGAATTCATCAACGGAACCACGATAGTTGTCGATGGAGGATGGCTCTGCCTCTAGAGACAGAAGTAATCATCGATCCAGATAGAAAAGAGACAAACGCACCCGAAACCGCAGCACGGGTTGTGCAGCGCTACCGTTACGCTGAAATTGACGAGTTTCACAGTTCGCAGCCTAGTGCATCAACATCAAGTCAGCAAAAGAGCATTGTAGGGTAGCGAGATCCCGAAACAGCTCGCCACAAGCCCCAAATGAAACCGGAGCCGGTACGCCGGCCAAACTGTAACGAGTTTTCCAAACTTGCCACATCTTTACAACGGTAAGACACTGCCGTTGGATCTCTCGAAGTGAGATCTTGATATCGAGAAGAACCACGAGCTGTTCTATCGTGACGGTCGACCCTTTTCTTTGATCAACAGTTCTGCGAGTCTTCTAAGCCTAGGGTTGTGTCGTCGAGTCTATCACAGTTGATTGAGAGAAGAAGGAGATGACTCTCAAGACGAAAGATGCCCCATTGAGAGTCTTAGGAATCCTGCGTTGTGGTCGAGCGGCACTACTGTGCGGAGAATCCGCCATCGACATCTACTGAGGCGCCAGTGATGTATGATGCGTCGTCAGATGCTAGGAATAGCACGACCTTAGCGATCTCCTCAGGCGAGGCTATCCTACCGTTTGGTTGCATTGCGGCAAACTTCTCTTTCTGTTGTTCAGGCTGATCTCCGCCCCATATCTTGATCTCTTCTTCCAGCATCTCAGTCATGACTGAGCCTGGGGCAACGGCGTTTATTCTGATGTTCTTGTCAGCATATTCCATTGCCATGGCCCTTGTGAGGTTCTGAACGCCGCCCTTCGATGCACAATATGCAGTGTAGCTACCTGCACCCAAGTTCCCGTATATCGAGCCGGTGTTGATTATCGCTCCTCCGCCCGCTTTGAGTATCTCTGGAATGGCGTATTTCGATGCGAGGAATACTCCCTTGAGGTTAATGTTCATAACTCGATCCCATGCCTCCTCTGTTGTTTCAGTGATCTTCGCGACGTGAACTACTCCGGCGTTGTTGAAGAGGATGTTCAGTTTTCCGTACTTCTGCACGGCAGCTTTGACCATTCTCTCGCAATCAGCGGCCTTCGACACGTCCGCTTGAATATAGTAGGCGTCGCCGCCTCTCTTCTTGATGGAATTGACGAGTTCTTCGCCTTTCTCCTTGCGTCGTCCGACTGCGACCACTTTGGCCCCTTCGTCGGCGAATAGAATTGTGGTAGCTCTTCCTATTCCACTGGTAGCGCCCGTTATTAGAGTCACTTTGCCTTCCAGCTTGCCTTTTGCACTCATTCGCATTAATCCCCGTGAGGTACATTGCACTTTCGAGATATGACTTAAGCCTTTAGAATAGCAAGATCTTCGCGGCAGAACTACATCGATTCCATTCCCGTGCGGCTCTTGGATCATTTTCATTGATGACGTCTGAGCAGACTCGAATTCTTCTCTGGGACTCTTGATAGAGGTTTGAGATGAACACCACAAATACTTGCTGGGCTTCAAGCGAAATGAGGGAGGCTGTCAAATCCGGCTTCCGGAGCAAATCGGTGAGAAGCGTTAAATATGCAAGGGCGGGTGAGCTGCAGTTCTAGGGGAACATTATGTCGAGCGCACAAAAAGTAGGCAGAAGGAAATTCTTGAAATACGCTGGCGCGGCGATCGTTGCCGCGGGTGTTGCGGGAGCGGCAGGATACTACGTAACAAGGCCCGCCGTAGGGCCCACTCCCACGGAGACAATGACTACGGCCACCGAGTCTCCCACTGTGACTCCAACAGGGACTTTGGCGGCGAAGAGGCTGAACCTTGTCGGAACAGTTGAGGCACACTGCTACGCTAAGAAGGAAATTGGAGCGGCACCGGACGGCGACTACTTCAAGAAGACAGGAACTGAAGTTGTTGTGGAACAGTTCCCGTATGATCCGACGCACGAAAGAGAAGTCTTGGAGCTATCCACGAAAAGCCCCACCTACGACATAATCTGCTCAGACAACTTCTGGATCCCCGAATACTCGTCGGCAGGATGGCTCTGGCAACTGGACGAACTGCATAGCATGTATCCTGACGTTCCGGAGATAGACTGGAATGGAGTATCTTGGATCGGATCACACGAGTGGTACAAGCACTATGCAGCTCACAACGACCTATGCGTGGTCCTGATGGCATACAGAAAGGACCTGTTCGAGAAATATGGAGTCACGGACACAGGTGGGAAACCGAAAATTCCCGTTAGCTGGGACGACTACAAGACTACCATCAAGGACCTAACAAGGGATGGCAACTATGGCGCTGTATATCACCTCGGCGGAAGGGACGCAGGATATACAGACTGGCTTGTAAGAAGACAAGGAATGACATCAGGGAAAGGCCCGATCGGTGTTTATGACTATGTAGTTGACGACAAGTGGAACCCGATCTTCAATGATTCCAAAGGAGTCCAAGCCCTTGAGATGCTAATTGAAGACACCAAATACGCCGTACCAGGCTATCTGGGCATAGACTACCCAGAGGCGATCGCTGCATATCAGAACGGAAAGGCTGCGACTTTCATAACTTGGAGCGTACTAATGTTCGAGTTTGACAAGCCCGATGTTGCACCCCTCATTGTCGGGAAATCAGGCTACACGCCACCACCGTACAGCGAGGAGCCCCACTTCATTCCAGGCGGATGGCACATGGGAGTCAACAAGGCCTCAAAGAACCCCAAAGAGGCTTACGGATTCATCTCATACATAATCTCCGCTGAGGGGCAGCAAGCCATGCTTGACCATGGTGCCGTCACTGCATATAGGAAGGAATTCCTTGAAGATCCGAAATGGATCGCGAAGTACCCGGTCATGGAAGCTGTTCCGAAGCTGAAGAACCCGTACCCATTCACCATCACTCCGCAATGGGTAGAACTACAGCGAATCATCTACGAAGGCATAGTCGCCGCCATATCAGGAAAGAAGAAACCGCAGCTAGCTCTCGACGATGCAGCAAACGAAGTCTACGATGTACTGAAGAAGGCAGGCTACTATCAGTAGCCTCCTTCACCTATTCTTTAGGACACGTGTGACAGTGTGACGGTCGGACTCGTCCGACCGATCAGTCTCCTAAGGGTCGTAGTGCACGGATGCAGCAAAGAACACAGTATTTGACGGTACTCTTACTGATCTTGCCCGCCTTTGCCATAGTGTTCTTCATAGCCATATATCCCACGGTCTACTCCTTCGTGATCAGCTTAGAGGACTTCTCAATTACTAACCCAGGCGCTGCCAACTTCATCTGGGCGCAGAACTATGTGGAACTCTTCTTGAATGATGACCGCATGAGGAATGCACTTTTCAACACGGTGAGCATCACGGCGATAGCGGTAACGGCGGAACTACTGCTGGGCTTGATGCTCGCATTCACATTCAATCAGAACTTCCCAGGAAACGGGATTATGCGGAGCGCGATCCTAATGCCCATGATGACCACATCAGTTTGTGTTGGCATAATCTGGAGACTAATATTCAATCCCAACTTCGGCATTGCGAACTACTTTCTGTCTGTGTTAGGTCTGCCACCCGTGCTGTGGCTGTCTGATGTCAACGTGGCATTGTTCGCCGTGTCTCTAGCAGATATTTGGCAGTGGACTCCATTCATGTTCCTGATCCTTTTCACAGGGATTAGGTCTCTTCCCGTAGCCCCGTTCGAGGCTGCGAAAATAGATGGGGCGTCAAACTGGCAGCTACTGCGGCGTCTCTATCTTCCAATGTTGAAGAGAGTGGTCTTGATCGCTGTGATACTCAGAATCATCGACGTGCTCAAGATCTTTGATATTGTATATGTTATGACGAAGGGAGGCCCAGCTATGAGCACCGACACAGTCACTATGTACATCTACCGGGTATCCTTTGACCATTTTCACACTGGATATGCCGCAGCGTTGTCTTGGGTTTTCTTGGTGATCATAATGCTGGCCTCGGCAGTGTTCATTCGATACGTCCGGTACGCAGAATAGGAGAAGAACTGTTTGAGTCACAAGATCAAGACATACCTCAGCAACTTAGTAGTCGCTTTCATCGTGATCTCGAGCCTGGTGTTTGCTCTCTTCCCATTCTATTGGGCCGTTGTAACCTCGATAAAGCCTAACGAACTGCTATTCCAGGTTCCTCCGGCGTGGGTATTCGAACCCACGACGAAGAACTATGAACTTGTGTTCAAAGACTGGAAGGTCGCGAATTTCCTCACCAACAGTGTCATCGTCACATCCATCTCTTCACTGCTGTGTGTAGGCGCAGGCACGCTTGCTGCATTCGCGCTAGCCAGATTCAAGTTCAGGGGCAGGGAGAGTCTAGCCTCTGAACTGCTTTCGATAAGGATGTTTCCGCCTGTGGTAGTCGCTATTCCAATATTCATTCTCGCATACTATCTGAATCTGCTGAACACATACACTATCTTGGTCTTGGTCTACGCGACATTCAACATACCAATAGTGACGATTATCATGAGATCATTCATTGACGAGATACCCATCGAGATAGAAGAGTCAGGAATGATAGATGGTTGTACGCGAGTAACCGCCTTCCTCAGAATCACACTCCCATTGTGCAGAGATGCCATACTGTCCGTTCTCGTTCTCTCGGCGATATTCAGTTGGAATGAATTCCTCTTCGGCACGATTCTTACCAGGATGGAAACACGAACCCTGCCCGTGATCGCAGGTCAAACGATGACTCAGAGAGGGATCGACTGGGGGCCAGCCGCTGCATTGACTATCATAACGGCAGGACCCATGCTGCTGTTTGGAATGTTGATCCAGAAGTACTTGGTGAGAGGAATGACATTCGGTGCAGTGAAAGGCTGACGACGAATTCGTTTCTTCTATTCGTTGTTACTTCTTGGCCGATAGCCTGGTGGTTCCTAGCATTGTCACCTCTCTACTTGGGGTTATCGATTTGTGTTGAAATCTCCTCTTTCTCTTGTTCATCGTCTCTTGGGAACCGTGTGGCGTTTGCGGATTCTCTGCAGCGCGAGACACTGATTCGTAACTACAAATCCACTCGCTGGCGAGTTTCCATTGATGTGACGAATGTGGTATGCAAGCGAAGTCCCACAACGGATTGGACTACCTGGCTAATAGAAGGCTCCACAGGTTGTCATGGTTTCGATGAGCGTCAAGTACAACTCGGATTGTTGTCACTACCTCGTTTATTAGACTCGTACATCAGTAGCGAGGAGAACAACAGCCAGTAGTAGCCTTCGTCGGTGGCAACAATCCTCCTTCTCCGGTAGGGACAACAGATTTAAGAAAAGTCGTGATCCAATCTTGTTCTTCCCGACTTGGGGTGTAGTTCCTAGGATTCGTGAGAGTAGTGAGGGTCCTATTCACAGATCTCATCTTTGAGGACGAGCAAAGGATACACATCGACGGGTGCACGTTCAAGTTCCACGGGCCAACCAAGAGCACAGAACAACTGATTGAACTCTGCCGTGACGTCGACGTAGTATGCATGAGAGATCAATTCGTCAAGGTGACGAGAGAGATGCTCGACGAGTTGCCAAAACTGAAGATGATCGCAACACGATCTACTGGGTACGACCATGTCGATCTGAAGGCCGCGTCAGAGAAAGGGATCATCGTCTGCAACGTTCCCGACTACGGCACGCACGTGGTTGCCGAACATGCATTCGGTCTTCTGCTTGCAGTCGCAAGAAACATAGTAAAAGGCGCAAATCGCTACTCCCAGGAGCGGATATTCAGCGACAAAGGCTTGGTTGGTGTGGAGCTGTCAGGCAAGACGCTCGGAATACTGGGTACGGGCAGGATCGGGGCACACGCTGCGAGAATCGCACAGGGGTTTGGAATGGACACCATAGCCTACGATATCGTAAAGAACCTCGAACTGGAGAAAGCGTGCTCAACTCGATATCTCCCGCTTGAAAAAGTCCTTGAAGAGGCTGACTTCGTCACTATACACCTGCCCTTGAATGACAGGACAAAGGGCCTAATCTGCGAGAGGACGCTACAGTTCATGAAAGAAGGCAGCATACTCGTCAACACAGCCAGGGGCGCGATTGTGGTTACGGAGGACTTGATCAAGGTCTTGAGGCAGGGGAGACTTGCTGGGGCGGCACTTGACGTCCTGGAAGACGAAAGGGAAAGATATCACGACTTCACTGGGCTCAATGTAATCGTGACGCCGCACCTAGGATGGTATACCAAAGAGGTAATCTCGAGAATACTGAGCACTACACTCGACAACATCAGGGACTTCATGGAAGGAACACCAAAGAACCGCGTCAACTGAAGTACCTACAGTCCAGCTCGACAAGCGCCTGGGGCGTGCCAAGATACACGCAGACGGATTCTTCCTCACAAGTCTAGGGAATGAGCACAATCTTCATTGCGCTGTCCTTCTCTTTGGACATTGTTTCGAATGCCTGCGCGATATGATCAAGTGGGAACCTGTGAGTGATCAGTCGACGAATCGTGGGCGCATTTTCTTCCAGAATCTTCAAGCTCTTCCTGAAATCATCGTCGGTCCGACCGTACGAGCCGTTCAGCTGAATCTCTTTCAAAGCAACTTGTAGGATGTTTACTTGGATCATTTCGTCGAGCAAGCCGGCGATTATCACTCGGCCTCCGTACTTCACCGACAAGATGGCTTGGTTTATCGTCTTCTCCAGGCCTACAGCCTCGATGGCTGTGTCCGCGCCTCTTCCTGCAGTTATGCGTCGAACCTCTTCTGGGGGATCGACCTTACTCGCGTCAATCACGGCGTCAGCCCCTAGTGATCTCGCGAAGTTTAGCCGAGAACCCACCAGATCACTGACGAGTATCGTTCCACGTCTCTCACGGGCAGCGATCAGGCAGCTGAGTCCGATGACACCGGATCCTAAGATCAGTACAACGTCTCCGTCTCTTACGTTTGCCAGACCGGCGGCGTGGATTCCCACAGACAGCGGTTCTGCGAGCGTTGCGTCCTCGAATGATATCGAGTCCGGTATCCTATAGAATGCCCGACCCGGAGCTTTCACATACTCAGCAAACGCGCCTGGGAAATCGAGGCCGACATGACTGCGCGCCCCGCAGAGGTTTGTTCTCCCTGACAAGCATTGTTCACAAACCCGGCAAGGTACCGCCGGGTGCATCGTGACGCGATCTCCAAGCTTCATTCCGGTTGTTCGCTCGCCAATCCCTTCAACGACTCCGGCGAACTCGTGGCCCATCACGAGAGGTGGGACCCTGCGCTTGGATAGTCCTTCATAGGCATGGAGTTCTGACCCGCAAATGCCCGCTGCTTTGACCTTTACCAGGATTTCCTCGGGGCCTACTGTCGGTTTTGGCAGATCCTCCATTCGAATGTCTTGTCCACCATGCCAGACAGCTGCCCTCATGTCTTCACGAGGCCTCGAGCTTAAGATCATATTCATGAGCATTTAGGAATACTCTTCATGCCCAAAAACACGAGTTGGGAGGACGAACACTAGTCTGGGGAAGCCTACGTTCCAGAAACATCCCAAGTGACGTCCCATTCAAGAGAGGCTACGTCTAGCTTTACCCTGAAGACCTCTGGTTCATCAGCGGACGAAAGAGGTGTGAAGATCGCTGAAGTGAGTACAAGCGTAAGCTACAGAGGTTTGGGTCTTTGGATCAGATGTAGTAGGTTATGTTCGGGGTCTTCAAGGAACACGGTCCACAGGCCTTCCTTCTCCCGTGGTTCAGATTTGAACTCCACACCTTTGGTCCTCAAAACATCGTACGCCTTGCGAATGTCGGTCACAGATATGGCCATGTGGCGCAGGCCCGGGTCTCTCTCTCCTTGGGATAGCCTCTCGATATTAACTGCTTCAATGATTTCGATAAGGCTTGCACCCAATCTAACGTACGTTGTCAGGGATTTTGTGCTTTCATAGACAATCTTGAAGCCGAATGTGCTGCAGTACCATTTCGCCAAAGCTTTCGGATCTTTGGCTGCAATTGTCACATGTTCAATGCCAGTGAAAAGGTTCGTCTCCGTCATGCAAATCCCAATCCTATTTCCTGGTCGCAGCTATGATACGGAAAGCTTCCTTCACTAGCTCCGTTATCTTGGTGAAATTGCCGGTTTCGATGAGCTCTCTCTTGCAGAGCCATGTGCCTCCCACGGCCCACGCTCCGGCTTTGATGTATTCTGCGAGGTTGCCTGCGTTGACTCCCCCAAGAGGTAGAAAGCGTACTTCCGGGAAGACGGCTCTCATCGCTGTTATGTGGCCCGGGCCTCCGGTTGAAGCGGGAAAAACCTTCGCCACCAAGGGAAGGTCCTTGATGCTCTTCGGGGGCGTGTCTCTCGAGGCCGCCTTTATTGCCCTTTGGACCTCCGATGGCGTGAATACTCCCGGAACGGACACGACATTTCTCTCGGCACAGTATGCGACGATGTCCTCATCTAAGTGAGGTGAAACTATGAAAGACGCTCCGGCTGACAAAGCCTCCTTGGCAACCGGCACCGAGAATACAGTACCGGCCCCAACCAGCATTTCGGGCAGTTCTTTGCTCACAACTCTTACGGCTTCCATTGCTCTTGGGGTGCGCATGGTTATCTCAACCAAGTCTAAGCCGGCGTCCAGAATTGCTCTTCCAAGCGGCACTGCTTTGCCAGGATCCTCAATTACCACAATCGGGATTATCCCTGCCTTCTCCATTCTATCGAGGACATCGTGGGGCATTCTTCCACCTCCGGCCTTCATCTCTGAACCCTCCCTGCTCCCCCTTCCTTCACGAGGCTCTCTATCTCTTGTACGCTAACTAGGTTCAGGTCGAACAGTATGCTGTGTTTCAGCGCGCTCGCGGCGGTGGCGAAATCTAAAGCCTCCTGATCGCTCTTTCCTGCTAGCAGATAGTAGATCAACGCCGCGGTGAACGCATCGCCGCTGCCAAGACGATCGACGACGTTCGTGATATCGTATTTCCTCGTCGTGTACAGTTTTCTGCCGTCGTAAAGCACGGCGCTCCAGGTATTATGGGTGGCGCTGATGCTTCCTCTGAGGCTAATGCCTACCTTCTTCAGGTTTGGAAAGCGTTTCACGAGCTTGCTGGCGACTTCCGAATACCTCTCGGGGGAGACCTCTTCAGCGACCTTGACGTCTCCACCTTTGATGCCGAACATTTTCTCACAATCCTCCTCGTTGCCACAAACCATGTCCACGTAGGGCATAAGCTCGGTCATTATCTCTGTCGGCGTCTTCCCGTACTTCCACAGTTTGCCCCTATAGTTGAGGTCGCAGCTGACCGTGAGGCCCTTTTCTCTGGCAGATCTCACAGCCTCAAGACATACGTCGGCCGCGCTCTGTGATATGGCGGGGGTGATCCCTGTGAAATGGAACCATTTCGCTGCCGAGAATATTTGATTCCAAGGGATTGTTCCCGGTTTCACCTCAGATATTGCTGAATGTGCGCGGTCATAGATTACTTTGGACGGGCGTTGATTGGCACCAATCTCGAGGAAGTATACGCCGATCCTCTCACCACTTCTGATTATCTGCGATGTGTCGACTCCGAAGCGCCTTGCGTAGTTTATTGCAGCTTGTCCTATCTCGTTAGAAGGCAGACAGGTCACGTAAGATGATGATACACCGTAGTTAGCTAGACTTACTGCAACCGAAGCTTCAGCGCCTCCGTAGCTTATCTCAAAAGTATCTGCCTGCAGGAAACGCTGGAAGCCAGGTGGGTTAAGTCTCAGCATTATTTCTCCGAAAGTCACAACTTGAGCCATTTTCTTGTGCCCGGGCTCAGCCTCACAATTTTACGTATATATGGTTTTGGACGTCGTACGATCTTGTTTGCCACAACGCGACAAATGATACTGTCCTGAGTTGACTGCGATCAGCTCTCAAGACACTGAGGCAGGAAGGGAAGCAAAGAGAATCTCACAGTGGGACAACGGTTGAACGAACTAAGAGTTGCCGATCAGTGCCATGGCAGTTTCATGGCTCCCGCTGACACAGACCGCCGCCCCCGTGAAGAATCCAAGGAAAGAGAGTTGTCGCTGCAGAACTGAGAGGCTCCGCAAGTCGATTAAGACGCGAGGCTCACGATGACACACATCTGTTCTGGATCATCGCTGTCAGGGTTGCTCGATAGCTCATTTCCGTTTTCTGAATAGTTTTGTGCCATCAGGATCCGTGACACAATCAAATCCAGTCTCAGTGATTTCTTCTACTTCGTGCGGTGTCCGTGCAGTTTCGCATATGAACTCTTCTCCACGAAATCTACAACGTGCTTGGAGACAAGCCTATCCTTGATGTTCTTGCGACGTGGCAATTGCATGACGTGATGAATGTTCTTTGTGACGAAGCGCGTCACTTGATGAATTCGTTGAGAAGGTGTGCCGGTCTGCGAGGTAGTTCATTCAATCTCAGATGAAGCAGCCGTGATAGTCGGGCTGCTTCGGAAATTGAGTCGAACCAACATGCGAAATCCACAGATTGTAGAGGCATCACATGGCCGCGGCTAATACACCCAACTATCTACCATAGAACGATTCATCACGCTCGTCGACAGATCTACTCGCATTATCTTACCGCCGTATCGAAAGGATATATCGGCGGAGCCTTGTCCCAAGTCTTTCCTGTTGGAGGATCATCGAACATCAAGATGTCGCTCACCGGAACGAAAACGCTGTTTGAGAGAGTAGAAGCTGTCACCACCGCTAGCCAGGAGCGCTTCATAGAGTTCCAGAAGGAGATGTTGAGGCAACGCATACTCTTCATGCCCATTGCGCGCTTCCATCATGGCATCTCTGCAGCACACACTGACGAAGACATCGAGACCATTCTGAGTGCCATGAGAGTGGCACTGCGAGTTGCACGGTAGGAGTGCGGACATTGAAGCTAGCGTGCGCGCTCCATTTCTCCGGCTTTGCTATCAAGCACTCAAAGGCCGCTAGGCTGGCGGCCGCAGCTGGCTTCGACGCACTGGAGATTTCACCATGGATTCCAAGCGTCATCACTCAGGCGGGTGTCAAGAAACTTAAGGCGTCCTTGAAGAGAAATCATATCGCATTCTCTGGCTTCACGGCCATCTACCCTCCAGAGATTGTGCTAGCGTCACGATCGCCGGCGGCAAGAAAGCGCGGTATCCTGTACACGAACCGCCTCATCGAACTCGCATACCAGTTGGGAGGACGGTCCTTGGTGTGGGGAAGCCCGCGATCAAGGAATATCCCAAACGATGTTCCATTCAAGAGAGGCTATGCTTGGCTTATCCAACTCCTGAAGAGCTCGGGCTCCCTAGCGGATGAAAGAGGCGTGAAGATCGCAATTGAACCGATAAATCGTTTCGAAAGCAAGATAATCCACACGGCCAGAGAAGCACTATCACTCACAAGACAGGTTGACCGCCATAGTGTAGGCATAGTCTATGACGTATTCCATGTCAGTCTAGAGGAAGATTCCTTCACCGCGCCTATTCTCCTCGCCGGCAAGAAACTTGCTGCCGTTCATGTATCAGACTGCAACAGGCGAATCCCCGGAAAAGGGCACATTGATTTTCGACCGATATTTCGTGCTCTGAAGCAAGTTGGCTACGACGGCTACGTAACGCTCGAAGCAATACTGAGTCGCGATCTCAATAAAGATTTGATCGCAGCGAGAAGGCATCTCGAGAACTCGATGGAGTAGGGTATTTGCACGGCCCGTCAGGTCTTAACCGCGCTCTGGGAACAACTAATCGGAGAAGGAACAACTGATGCCGCAAGGCTTATAGAAATGATGACCCACTGCGGGCGCGCAGAAAGATGACGACTACCAAGATACTGTTTGCTACCGATGTGCATGGCTCTGAGAAGAGTTACTTCAAGTTTCTAAATGCCGGCAAGATGTTCAAAATCGATGTGCTCATACTGAGTGGGGATCTCACAGGAAAGAGCTTGATTCCGATAATTGAAGAGAACGGTGTCTACGCAGCCGACATCTTGGGCAAGATACAGACTGCGAGGGGCAAGGCGGAACTGGAGTTGCTGGAGAAGGACCTGAGGAGCGCAGGACACTACTACTATCACACAACGCGTGAGGAATTCAACAAGCTAAGAGATGACAAGAGCAAGATAGACGAGTTCTTCGGCCAACTCATTCAGGACAGGATAAGAGGATGGGTTTCTATGGCAGAGCAACGCCTCAAGGGCACCGGAATAAAGTGTTGCATCAGTCCAGGGAACGATGATCGGTTCTCGATCGATCCGATCCTTAACGCTTCGGAATTCGTGATAAACCCTGAGGGCAAAGCTCTCAGGATCGATGCAGATCATGAGATGATAACGTTGGGCTGGAGTAACCCCACGCCATGGAACACGCCCCGTGAATGTCCCGAGCCAGAGCTCGAGAAGAAAATAGGGCACCTGGTTTCGCGAGTTGCCAACTTGGAGAACTCCGTTTTCAACTTCCACTGCCCACCGCACAATTCACAGCTTGACATGGCTCCCAAGATCGATAATGCGGCACTGAGGGCCACCACGTACAATGTCCCAGTTGGCAGTACTGCAGTTCGTCAGGCCATTGAGAAGCATAAGCCGATGTTGAGCCTGCATGGGCACATCCACGAGTCCAGAGGATTAGTCAGAATAGGTCGCACCATATGCCTCAATCCCGGCAGCGAGTACACCGAGGGCACATTGCGAGCCTACATGGTGACTTTCGACGAGAAAGGAGTAAAGGGATATCAGCCGATCTCAGGATGATGGCCTGCATCCGAGACTGCCGATCCGACCTGTCCGCCAATGGGGACCTGTGACCTTTTCTCTTCCGGTAGGTCGTACCATCTCTTCCTTTCGCCTATGCGTTCCCTCATCTTCCAGCCCGTCGTCTTTGGCTTCTCCTCAATGTTCTTGATGATCTCGTTCGTCTTCGATCTAAGTTCGTCCTGATGAATCTTCAACCTGTTCTCGACGTAGCCCATTAGCTCCTTCAGATTTGTAGTGAGTGTCTTGTAGATTCCCCAGTCCTTTGCGCATATTTCAGATATGTACTCCACGTTTATCGAGTCCGCATCATCTTTCGAGGCCACATTCTTACTCTTCAGTAGGCAGGCTGTATCCTTGAAGTCCTTCTCGTTGATCTCTATCGCCTGCAACTTCGTCAGAAGCAGATCGGCTGGGGGCAGGGTGAAGGGAAGGATTCTTAGCCGGTTCCGAAGGTCAAATGTGTGACACATTCGGAATATGTTGAGAAAGATGTCGACTTGCCTGCTGCGTTCAAGATCATAGTAGACCAGTCTTTCCCTTCCATGTAGTCCGTTGAACGTTTTGTTGGCAGCATAGCCAAGCGACTCGAATAGCTGCCGGATCTTCTTGCCATCGTCTCCTAGTCCGATGAAGTCTATGTCGCCGTAGACTCTTGAGAACTCAGGCTGGGTGCTCTCCTTACAACTCACGCCTATTGCGACGCCTCCGAGCAATCTGAGGGTGATGCCTGCCTCGTCAGCTTGCTCCAGGATCCTCCTTGCCTCCATCACAGGGTCAGCGTGGGTGAGTGACGATAATACTCAACTCCTCACAGGATCGGGCTGGAACTAGAGGATCTGCTATTACATAAGCGAAGCTGACAGCAGATGAAGAGTGTGTTATCCCAGGACATTTGGTACATCATGGTCTTGCAGTGTGTTCTACGAGAAGAGAGAGACATCGGGCATTCTCTGAAGCAGGCTTCTGCCGGAGTTTCTTCATGCAAGTGACCTCTGGTTGCTCAGTTCGATAGTGTGCCATATGTTGTGGGATAGTACAGACAGCAGATGAAGAGAAAAAAAGAAAGAATGGGGGATTCGTCTATTCGGGTGGTATTTCTTTGAAGGCAAGATCGACATTGATACCTTGTTTCGCCCTGTACCAACGGAACGCGTAGTAGACGGGTATCCACAGTAGGAATGATGCTGCTAAGAATGCCTGCGATGGCACATTGACGAGTCCATAGGCTGGAGTCGTGAGGATTATCGTTGCCACCATCAAGCTGAAGATGAGGCTAATGACCGCAATGATGGTTATGGCCGGAAATCCTGCTACGGAATACTTTGATGCCGGAGAAGCTCTGTAGATCTCTGGTCGTCGCCATGGAAATATCATTGCTGATGTGCTAGTGGTTATGAATAGGATTGTGTTCGCCATTGTCGCGCCAAGCAGCAAGGTTCCGAACCCTGTGAACAGGTAGACTGGTGTTAGGATCATGGGTATGATGTACATGGCTAGAACAGAATAGGTCGGCATGTGGAATCTCTCGCTTACGTGCGCTGCCTTCTCGAAGAAGATCCGGTCGAACGACGCGGCCATAAGGTTTCTAGATCCTGCAAGAACTGTGTTGTATGAGATTTGAACGCCGCTTATGAGCAGTCCGAAGAAGATCAGCGAGATGATGATCGGGCTATTTGTCGCTATTGATGCGAGGAAGTAGGCGTATGGAGGTTGAGTAAGGATGTACTCGGGTTTACCTTCGAAGAACAGGTAACCCAAGGAGCTCAGGAAGTCTTGCCCTATCACATTGACTAATACGACTGAGGTGACAATTATCAGCAAAGCACCGAAGAAGTTCGATCCCAGAATGTGCGTTAGGTTGGCTCTCAGGCTTCCCGCTTCCTTGATTTCACCTGCATTCTCTGCGATCCAGTAACAGGCCAGCAATGCACCATACGGCAATGGCATGAGAAGCAAAGTCCCCTGGAGACTGAAGGGCCTTGAGGGCTCGAATCCGTAACTCATCGCGCTGCCAATGACTTTAGAGTACGCATCTGGGCTGCCGACGAGGGCGTTGAAGCTGTCGACCCAAGCTTGGTGACCCGCTGCTAAAGGTGCACCCACGATCAGGATGAAGCTGATGCACATGAAAGCGAACATGACGTACTGGAATTTCGCATAGTTTCTGAGGCCGACAATGTGCATTGTGATGTTGACGGCGTACAAGGCCACCATGATTACTAGGATGGCGGGGATTGTTAGGAACCATGCACCTGTGTCGAGCAGGCTCTGACTATGGAATACTATTCCGAGTGTGGTGAACCATGGCCCAAGAACCGCGTTTGCGAAGTATTGTGACATTAGGGTGTTCCAGACGATTTGCCAGATGACGGTGAAGGAGCATCCTGCCATCAGTCCTATGACAGGGTGTAGAATTCGACTGTTGAAGACATAGTCTCCTCCGCTTCTAGGCATTGAAGCGATCAGCATTGCATACATCGTGCCGATGAAGGTGGTTCCAATTGCAACGAAGATTGTAGCGAGCGGAAGGCTTGCGCCAGGGTCCATCCAACCTCCTTGAGTATAGGCCAAAGCCAAGAAGATGGGAACGTTGAAGGTGAGAACCAGATAAAGGAAGACATCACTGACACTCCATTCCCGTATTAGACCAGTCGCTTGCCTGAGGAAGTAGGTTTTATCGGATTTTGCCATTTGCTTTTCTTTTCCTTGCCGAGTTAACGGCTAATCTGATCGCTCCGCTCCATGTCTTATTTAAGACTTGGGCGCGAACGTATGCAGTCGCTCGCAGTCCGGGTCTCTTTGACCAAGCTGGCCAAAAATGTTAGAGCAAGTTTCAAAAACATGCTCTTGTCATTATTGGGTCCTCGTTTCTTCCGGAAGACTAATCTGAACTATCTGTGATTGCAGCTTTCATGAAGCGTCTCACATTTGGTTATGCAGCCGCCAGCATGGATCCTCTATGTGCTCTTGAATGTGGGGTCCTCGCCGAGAAATCTGGTTTTGATGCTTTCTGGGTGCCTGATCACTTCATAGACATCAACGGCGACAGGCTCGAACCGTGGACCGTACTTTCAGCTGTTGCTGCGAGGACCAGGAAGATACGTCTGGGGTCTGCGGTTACAGACACTCAGCGAAATCATCCTGCGCGGACTGCACACTTGGTCACCTGCTTGGACGTGATCTCTCGCGGGCGCGCGATCTTGGGAATAGGGGCCGGCGAGGCAATGAACATCGTGCCTTTCGGCCTTCCTTGGGAGTCGCCGCGAGAACGCGTGGCGAGGCTTGCGGAAACCATCCAGGTCGTCCGCCTGCTCTGGACAAGCTCACGCGAAGAACCAGTCACCTTCACCGGTCAGTACTACCGATTGGCAAATGCGTTCCTCACCCAGTCGCCGAGACAGAAGCCTGGCCCGTCCATCTATGTCGGAGCATTTGCGTCGGAGGCGGGACTGGAGGTTGTTGGTCGTCTGGCGGATGGTTGGCTGCCCTGGTTCAATACGGCAGACACATTCAGGAAGCGCTGGGCGGTGATCACAGAAGCCGCACAATCAACGGGGCGCTCGCCCGATGACATTGAACCGGCCACACACATCATGATGGCCTTCCCCAGAGACGCCGCAGAGAAGAGAGCTGCACTGCTGGCCGCGAAGGCGTTTCTTCTGACGGAGAAGACAGTACTGACTACCCTAGAGAAGGAAGTGAGCTTACCGGTGCTTCACTACCAGAATGTCGTGGCTTCCAAGGAGTATGTTGCCAAGATCATGGAAGCGGCGAAAGCACTTCCCGATCATGTCGTCCACGAGGTCATGCCGATAGGGGGAATCGACGAGCTCAAAGAGAAGATTGATGACCTCAGAAGGGTAGGCGTCAGACACTTCGCCATCGCAGATCTTCTTGCTCCCAAGAACCAACGAAGAACACTGAAGATGCTGCACAAAGTCATCAAGCAATACCGGTAGTCACCAGCTCAAATGCAGAAAGCTTATGACATTTGATCTCGCCAACCGAGATAGATGACAACATGGGCGACATTCTAGAAGCTCTGAGAGCTTGCATCATTGACATGGATATTGCAGGCGCACGAAACGCATGCCAAGAAGTCATCGCCAATGGAATTTCCCCATATGAGGCCATAAATCACGCAATGGTCCCCGGCATGCGAATTGTGGGAGAGAAGTTCGAGAGGGGAGAGTATTTCCTCCTCGACCTCATCGCCGCAGGCGCAGCTATGGAGGAAGGTCTCAAGATCTTGGAACCCCATCTTGCGAAGGATGAAGGAAGTAGGATCGGTGGCGTCGTCATTGGAACAGTCCAGGGGGACCTCCACAGCATAGGCAAAGATATCGTCAGCATGCTCTTGAGAGTAACAGGTTTCGACGTAGTTGATCTAGGGGTGGATGCATCAACCGAAAGATTCGTTGAAGCAGTTCGCGTCCACAAGCCTACGATCCTAGGAATGTCAGCTCTGATAACGCCTACCATGCCCGAGATGGGCAAAGTGATAAGTGCACTCGAAAAGGCCGAGTTGAAGCGACAGCTCAAAGTAATAGTCGGCGGCGCACCGGTGACCAAAGAATACGCTGAGATGATTCGAGCGGACGCCTACGCCCCGGATGCCGTCGCAGGAGCGAATAGATGCAGGCAGTGGGTTACGCAAAGTGATCCTGAATGAACAAGAGAGAAAGAATAATGGCTGTGCTTCGGCATGAGGAACCAGACATCATACCAATAACAATCTACACCATGCTGATGCCCTTCAGAGGGTATGAGGAACGTCAGCTTAGAAATGCGGGCCTTTGCTTGGTGGAGCATGGCTTCGTATCAGTCTACGGAATCAAGACCCCTAACGTGAAGATGCAGACAACCGAAGACATTGCCTCTCTCTCCTCAAGCGATCACTACGCATGTATCCCTAAGCAGAAGCATGTGGTTCACAGAACCTACAGCACTCCGGTGGGTCATGTTTCCGAGAAGTACCAATGGGGCCACGCTCTCTACGAGTGGCCATTAGAGTGGGCCATCAAGGATCTGCCGGACTATCAAACCGCTGAATACATTATTGACGACACTGAGTTCTTCCCAAGCTATGAGGAGTTTTCGAGTGCTGAGAAGATCATGGGGGAGGATGGCATTGTGACTGCGATGGCCCCGAAATCGCCCTTGCAGTCGATGCTGTATGAGCTCATGGGCTACAACAGGTTTGCGATAGACTACCATACGCACAGGCAGGAATTCGACGATCTCTACGGGCTGTTCAGTAAGAAGCAGTTGGAGATGTATAAGGTGATAGCAGACTCTCCTGCGGAAGTTGTCTTGACGGATGAGAACGTTAATGGAATCGTGACCAGTCCGAAGCTATTCGAGAACTATTGCATCCCATTCTACAAGAATGTGGCAGACATTCTTCATCGAAAGGACAAAATCTTCATGGTCCATTGTGATGGCAAGCTAAAGAGCCTGCGCGACCTAATCGCGACAAGTGAGATTGATGTTGTCGAGGCATTCACTCCACCCCCGGTCGGTGATCTCTCAATCGAGGAGGCAAGGATGGCGTGGAAGGAAAAGATCATCTGGGCTAACTTCCCCGCTACGGTCGCACTAGAAGCTGGACGTGACCGGATAGAAAGAGAAACGATTGACATCCTCAGGAGCGCTGCGCCAGGAGATCGTTTTGCATTAGGCATTACAGAAGACATAGGCGACATCAAATCCAGTCGCTATGAGGACGTTATCAAGACCATCACAAACACTGTCATTGAACATGGAACATACCCAATCGCTGGATCTTGATGCCTGTCAAGCTACCTCGCGAGTCTCGCAACAACAGCAAGGGAGTCAACATGACAAGCCAGTTGTGCTGAATTCAGTCGAGAAGCTAGATTATCTCCGTCTCTTTGACTATCTTGCCATCCCTGATTTCGAGGATTCTGTCAGCCAAGCTCGCCATCTGGTGATCGTGGGTAACCATGACCACTGTGGAGAGCTCTTTCTTGGCTAGATCCTTCAGTATTTTCATAACCTGCATTCCGCTCTTTGAGTCCAAGTCTCCGGTCGGCTCGTCAGCCAAGACGAGGGGAGGTCTCTTCGACAAAGCGCGTGCAACGGCTACTCTCTGCTGCTCTCCACCGCTCAGTTCATCTGGTCTATGATGTGCTCTGTTAGCAAGGCCGACCAGTCCCAGAAGCTCATGAGCCCTTGCAGCCCTCTTCTCACCGCTGACTCCTGTGATCAGCATTGGAAGCTCCACGTTCTCGTATGCTGTGAGCACTGGAATCAGATTGTAGAATTGGAATATGTATCCTATCGAGTCGCGGCGTATTTCTCCGAGCCTGTTCTCAGACATCTTTGAGACATCCTTCCCAGCGATTATCACCTTCCCAGAGGTTGGACGATCTAGGGCCCCGATCAGGTTGAGAATCGTGGACTTTCCCGATCCCGAAGGCCCCATAATTGCCACGATTTCGCCTCCGCTCGCTCTCATGTTGACTCCTCGAAGTGCCTCAACCAGAATTTCGCCCAAGCGGTATGTCTTGGTGACGTCGATGAGTTCGACCACAGCCTGCGTCTGCATTGTCATCCCCTGTATCGGAGAACCTCAATCAGGTTGACACGGGTCGCCCTGAGGGCCGGGTAGATTACCCCTGCAACCGAGATGCCAATCGCAAGAAACAGTGCAAACTGCAATCTCTCCCAAGGTACAATGTATGGAACAATCAGGCCCATGCCCGACATGAGTGACACAACGCCTCTCAGCAGGAAAACCCCAGCCACGCATCCCACAACATAGCCAGCCAGTCCCAAGAAGACAGCTTCAGCCACGACCAGCGCGAAGATCTGAGTATTGCTCATTCCCTGCGATCTCAGCATGCCTATCTCTCTTCGCCGCTCGTTCACGTTCATGAGCATGGTTGCTGAGATCCCTGCTGTGGCGGAGATGATCGCCATATACACGATGACGTCGAAGACGACGAAGAAACGTCCGCTCTGTGTCTCGACTTCAGCCATCAGATCATTGACCGTTATCATGTCCAGCTCATACGTCGTTCCAAATTTCTGGTGTATCTCGTTCTTGACCTGTATCGCGTCTGAGCCCGCTCGCAACTTCACATAGAAGAGCATGGCTTTTGGAACCCCGGCCGACTCAAGGAAGAATGTGCTGCCGGTTCGCAATGAGACGAACCCGGACTGCGACATCCTCACATTGCCGATCGAGGCCATTGAGAGGCCTGCTCCTCGCAGGACTCCAATCACCGTCAGCTTGACGGAACCCGCAGGAGTTCTAACCGGTATCTGCTGCCCTACTTTGACTTTCAGACTGTTGGCGAGAGGCTCCACCAATAGTATCGAGTAGAGATTGTTTTTCAGCTGAACATAGACATCTCTTGGTGTGTCCTCAGAGAATTCGAGCTTGTTGAAGACTAGGGGGAAGGTATCAGGGTCGACAGAAATCACTCCGATTTGCGTATTCCCCGACTTTGTCGCAGTCACATCCATCGAGGTTACTGCTTCTATCGCTGCGGGGTCCACTTGGACGATGCTCTTTGAGAAGCTGGCAGGAAGCCGTGATCCTGCAAAGATCATTATGTCTGCGCCAAAGTACGAAGTCAGAGTCTCCCTGACTGCGTATTGCATTCCGATGCGCATTCCCCCCATCATCACTAAGAAGGCAATGCACATGGCGATGACTGCGTAGGTGATGGCAGCCCTCCTTAGGTTCCTGCCCAGGTTCTTCGAGAGTAGCTTGCCTACTGCTTTGAAAGGTGAGAGCATCCGCTCGATCAGTGGCTCTCCTACTCTGAGGATACCTGATGTCACCATCACTAGGCCAATGATCAGCAGGGCAATGTCGAGGCTCCCAACCTCAATTCCCAGTGTGGAAATGTACCCTCCGATCGTGGCAAGAGGCACCCCTACCAAGAGAAGCTTTACTGCTGTGCGTTGTTTTCCTGGTGGTCGTATTCCTGGCTTCAAGGCGCTGAGGATTCCAGTTCTTGCTGCCGACAACGACGGCAAGAATCCTCCGACAATGGTGGCGAGAAACCCGGTTGTCGCCCCTGAGATGAGGTACTCTGGTCTCACTGTAAGAGTTCCGGATGATTCTGCACCAAAGATCGAGACGACCGATGTGAATGAGTATATTATCCGAGCAAATCCGACTCCGGCAGCAAGCCCAACGGCGATTCCGATCAAAGCGTAGAATATCGTCTCTGAGAAGAATAGCCAGAAGACGTCGCGTCGTCTTGCTCCTATGGCTCGAAGTACGCCGACCTCGTAGGTTCTTTCGCCAAGGTTCATGTACATCGTGTTCAGGACGAGTCCAACCGAGACTAGTACTGCCACTGTGGATATCGACGAAAGACCCTGTCTCCAGCCAGCCAAGCTCTCTAGGACGAAGTTAATTGTTTCCTCTTTGGTGGCCCTGATGCTGTAGCTGTCGCCTAGGTTCCGTTCAAGCATCTTCCTAACTTCGGTCAGTCTTGTCTCGTCGGTTACGTGAACGATCGCGTATGTGACCCGGCCCACGTAGCCGAACTTCTGCTGTGCGAATGCAAGGTCGATGTATACGTTGTAGCCTGTCTCCAGGCTAGTCTTCACGATGCCGACCACGTGAACCGAAAGAGTTGACCCATCAGATCTCTGTATCGTGATGTAGTCTCCCACTTTGATGCCAAGGTCCTCGCTCATCTTCTGACCGATCGTTGCGTCATTCCGACGCAGATTTCCTGTTCCTTCGAAGGTGTATTCGCGATACTGGAAATCCTTCAGCTGATCCACGCCGGTGACCGACACACCCTTGGTCTGCCCCTCACGTTTGATCAGACCCCTCTCACTAACTCAGCCTGCTGCCTGTACGTATGGGAGTCCGGCCGTAGAGGATTCTACCTTTCTCTGTTCGAATGGGGCGCCTGAGATTGTTGCGACGACGATGTCTATCTTTCCGCCTGCCGCCTGTATGTAGTTGCGGAACTCCACGAATGAGCTCTCAGCCGCTATGTCCACACCGACGGGAAGAGCCACTGCAATGATTATTCCAAGAACTGTTAGCGAATTCCTTAGTTTCCTTCGAGGAATGCTTCGCAATGCGATTTTCATGAAGGACAATCTATAGCCCTCCGACATTCTATGGGGTTCAGCGTTGGGTCAATCACTGAGCCGCTAGGGGCGATGCTTCCTTTCTCATCTGAAGAATCGCCAGCTCCGCTGATAACGATTCCTCTGATTCAAGGACGAACTCTGTCAAAGATCCCGATCACTAGGTTCAAAGGCAGGATAACTCAAGAACTTTGCTCTCGCTCTGAGGGAAGACATTGGCTCTTCGAACAGATTCTCGGCTGGCCGGTTCTCCCAGTGTGTGGATGGCCACAGTCCTCGTAATCATCTACGCAACTACGGCCATACTTGCAGGGAATCTGTTCGACCCCGACCTGGACGTGGTCTACTGGTTTGTGCAGGTGAACGCGGAGGTCTGGCATGGCGCGATATGGATGCTCTTTACGTCGATGTTCCTTCACGCAAACTTGCTGCATCTTGGAGGAAACGTGTTCTTCCTCCTCCTCTTCGGGACCGCTCTGGAGGAGCAGGTCTCGGTGAGACGATGGATAGTCACGTACTTCGCGAGCGGCCTCGCGGGGAACCTCGTGTTTCTGCTGCTTCTCCCCGACGCTAGTGGTGTCGGTGCGTCGGGAGCCATCTGGGGGCTGCTGACAGCTGCGGGAGGATTCCGAGGGCTCATCGGGATGATCTTCTTGGGTGGACTTGACATATTCGCGGGCGGCGGATTCCTAGCTCATGCGGGAGGTCTCTTGGCGGGTCTGGCTCTCAGGTTCTCTTGGCTGAGAAGGATTCGTTGAGCCTGAGGCACGACCAGTTTTCTATATACTCTACGATGCCTGCGTGGGAGCCTCCCCATAGGAGGGGTAGGTGCACTTCCTGCCAATGGCTCCCGCCTTCCAGGCGAAGCCGCCCCCTGAATATTGCTGGGCGTGTGCGTGCTGTTTATGGAGAGTATGTATCCTCGCTCGCATTGAGGAGTGACTGTATGTAAAAGGGCTAGAGTAGTAGGGGGTGGTATATGTATGACAGTACGAAACATACTTCGGGCAAAACCAGAATTGATCGCCAATAATCCTCCGCAAGGACCGGTTTCCGGCGAATGGGGTCCTACTACTGGGACTATCCGGCAGCCGACTTCACCACAACGGCCCGGAGGGCGACCAATCTCCGCTCCTCAGGGATTGAAGCTCAGAGATGTTGAGGTCGTTGTCCTTGAGGACAGATGCAAGGGCTGCTCATTCTGCATCGAGTTCTGCCCCAAAGATGTTCTAGAGCAGAACACGAAACTGAACATCAGAGGCGTTCATGCACCTCGAGTTAAGGACTCCGCATTATGTGTTGGATGCGGAGTATGTGAAGAGATCTGCCCCGACTTCGCGATATTCCTTGTCGAGAAGGGGGCGAGACGCTGAAGAGAGATGTTCTGACCGGCACTTACTTCGCGCTCGGAGACGTAGCGTGCGCCGAAGGCGCCCTGGCGGCTGGTTGCAGATTCTTCGCGGGCTACCCAATCACCCCAGCCACAGAGATCGCCGAACACATGTCGAGGAGACTTCCCGAGGTTGGCGGCGTCTATCTTCAGATGGAAGACGAGCTTGCTTCGATGGCGGCCGTGATTGGTGCATCATATGCCGGCGTTAAGTCCATGACTGCCACCTCAGGTCCAGGCTTCAGCCTGATGCAGGAGAACATCGGGCTCGCAGCCATGACCGAGACGCCTTGCGTTGTGGTGGACGTGATGCGGGCCGGGCCAAGCACGGGCCAACCGACCAAGACAAGTCAACAGGACGTGATGCAGGCAAAGTGGGGATCACACGGTGACTATGAAGTCATCGCGCTTGCCCCATCGTCGGTTCAAGAGATGTTCGACCTCACAGTTCAAGCGTTCAACCTCTCGGAGACTTACAGATGCCCGGTCTTTGTAATGACGGACGAAATCATTGGTCAC
>Ga0315296_10001003_pt1 | contig 24974 bp, 20 predicted proteins | sample YL17G14_18_MG_FD_203921 | JGI IMG/M metagenome (GOLD analysis project Ga0315296, IMG submission 203921) | Sediment microbial communities from Yellowstone Lake, YNP, Wyoming, USA - YL17G14_18 | ecosystem: Environmental > Aquatic > Freshwater > Lake > Sediment | place: USA: Wyoming | collected... | reverse complement strand
TGGACTCCGTCGATGAGCCGAGGCCGGTACCTCTGGAGGGGATGTCGGCGATAGTAGTGATCTCGATGCCGTTCCTGATGCCGACCTTTCGCAACGCTTCCCGGACGAGCCCGTGCTCTATCTTGTCGACGGAGTCCACTATCTCGGTCTTGGCGTAGCTGATGCGGATGTCGTCGTCGAACCTCTTGTTGACGGTGACATAGACGTACTTCCTGATGGCGGAACTTACGACGGCGCCGTACCCGGTCCTGTAGTAGTCGGCTATGTCGGTGCCTCCCCCGGCGAAGCTCACCCTGAGGGGCGTCTTGGAGATTATCATCGGGATTTCGGCCCTGAATGAGCCGTGGCAGGATAATAAATGTCGCTCATCGGGATGTCCATCCATGGCGGATGCGTGAGGAGAAGGGAAATGCCAATCCTCCCCGAAATCAGTCCTTTTCCTCGAGTCTCTCTCTGGCTTCCTTATAGAACCGCTGCGGATAGGAAAGGAGTCCAAGATACTGAGCGCGAACGGGCTCTTGCTCTAGGGCGAGAGACTTGTGGTCGGGGAGAACGCGACGCCGTATCTTTGACACGGGACCATCTGCACTTGATGATAGCCAACACATGTCCCGTTTGTGTTAGTCCGCGACATAGTACATTTGTTCATCGGAACTAGCTAGTCTGGTTTGATTCTATGTACCATTGTACCGATTCGAAACAGGTACAGAAGTATGGCCCATGTCCGAAAGACCTTAGTGGGATGGAGCTATTCGGATACGGGGAAATTGCGTGAGAGTTTCGGACATGGCCGGGCTCCTGAGTCAGTTGGTAGATGATAGGTTACTGGGTTCGGGACTCAAGAAGAGATACTTCCTTAGTGCTCTTCCCGAAGATCAGAAGATGTATTTCATAAGGACCGAGGACCCCGTCAGATATGGGGCAATTGGACTAGCAATCAAGAGAATATGCAGGGAACGCATCGAAGGCAGTTTCGCAGAGGTTGGTGCATATAAAGGGGAGACGAGCGGTTTCATCCACAAGCTTGCGCCGGATAGGAGCTTCTATGTTTTCGACACTTTTGAGGGTTTTCCCACTCAGGACTTAGATGAAGATGCCAAGGAAGATGACAGGTTCAGGTTCAAAGACACAAGCCTGGACATCTTCATCAGGAACGTAGGCGATCTGCAAAACGTTCGCATCAAGAAAGGCATTTTCCCAGATACGACTGTGGGACTCGAAGCAGAGAGATTCGCATTCGTGTTGTTTGACTTGGACATTCTTCCTCCGACTATTGCAGGACTCAACTTCTTCTATCCTCGAATGACCCCTGGTGGATACATGGTCTTACATGACTACAACAGCCCCGAGTCCATGTGGGCCGTGTCTAGGGCCACGGACTCCTTCTTCAAGGACAAGCCTGAGAAGGTGATTGAACTCCCAGATGCGGGTGGGTCTGTAATCGTACGCAAGATGTGATAGAAAGATCGGGAAAAGGTTTGGTTCCCGTGCCAAAACCCCGAATTGACCACAATTTCGTGAGATACTGGCTTGATTCAACGTCGGACCCCCACAGTGTCCACCATTTGCTTTTCCAGAAATGACCGTAGGAGAAAAGTCTTGAAATAAGTTCGAGGATGGAGAGGAAACAGGAGTTTCCATTGGCAGGCGCGTTTTGAATAATAGATTTCTTGTCTACTGCGATGCAAGGGCTTTCGTGAAGTGAAGGACGCCAAGGTCATCGCTGCGGGCGGCTCGGGAAGACGTTTGCATGGGGATGCATCGATGACGTGCGGGCACACTTCAGTCTTTCTCGTCTAGCCTCTCGAGTATCCAAACTAACGCTCTGGAAAGCCAGACAATTATCCAATAGGTTCAATCAAAATGGATTGACGGCTCGGCGCAAACCCCTTTCCCTTTTTCCTCCCCCACGGGCTTTTCCGAGCACGTTCTATTGCGCCTCTGAATCTACTTTTCAAAGATCAGGTCTAAGTAGTTTCCAATCGTCGAAGCATTCGATACAGACATAACACGAAGCACCTCTGAGGCATCCGTCGCTACTCCAGATTTTGCATATCTGATTCTGTATCCATAATCCTCAATTCTTCTTAGAAGTTGCTCTGGGTCAGTTCCGAAATTCCTCAACGCGTACGGACAGAACTCCAGAATCATCTTCGGAAATCTGGTTCTTATCAATTTGTCAGCACCCTCTAGAACCAGACCCTCTGCACCCTGAGTGTCAACAATCAAGAGATCGGGAATTGAATTGCCTTCGTGAGCCCCCAGGAAAAAATCATCCAAAGTGATAGTCTCGACTTCGCAATAACCCGTCCAGCTTCCGACATTCGCCTCGACAAGTGATGATTGTCCAAGATGCTTCTCGCACGAATACAGTCTTGTTGTCCCTTTTTTGTTGCTGACCGCCTTCTTGATGGGTATTACATTCCTGCGCATGTTAAGTCGAGAGTTCATTTCAAGAATCTCGTAGCTTCTTGGCTGGGGTTCGAAGGCGTAGACTATTCCAGCGTCGCCAACGGATTTCGACGCGATTAGAGCCAAGCATCCGATATTTGCACCAACGTCTGCAATCACCATACCGGGCTTGACTTCCCTCTCAATAGCATCCGCCCCAGAATAATCCTTGAAAAAGAGCACCTCCAATGAGACACTAAGATCTTTCGGGTCAACGAGAAGCTTACAATTGCGAAATTCAGTCATTACAAGGCCGGCTGAGTTAGACTTGGTGATTCTCCAGAAGAGGGTTGACGCGGTAGCCACCCCAGGCAGCCTCCACAATCCGGATTTGACAATCGCATTCCAGATACTCGCCTTCCAGGTATTCGCACCGGGAATTGCCATTCCCCCGAGTCCGAATCGCCTTTCCTATCTAAGGTCTTTTCCGATATTCGGCCTTGTGCCTCTTTTGAATCGGTACAATGGTACATTGCATCATGCCAGACTGGCTAGTCTCGATGTACCAATGTACCATGTCGCGAAGGGTACAGGAGGCGGTCCGCAGGTTATCCGCAGATTGTCCGCAAAATGCCCGCAAGTTGTCCGTACGATATCGGGACGCTATTCGAGATCTCGCGGATAGGCCCTCGGATGACCTTGTCAAGAAGTACCAATACCAATCAGGTCATGCGCGACTGTATTCTTCCTCTTTCTCCTTTTTGATTCTCGCGACCTCTTCAGGCCTCTTCGCGTTCGGAGAAGAAGAAGAGTTCTTCTTTCTCTCTTCTATCTCGACCCTTTCCTTGAACTTCTCGAAGGCCTTCCCCAAGATCTCCGTTCCAGCCTTCAGAACCTTCTCAGGAGGATACCGAGTAATGACAGGGACCTGGATCTCAAGAACTGGACTATCCGCGTGAGCCATCCGAAGGGCGAGCGAACGTATGGGGTACAACGCATACTACCCATCCCAGAACCTCTGAGATCTATCGTATCAAGGTTCTTGAGCGCGAGAGATCGTGAACTCGCTAAGAAGGGATTGCTTGAGACTGGACCGTTGGTTTTCGCCCACAGACCACGGAGACCAGTTACGAAACAGACTGTTCAGAGATGGAAAGTCGAGCTAGAGGGTATGTCGGGAGTCCCGTTCACAATGTATGGACTCAGACGGACCTATGGACAAAACCTCTTGAATCGGGGAGTAGCCTTGGAGACGATATCGCTTGCTCTAGGTCATTCCTCAACCCTTACAACCGAGAAGCACTATTGCCGAAAAGATGCCGATTCCGCTAGGCTTGAGATCGTCCGAGCCTTCGAGAAATCGACCATGCCGAGCGTCAATCCCCCCGTGATTGACCGAGAAGGACCGTTGGCTGGCTATGCATAGTTATTTATTATCCAATCAACCGCCTGCATGAAAGTGTCCGCTCTGAAGTCAGGTTTGGTCGTCGACTCTCTGATCTCCTTCTCGATGTCGTACTGATCCCCGGGTTCCGGGACAAGTATCCCTTTGGCGCCGACCGCGTGCGCCATGCCCACATCCATCATCCTGTCGCCTATGACGAACGATCTGGTCAGGTCGAACCCATGCTTGTCCTTTGCCTGGATCAGCATCCCAGGGGCGGGCTTCCTGCATTTGCAGCCCTCGTCCGGTCTGTGGGGACAGTAGAAGATGTCGTCTATCTTGGCGCCGTGGCTCGCTAGTATCTGTCTCAGTCGGTCATGGATGGTCTTGAGGGTCTCCTCGGTGAAGTATCCGCGACGGACCCCGGATTGATTCGTGACTACGATTACGGTCAGCTTCGCGTCGTTCAGTCTCTTGATGCCCTCGGCGACCGTTGGTATGAGCTCGAGCCCGTTCGGGTCCGAGAGGTAGTGTCTGTCGAAGCAAATGGTGCCGTCTCGGTCGACGAACACCGCGATTCCATCCTTCTCGGTCATCTTGAGCTCAACAGCACTGTATCGCGCGAATGTCTTGGGGGTAGAAGAACCTTCCATTAGTTATTGCTCGACGCGATGGAGCCCGCGAATCTTCGCTGCAGGTACAATGTGTTCGTGCTGCCGTCCTTGGTCTAGGGTTTGCTGCGGTAGGGATACTGACATATGGTCATGTGGGGACCACAAGAACCCACTTCTCCAGATGCCAGTAGCAGCGCGATGAATCCACCGCAGAAAGGGCTATTAATGTTCAAGCTCATCAGACTATGACATGATTATCAGGTCCGTTGCTCCTCTCAGAGTCAGCTTCGCCGGAGGCGGCACCGACATCGCTGAGTACTCTCAGGAGTACGGAGGGGCGGTCATAAACTCAACAATCAACTGGTACGCCCATACGCATCTCGCTCCGGCCAAAGATGGAATCAGACTGATTTCGCTCGATTTCGGAACGGATGAGAATCTTGAGCATCTGGCATATGATGGCAAGAATGACCTCGTAAAGGCGACCTTGAACAAGCTCGCTGAAACCAAGTTGGGGGCAGGGATGGAGCTTCTCCTGCACACAGATGCGCCCCCCGGGAGCGGTCTGGGATCGTCTTCCGCTGTGGTCGTGTCCCTGATAGGAGCGCTCAACAACTGGCTCAGCAAGTTCATGAGTGAGTACGAGGTCGCCGAGATTGCCTACGAGATCGAGCGCAAGGAGCTCGGAATCAAGGGAGGATACCAGGATCAGTTCTCCTCGGTTTTCGGCGGGTTCAACTACATTGAGTTCCTGAAGGATGGGAAGGTCATTGTGAATCCTCTGCGGATTAGTCAGGACAACATCAAGGAGCTCGAGTGTCATCTGCTTCTCTGCTATACGGGCGGGACGAGACTGTCGGCCAATATCATCAAGCGTCAGGTCGAAGATTTCAAGGAGGGCAAGAATGTCGAGGTCCTGCACGAGCAGAAGAAGATGGCTCTTGACATGAAGAACTGTCTTCTGAAGGGCGATTTTGACGAGTTCGGGAAGCTGCTGGATGTCGCTTGGCAGACCAAGAAGCAGATGGCTAGCGGGATTACCAATAAGCGCATAGATGATTTGTACGAGGCGGCAAGAACGAGGGGCGCTGTCGGAGGTAAGATCCTTGGTGCAGGGGGCGGAGGATATCTCCTCCTCTACTGCAATTACAGGAATAGACATGAGGTCGCAAAAGCCATGCACTCGATGGGGGCCGAGTCGAAGCCGTTTTCGTTTGTCAAGGACGGATTGACGGTCTGGAGGACTAAGAATGAGCTCTAAGAAGCGTCTCGATCTGATAGAGGGCTCTCTCAAGGATAGTGTCGAGGCCATCAAGGGTATTGACTCTGGACAGCTCCAGAGGATTGCGGACATGATTGTTGGATGCTACAAGAACGGAGGTAAGGTGATGTTGTGCGGCAACGGCGGAAGTGCATCTCAAGCTCAGCATCTCGCCGCCGAGCTCGTCTGTAAGTTCCGGCGGGATAGAGCACCGCTTTCCGCAATGGCGCTCACCACCGATACCTCGATACTGACAGCTCAGGCCAACGATGTGAGCTTCGAAACGGTGTTCGAGAGACAGGTGGAAGCCCACGGAAGGAAGGGGGACATCTTGGTGGTCCTCAGCACGAGCGGCAATTCACCCAATGTGGTCAGGGCGCTGAAAGCTGCAAAGAGAAGATCGATTCGCACGATTGCCTTCACCGGTAAGAATCGGCGCTGCAAAGTGGCGAATACAGCGGACGAAATTCTTTATGTTGGATGCGACGACGCTCCCAGGATACAGGAGGCCCACCTTGCCGCTGGCCACATAATCTGCGACCTCGTTGAGGCGGAATTCGCGTCAAACAGACCGTGGCAATCTGCGCAGCGACGACACTAGATTCTCGTCGAGAGTCTTTGCTGTGATGGGGAATTTCGGGTCCTTGTTTATTCGCTCGAAGACTCGTCTGTGAAGTCGGGCGAATGGCACTCACCCACGCTTGTTAATCCAGTGTAATCATCCAACTGTGCCCCGCTTCCCCAATCAGAGGGCCCAAAGCGCATGAGCGAACCACGAGAGAGCGTGCGGGAGACTGCAATCACTGTTAGACTGGATGACTTGACAGCGCGAGGATGATGGTTGTGCGGTAGTCCGTGCACTCGCTGAGCGTGTCGTTGCTGCCGAAGACACCCGGTTGTTCTTGCCTTGAAGTGAGCAAGGTCGAGAGGCTAGTTGAAATGGGAATGGTGTCCTTCGAGGATGGACTTAGCAGGATGAAAAAACAGGAGTTCTAGGAAGGTTTGTACCTTCAGGCAGTTGCGGCGCACGGCTTCGGCCCCGAAGCACACTGGTCCGAGGCAGCTGATACCCATCGCGAACAGGTCGAACACATAGCAATGCATGGAGAACCTGAGGGACGCGGGGATCGCGGACATAAGGATCATCATCGGGAACATGATGCCGGAGAAGGTCCAAGAGTTGCTTGAGGACGGGTCTAGGTTCGGCGACTCCCTGGACAAGCGAGCTGATCGAGAAGATCTCTTTGGAGACTCTGGAATCGGCGTGGGCTGGATTCGTCGATATTCATGTGCTCCAAGGGGGTATCTGAGAGTCAAAAGACCCCCATTCGCGCATTCATCTCAGCGAACGCGCTTCAGATAACCGTCTGGGTTGTATGTCAGGATGAACTTCTCACGTGTCTTGTCGATTACAAAATCCTCATTTTCGCGGAGAAATTCGTGTACTGCTTCGTACGGACCCGGTTTCGGACCGTCTTCAATGAACGGATAGCGACATACTCCGTCTTCGACGATGAAGTGCATCCCCTTCTTCACAAACCTGCTGTAGTTGCGCAGCACAGATAGAGTGTTCTTGAAAGTGTGCGATGAATCTTCCACTACCATGACCGTTTCTGTCGGACCTATGAGGTGTCTCACCCTAGAAAGAACTGTCCTGGAGTTCGCATCTCCGGTTATCCAGGCTATTCGTTGGTGTTCAAAATCAACAAGAGAGTGATTAATGTCAATGGCTATGACCCTTCCCTTGCCCAGAATGTCGAGCATATTTGCCAGGAACAGAGTGCTTCCGCCACACAAATTCCCGATCTCCACTACTACGTCTGGTTTCGTTTCATAGATGATCTCTTGGAGGATCCAAGCATCTGACGGGAATTTGCTGGCTTTCCTACCCATCCAAGTGATATTCTCTCTGCAGTTGTGATGGAAACAGTCAATGTAACTTTCGAACGCAGTCGAATCCGGAACGAGTGGTCTCTCTGTAACGTCTACCTTGACTAGAACACGAGAATGCAAGAACCCGTGGAGGAGCTCAAGAGGCTTGTTGAACACTCTTTTCATGTCAGTTGTCGCTCAGTCGGATATCGCTTGTCATCGTTTATGTTGTTTTCCATCAGGTCGTCGACCATAGGATTTCGCCTGCCCATTTCTCCGGAACTCCGGTCGCGAGGAGGCCGGCAATCATTGGAGCCAACTATGGTCTCAAGCCAAATGCACGCGGCCTCTGAGGTCTATTGGTCGGCTGAGACCGAAAGAATCATCACGAAGCTTCTCATTCTGAGACCGTTGTCAACACTAGAGACCAGGACAGTCCGAAGCATCTCCTACACAGCCGCCTCGCAAATTGCCGTTCTGTTGCTAACCTTGCTTACCGTCGCGCTCCTTGCCAGGGTACTAACGCCGGAGGATTTCGGGATCGTTGGCGTCGGCATGTTGTTCATGGCCTTGTTCGCAAGCATTCAGGATTTTGGCGTAGCTCCTGCAGTCATCCAGAGGGATACTCGGATCGAGGATTCCATCTCCGTGGGGCTCTCTCTACGTTGGATTATTGCGGGTGTGTTGTTTCTTGCCATCGTCGGGTTCTCGCCCATGATTTCGGCCTTCTACGACAACCCCGCAATCATGCCCGTGATTATTGTTATGAGCTCGAATCTCTTCATACAGCCAATCGCCTTCTCCTCCTATGTTCTGCTCAACAGGAAGCTCGAATTTTCAAAGCTCGCGATAGCAGGCGTAGTCCAGTGCTTGACAACAACGGTTGTGTCCGTCGGCCTTGCCTTGCTCAACTTCACTTATTGGAGTATCGTGCTTGGATCACTTTCTGGAACCGCTTCTTTAGTTTTGGCGATGAGATACTATGAGAGGACTTCGTTTAGGCCAAGGATTGACAAGAAGCTCATAAAAGAACTTCTGGAATTTGGTGTGCATCTCCTTGTTGTTGCACTTATGGGATTCGTCGTATTCAGCGTGGACCAACTGGTCGTGGGCAAGGTCCTTGGAATCGTGACGCTGGGCGTGTACTTCGTCTCCGTGCGGTTTGGGAGGACCTTGGGCGAGCAGATTTCAGGGACTGTCAACCGAGTCTTGTTTCCTACGATGGCGCGGATAAAGGATTCAATGGAGCTTCTCAAGGTCGGGTACGCTCAGTCCCTGAGGATGATAGCTATAGTCGCTGTTCCTTTGAGCCTGGGCCTATCTGCTCTCTCTCCACTCTTCGTTAGCGTAGTTCTCGGTCAGCGCTGGATTGCCGTTTCCGTACCGCTAGCCATTCTATCGTTCCAAGGACTTCTTAATGCTCTGATTACACCGGCGGCGAACGTTCTGATCTCCATTGGCAAGCCCAAATACATGTCTATCCAGACTTCGATCCAGGCAGCAGCCATGGTTGTCGCAATCTATCCCGTGGCTATCCTCTTCGGAATCAATGGCGTGTGCGTTCTCACGGCATCCCTTTCGCTGGGTGTACTGGTATATTTTCTTTTTGTTTTCTCTCGCATCTTCAAGGAGAAATCCATAGAGATCATAAGACCAATGGCTCCCCCCCTGCTGAGCGGTTTTGTGACATATGCTGTGCTGGTGTCGTCGGTTCTTCTTGTTCCCACAAGCGCATTCTGGCTAGTCACGCTTTCTCTATTGGGTGCTGCCCTATACATCGTGGCTCTGCATTTCTCGAGCAAGGGGCGCGATGTTCGCGATCTTCTCGGTCTTTTCAAGAGATCGTTCCTAGAACGTCAAACGATTTGAACTTCATGATGGGATACTGGTTTGTTGTTGTCCGTCTCTTGACGGGAAGAAGGTCGTTCGAACGTGCTCCCATCGCGATTGCTCATTTGTGCCAAATGCTCTATTTCGTCCGTGGCATCAAGACATTTCCGTGCAAGAACAGCCAATCTCGTTGCCCTTTCGTCAATTGGCGTATCATCCTCACTTATTGAGTCAGTCATTGTCGGTAGTTCCAGGCGGGGCATGGCCACCATGAACACGAGAGCCGATATGGACCCAAGACTTCTGAGCACCTGGTATGCTAATCTGCACCTTCCTCCGGACCACGCGCGTGTGCGACACCTTCACGCAATCGGCCGCAAGCGATGCTTCGTTAGCGGTTCAGACAGACGTGATTTGCTGAATAATCACGTTGACCTCAAACGCCATACAAGAAGTGAAATATATGATTTAGACAATGAGCTGAACGTTGAATAGTCTAAAGTTGTGATCTGGAATGCAACTCCCACTTGTTTCGATTATTGTTCTGAGCTGGAATGGATGGAAGGACACAGTAGAGTGCCTCGAATCGCTATATCATATGGAGTACCCTCGATACGAAATAATCGTTCTCGATAATGGATCTAGCGACGATTCTGTCCGTAAGATTGCTGAATACTGTAGTGGCCGAATTGTGAGCGACTCGCTGCATATTGAGCTCCCCATCTCCAACAAACCAATCAGAGTCTTTCAGTATGATCTTGATCTGATTATGAGTGGCGGAACATTTGGTTCTGCAGATGAGTTCTCCAGTCTCCCAGGCAATCGCAAGTTGAAGATCATCGTCAGTGATCGGAATCTGGGATATGCTGAAGGTAACAATGTTGTCTTGAGACACGTGCTTGAAGAGATCGACAAGCCGAGTTACGTGCTCCTTCTCAACAATGACACTGTAGTTGACTCAAAACTCCTTAAGCAACTGGTGTGCGCTAGTGAATCTGATAATGCCATTGGATTCTCTGGTCCTAAGGTTTATTTCTATGATTTTGCCGGACGGAAAGATGTCATAAATTTCGCTGGGGGCAGGATAGTGATGTGGAAAGGTCAGGCTCCCCACTTCGGGTCGGGCAAGATAGACAAGGGCGAATATGATGAGTTACGAGAAGTGGATTATGTTGAAGGATCGTGTATCCTTGCAAGGACGGAGATGATTAGGAGAATCGGCTTGCTCGATTCGAGGTTCTTTGCGTATTGGGAGGAAAGCGATTGGTGTCTGAGGGGGCGCAGAGCGGGATTCAAGTCAGTATACGTTCCAACAGCGATGGTTTGGCACAAGATTGACGCAGCGAGAAACAGGCCGAGAAGAACCTACCTAATGACTAGAAACATGTTCTGGTTTGTGAAGAAGAATTCCGATAGGTTGCAGTTCGCCGCATTTCTTCTCTATTTCTTCAGCTTCTCCTTCTATCTCAACATTTTGGGCTATTTGATTTTTGACAGGGATTTCGGGAGCTTGTCATCGTACTTTCGAGGAGCAATTGATGGGTTGGCCGGAATAGGAGAAACGCACACAGAATAGCCACATGAACACCTCATTGATACTCATGCTGGCGACGAGCTACCTGAATCCTTTCTCAACGAGGTGGTTCCCTATGGCCCAGTCATCAAGCTCCACGTCATCTGGGTCAGAAGGCTTGCTCCAAAGCAATATGTTCAGATGTATTCCTCGAATGGCGCATCACTCTAGAATTGCTTTGAATACTCTCTCATATTCAACTGCAATCTTCTCAAATGTATGGTTCGAGAGAACGGTGTCCCTAGCACACCTTCCCAGTCTTAGCCTTAGTTGTCTGTCGCCAAGTGTCTCCATCAGCAAGCTGCTTAGTCCCACATCATCTCCCTTTTCGAACAGCAATCCGTTTCTTCCATGCTCTATGACGTCTCCCGGGCCTGGTATTCGGCTAGCGATCACGGGCTTTTCTGATGCCATGGCCTCGAGCATTACGACAGGCATGCATTCAAAAATCGATGGGAGTACAAAAACCGAGCATCTGGAAAGATACTGCGCGAGTTCCTTCCTACCCACTATTGGTACAAAGTGAACCCTTCTCTGCATCCCCTTTAACACAACAATTCTTCGCAGATTCTGTTCTTCATCACCCGATCCGACCAGCAATAGATTCGAGTCGATCTCGTTCTGGACTTGAGAGAAAGCCTCTAGCAAGTGCATCAATCCCTTTACTTTGGACAAACGACCTGCATAGAGGATGTAGCCGTCATCTCCTCTACTTGAGTAATCTCGGGGATCGACAGCATTCGGAATCACCCAAGTTTTCTCGATTCCTTCGGTCTCTAGATACTTCTGGATACTCCTTGTTAGTGCGATTGTCGCATCTGATCGGCTCATCACAGTCTTCTCCATTCTATTCTTGATACCGAACAGCACACTGTTCAGCTTATTCCGTTCAACAGAGAAATCCCTATAGAAGGTCATTGCATCTGGATTATGAGTTGTGAAGGTCTTTGGGATTGCGAGCTTTGAAGGAAAATACCCTGAGAATCTGTCATTGAGGCAAATGATATCCGGACGAATATTTCTTGCCGTTCTTGTCACACACTTCGAATAGATCATGCACGATGGTATCTCATGGAACGCATGGTCCTTGAGATCACCGGGTTTAACGTTCAAGAATCTCACGCCAGTATCGAGTCTCTCTTCTAGATGACCAGAATTCATGAAGCGCCCCGTAATCGTAACCTGATGACCTCTTTTGCCCAGTTCCTTTGCGATTCCGAGAATCTGTGACTCAGTACCTCCTCTGTCAAAGGGATACCGTTCCGAGAACAGCATTCCAGGTGAAATTTCCAAAACTTCCATTCAAACCTCTCTGAACGTGTATTGGCTCGCCGACTATCAATCCTTCGCCAGTCTGTCACGGAACAGTTGAGATGCTTCACGACGTATCAGTCGTATGATGAATCCCTAGCGCTTTCGCTTATGGAGGGCCGGAGGATTGTTCATCGCTTGAATTCTCATTCTTATGGGCTCAACGCCAAATCTTCAATAGCTTGTCGGCACTATCGGGGACGAGCAAATGCGAATTCCAAATGTCGTCACAATCGCCGATTGGAGATTTCGCAGGTACTTCATCTTCTTTGTTGTCATTCAAATGGCCTTTCTCGGTTCAATTGGATGGACGGCCGTTGGTTTGGATTTGCCCGTCCTGCGACAACTGATTGGCGCTTTCTACTCCTTATTCCTACCTGGGGTTGTCATTCTCAGAATCCTTAGGGTGCACAATCTCGGATCTAGTCGGACTATTCTCTTCTGCGTAGGACTTAGTATCTCGACTTTGATGTTGGTTGGCCTTTTCGCAAACCTCTTCTATCCCTTGATTAGCATTGAGAAACCGCTATCTCCAATTTCTTTTGAATTGAGTTTGACATCGATACTCGCTGTTCTTTTTGTCGGAAGTTGTATCAGAGACCGCGGCTATTCGCCAGACAGCTCATCTTGGTTGACAATCAAGGTGAGTTCGACATATTTGGTTATGTACTTCCTCCTATTCCTGACAGTCTTCGGCGCCTTCTGCATCAATTTGTGGAACAACAGCGCCCCCATGCTGTTGATGCTTCTGCTCCTTGCCGGATTGTTTGGACTTGTCGGCGCTACAAATCGAGTCCCCAAGGAGTTGTATCCCGCTGTCGTGCTGACTTCCTCAGTTGTCTTGCTGCTTCATACGTCTTTGATATCGAAGTATCTGACTGGCTGGGATATTCAACTAGAGTACTTTCTGGCAAATCATGTGGCTGAGAGTTCTATTTGGGATCCATCCATTCCAGGCACAATAAACGGAATGCTTAGTGTTGTGATACTCGCACCAGCTCTAGCAGCGTTGTGCAATGTGTCATTGATCGAAGTGTTCAAGGTTATCTACCCAGTGCTCTTCTCTCTGGTTCCTCTCGCAATCTTCTCACTATGCAAGAGCAAATTCAAAGACGATAGAGTTGCAGTTCTCGCGGTATTGTTTTTCGTCTCAGTGTTCACCTTCTACAACGATTTGATTACTCTGGCGAGGCAAGAGATAGCCGAGGTTTTCATGGTTCTCCTCATCATCTTGATTGTCGATCCGAAGTTGCAGTCTGCGAGCAGATCCATCCTTTTGATTGTCTTTGGATTCTCCCTTGTTGTGTCTCACTATGCGCTATCGTACGTTTTCATCATTATGCTTGTTCTTGTCTGGATGCTCATGCTGTATGGGCATAGTGACCTTAGCCTAAGGAGGCTGGTCGCCCGTCTTGCGTTTCTCTGTCTTGCTGTTGCTTTGCTTTGGTACTCGTTCGTCAGTCAAGCTTCTTCATTCTTAGTTGCGGTCGAAGTATTCGACAACGTTTCGAAAGCATTTGTCAGCGATTTCCTTAGCCCAGAGTCGGCCCAGGGTATCGCGTACATTACCGGACACGTTTCAACATCGTTGCAGCTCATCACGAGATACTTCCACCTCTTCTCTCAAACGATGATTGTACTTGGAGTACTTGTGGTGTACTCCCACCGACACCGGAGCCGTCAGAGCGATAGTTACTTCATTTTTGGGGTCGCAGGTTTGGTGATCATGTTGGCAGGGATTGCCGCTCCATTCTTTGCAAGTTCAATCTATGTCTCGCGTCTTTATCACATTGGATTGATTGTGTTGTCGCCATATTTCGTCGTTGGTTTCCTTTGGCTGTTTGGAGGCTTTCGTCGAATCGGCGGCTTATCGTCGCTCATTCCGACTCGGGTGTCTGCAGCATCTAGGGCTCTGTCTCTATTTCTTGCGTTGTTCCTTCTGGTCAATGCGGGATTCATCGCGCAGTTTGTGGGAGGCGAGAATCAAAGATCGATGTTCCTAGATTCGTCCAATGATTCGACCAGCTTCAACGATCGTGAGTTTTACGGTGCAAGCTGGATTCATGATGTTAGTCTTTCTGGCGATGTATATTCAGATGCCTACCGGTGGTTGTTGGTAGGTACCTTCGATTGGAGTCGCTCGTTTGAATTCCCCTCTGACCTCAATGAGACTCCACAGGGTGTTTACATATTCTTTGGCACTTTGAATTCACTTGACAGTAGGGCGTTGGTTGTCTATCGAACCGGCGTCGTGAACCATGTTGGATATGTGGGCACATCTTCATTTACACTGCCAAAGGACAGACTCATGGACAACGGCGGCGCAACAGTTTACTATTGACGGATGCCTCCTTTCTCTATGTTGGTTAACATGACGAATCTACCTAAGACGCTCACTATTGTAGGGATTCTGCGGGTTATCTCTAGGGCGTCTTCACCTGCTTGCTAGAACTGAACTTGGACTGCCAAAGTCCTTGTCCCAGACTAAGGCTACGGTCGAAAAGGATAAAGTACTGCATTGAACTCTCTCGTGCAGGGGCGCGGTAGTTTGAGACTTCTAATGCTGTGTCATGGTCTCCCTGGACCGCATAGAGGAGATATCATTAGACCCTACTATCTTGCCAGGATCCTTTCAGATGATTACGGATACAGAATCACAGTCGTACACTTCGGTGAGCAGGGCCTCAACGAAGCCCAATACAAGAGCGATCTCTCTGACTACTGTCAGGTAATCTCACCCGCGGAGATCTACACTGGAAGAAGTCTATTGCATCGAGCCTCTCAATTCTCGAAAAGCGTGCTTTCCAGGCATAACATGCTACGAAGGAATCCGAGCTTTCTGGACTACTACTACGACCCCCGAATGGCCTCGGCTGTCGAAGATCTTCTACTTCATGGCGGTTTCGACGCTATATACTCTCAGGGGGGAATGGCACAATATGTGGTCGACAGTGCCATACCGAAGATTGTGGATCCTTCAGATGCCGTATCTTGCGGCTGCTATCGGGAGTACGTTGATGAGAAGCGTCTCCTTAGAAAGGCACTTCTTCTGTCTGAATACCTTCTCGCATCACGGAGAGAACGCAGGTACTATGGTAGATTCGGATTCTGTACAGTCGTAACTGATCGTGACAAGATCCTCCTGGAGTCAATGGCTGGGCTCGCCAACGTAAGAACGATTCCAAATGGGACGGACATCTCTTACTTCACACCAATGACAATCGAAGAAGACTATCCTTCACTGATGTTCCTTGGAATAATGAGCGGTGGAAAGAACATCAGGAGCGTACTGCGATTCTACACCCAGATATATCCCCTAATTCGAAAAGAGTTTCCCAATCTCAGGTTCTATATTGTGGGCAGTGACCCCCCATCCGAAATTTCCCGGCTTTCAAGAGACAAATCGGTGATTGTGACGGGCTTTGTCCAGGACGTTCGGCCATACATCGGCAAAGCCTCGGTTGTCGTTGTGCCGATTTTCGAAGGTACTGGGATAAAGAACAAGGTGTTGCAGCCAATGGCGATGAGCAAGCCTGTGGTAACCACATCAATTGGGGCACTGGGCATTGAGTCAGTGAGCGGTAAAGAAATGCTTGTGGCAGACACAGACTCGGAGTTCGCGGCTAGTGTTCTGCAACTCCTTGGAGACACCCATATGAGGGAGAGGATGGGCTTGAATGCCAGAGAGTTGATCCTTGCGAAATACTCCTGGGCGAACACATCAGCTATGTTCCATTCATGCTTCACAGAATTGATTTCGAAGAAGTGAAGCTCGGTATTGCGGAGTCTCGTCCTATCGAAGTCGAACCCTGTGCCAGATTCACCGATTGGCGGTTGTTGGTCATAGACCGATGCTCATGTTAAGAGATCCAAAACCACCACAAAGTTGCGGGGCGTTGATTCGGCTATGTTGATCCTTTTCCATTCATCAATCGAGCGTGTGCACATTCCTCATAAATTCTTTCCAGTTTTGGAGTGAGGGTCCTCCAATCAAACTCGTTCCTGACAATTCGGCATCCTTCATTAGCAAGCTGGGTCCTCAGATCTTCTCGATTGAGCATCTTTACGAGAGCATCGCGAATACTCGCTGGGTTCCCATCTACCACCATTCCTGCTCTTGATGCTACATCTGCTAATCCGCATCCTTTCGTTACTATCACAGGAGTTCCGCAAGCCAGTGATTCCAAGACAGTTGTTCCGAAAGCTTCGTATCGCGATGGCAGCACACTCACATCTGAATCAACATATGCCGCGAGTTTCATGTCGGAGTACACAGGACCTGTGAAAAGGACTCTCGCAGTGATTCCAAGATCATTGACCTGGCGCCTGAGATTTCCAAGAATACCGTCATCTGGTCCAGCAATTACAAGGCGGGCATTCTCGATATCTCTTGACATCAGTGCAAACGCCTCAACCAAGTTGCCAATATCCTTCGTCCTGTGAATTCTGCCTAGGAACAGAACGACTCTCTCTGTTGGCTCGATACCGAATCTCTTCCTGAACTCGCCATTCTTCGGAAGCTTTTCATAGTCTGAGATTGAGATACCATTAGGCAAAATAGCTATTCGTTCAGGTTTGATCCCGACACTCTCAAATTGTGTGGATTCCGTTTGGGTCAACGCAATGGTCCTTGCTGAATCTGCAATGATTCTTCTTCCGAAGGTTCTCCAGTAGGCCTGCATGATCGGAGAAGAACCATCAAAGAGGACCATCGAGCCGCGAACAGATAAGACGTACGGCACATTCTGCTTCCGGCAGTATTTCCGAGCGGCAACAGCCTGAGCTGAAATCAGCTCTTGGAGATGCACTACATCGAAGTCTCCCACACGATGCTTCAGAAATGACATCATTCCGGGAGATATGTAGAGTTTTCTCCAAGCCAGGCGATCACTAGAACATCTAAACCTAAACACCTTAATCCCGTAAAGAAGCTCGGGATTGCTCGTCGCAACATATCTCTGGCCCCGCTCGAGCATATCAGTAGTCAATAAGCTAACATCATGCCCTCTCCTCACAAGTTCCCTGGAAATCTCGTACGTATTCCTGGAGGGTCCCCCCGTTGACCATGCGAAGGGTGGTGTTGACGTTATTTCTAGTATTTTCAAACGTATCAATCCGACCTCAGACGATGCCCCTGCTGAGATATTTGGATTCGCTGCGCCCTAAATCTGTTAGTTGCACATTATGACAATCCTGCCATATATTCTTTGGTTCGCGGGTCATGTTCAACGTCAACTAGTTGATCTAGGTATCGTTGTGGAGACCAGAGTGTCTGGAAGAATGAAACAAGCTGCGATTCAAGGGCATGTATTAGGCATCCCTTCACGAGAAAGCAGTGTCTCGAAGCCATTGTCTGATTGGCCGATCACGGTGCCGAGGGGGAGGCCTGCAAACGACGATTTCAAACAAGCTAGAGCTCTGATTTGCGCACGGAACGAATGTAGGCTGCTTCATAACGCCTCGCTACTTCCTCCCACGAGAGATTGTTCATGATGTATTGTCGACCTCGGCGCGAGAAATTCCTTTTCTCATTACTATCGAGTAGAGTGGATATCTTGTATTTCAGGTCGTGAATGTCTCCGTATTTCACAAGAAAGCCGCAATTTGCCTTCTTCACTAGCTCACCGCATCCGCAATCATCAGTAACCACTACAGGAGTTCCGCACATTGTCGCTTCGAATGGAACGAGTCCGAATATTTCGTCAATTGCTGGATAGACCAGCATATCTGCATCTACATAGGCCTCTCGTTCATCATCGACAAAAGAAGTGAACTTCACTCTGTCAGCTACTCCAATCGCTTCTGCGAGATTCTCGACGTTCTTCCTGTAGCCATCATCTGGACCAGCTATGACTAGTATGCAGTCGGTTCTCTCCTTGGCAACTAGGCCAAAGGCACGGACCAAGAAGTCGATACCTTTTCTCTTATGAATCCTGCCCAGAAACAACACAATTCTCTCTGAACCTAGGTTGTACTTCGACCTGAAGTTGCCTTGTCTCGGAAGCGTGTCGAACCTCGAAACGTCCAGACCATTTGGAATGATGACGATTTTGCTCTCTGGGACTCCTACATTCTTCTGCTGCGCAAGTTCGCTCTCAGTGACGGCGGTCGTAAGAGTAGAATCCTCGAGAATCCTCCTTCCAAAGAGTGCATAGATCACATGGTTGACTATCTTCTTCTGGCTGAACCAGAGTGCCGATCCATGAGTGGTCAAGACGTAGGGTACACCATATTGTGTGCAATACCTCGCAGTCGCTATCGCATGTACGGAGAGAATATCCTGTAAATGCACGACATCGAAGCTCTTGACGTTCTTCCTGAGGTACAGAAGGAGACTCGGTGATAGGTAGAGCTTGTATTTCCAAGCAAGTAGGTTGCTGATGTTCTTGAATCTGTAGACTGTTATGCCGTCCAGATTCTCCGGGTTGTGTTTTGCGACATAGCGATTCCTGCTATCTAGAACATCGGTCGTGGCAATAGTGACCGAATGCCCCATCTTGACCAATTGCCTGGAAAGTTCGGGGACGCTCCTAGCAAGTCCTCCAGTAGCCAACGCATTAGGAGGTGTCGATATCACCTGAAGTATCTTCATGACGATTTCCTCCTTGTCTCCACTCTTCTCTGTGATAGCCCCTTTTTCTCACCAACCAGATGAAGGCTGTTTGGAATGAATGGTATGCCCTTGTATCCCCTGATAATTCTCTTGATTCGACCTATGCCCAATGATATGAGGATTTCCTTGAGGAGTCCATATGAATAACCGCTCAAATGTGAGTTCTCTGGATAGTCCTGATCACCGTAGATTTTCATAACCCCATCCCATGTTGGTCTCGCAGCAAAGATTGCGGCTCGCGCACGCAAGTCCGGGCAAATTATCTCGATTCCCCCACCAGGTCGGAGTACTCTGATCCATTCAGCAAGCGTGGAGCGGACTTCACGATGGGATATGTGTTCAATGCTGTGGGAACTGAATATCAAGTCAAAAACACCGTCTTCGAATGGGAGTATCCGTGCGTCTGCGACGATATCGGTTTTCGTCGTTTTCCTTATGTCGAGACCTAGCGATTGTCCATAGACCTTGTACTCGCCACAACCGATTTCAAGTATCATTCTGCCGTTTACTCCCATTCAGCAGTTCCTCCAAGTACTTCTGCCAATTCGACTCCGAGAACTCTCGTTCGAAGATGGCTCTACAGGCGAGAGACATCTTCGGCAATGCACTCCTGACATCTCTTATCGCTCTTATCCATTCTTCGGGGGTTGCATCGAGATCAACAAGGTAACCAGTCACGCCGTCACGTATGATTTCTTTCAGTCCGCCAATCTTCGTGCCGACTACAGGTACTCCGTACATGAAAGATGTTAGGACACTGGAGCTTTGTCTGACCGATCTGTACGGTGCCAATGTTACTATGCTCTTCTTGAGCTGGATGCCAAACTCATTGTCTGAGATCCTGTTTCTAGAGTACACATACAGGTTTGGCATTTCCGTGAAATGCGGATCCCGTATCTCCTTCCTAGAGATTATCTGAAACTCCAGTTCTGGTGCAAAGGTCGCCGCGCCGGATACAATCTCAATGAATCTATCTGATCCCTTTGCCAACGAAGGCGGACCTATGAATGTCACGAATCTTCTTTCGGAGTCAGAACCATTGGATCCTCCAAGATCTTCGTACATCAGTGGTACCTGCATTTTCCTGCCTTTGAAGAATGGATATCTCTTGTCGAAAAGCCTCATTCCTTCGTCTGAAGAGACAATTGCGACGTCGGTATTCCTTAAGATGCTCTCTTGAACATGCTCGAACAGGTACAGCCAGAATTGCTGCAAACCTCCGTAGACGCTCTTGTCTTCCACGAACGGTTCATGAATATGCTGGATGAATGTCACCCGTTGCTTCCTTGAGATCCTAGACAAGAACGCATTCAACACTGGATGGATATTGTGCATGTACACGACATCAATACCACGTTCCATGATGATCTTTCGAAGGGTCTCCCTTACGTTGAGTCTCAATCCGTCCGCGACCGCAGACAGTGTGTCGACGGAGTGACCTACGATACAGGAATCGGATCTGACGTCATCGTCAAGCATCCATTCGTATCCTGAGCTGAACAAGTACGTAACCTCATGCCCTGCTCTTTCACATTGTCGACCGAACGCACAACAGTGGGATTTGAATACCGGACTGTATTGAAGACTGCCAACAAGGATTCTCATCGCTAATCACTATGGAATCTCACTTTCTGGAGGTTAAGCAGCGCAGTCTCGAAAGCTCTCGTCACTGTATCCCAGCTATTGTCAGTCGCGAATCGCCTAGCTCGGTCTCCTTCCTCATGGAGTCTCCCAGTTCCTACCAGCTCACTCGCTTTAGCCAGCACTTCCTCCGGTTTCTCGACGAATATCACCCCATTTGCCGTGCCAAATTCCCTTAGAATTCCAGGGAGGTTGGTTGAGATCACGGGTTTGCCTCCTGCCATGTACTCGTATAGCTTTATTGGAACTATATTCCTCATGATGTCGTTCTTGTAGGCGGGCAAGATGCAGATGTCTGAAGACATTACCAATGCGGGCACGTCCTTGTAGGGTATCCACTTATCAAGAATCAGTCTGTCCTTCAACCCCAGTGCGTCTCTCATCCGACTAAGGACTTCCTGCAGTTCACCCTCTCCAACAATCAAGAGTTTTAGCCGGCTCTCGTCGCGGTCCAGTTTGCAGAGCTGGATTGCGATCTCCTTCAAACCGGAGAATTCGTAGAGCCATCCCATGAACAGCAGAACGACATCGCCATCAAGGAAACCATACTTCTGTCTGGTGACCTTTCGCAGTCTATCGTAGTCCGTGGAAAACCCCTCCAGATCCACGCCAGCTCTGATGACAAGAGTCTTGCTGATTGGCGCGCCACACTGAATCGTGTAGTCTCTCAGTGCCTCATTGATTGACAAAATCAAGTCTGCATCTCGCATGTTGGAGTTCTCGATGAATTTCGCAAGGCCTCGGAGCATCCTCTGCGGAACCAGTCGATGCAACTCGTCGATGATGTAGTATGCAGTAGGAATGTCGTTCCTACTGGCCTCCATCAGAGCGATTCTTGCATTCAATATGCCGAAGCAGACTACTACGTCGGGCTTGAATTCGCAGATTTGCCTTCTGATTTCTCTCCTGTGTGTGGATGCCAAGGAAAGATAGTCCAGGAGCGGCAATCTTATGATCGCGGGTCTAATTACTGTGACACACCCGTCTTCTATTGCTTTGTGAACCTTCTCGAAAACCTGCCTTTTCGAAACAAGTGATTCATTCTTCTGCTTTCTCCATAGAATCTCGAAGTCAATGACTCTGACGGTGTGTCCTTGTTGCGACAGTCTCTCCATGAGATGATGGCTCTGATGGGGCCCTTTCTCTAGCCAGTCCGACTCCTGAACGACTAGTATTCGCATGGCGCTTCCCTAGAACTCAGCACTACGCTTTATGTCTTCCCAGTTCTGCTTGAACCAGGTGTGGGTCTGCTTCAGCCCATCCTTGAACTCCATTCTGGGTTCGTACTTAAGAATCGTCCTCGCCTTCTCTATCGACGACAATAACCTATTCTTCTTGTCCCAGTCTCTCCTCTCCTTGAAGACCGTCTTGGTCTTGTTTCCCGTAAGTTCGTTGATCCACTTGACCAGGTCCTTGGTCTTGGTCTCCAGACCAGTCCCCAGGTTGATGGCCTCGCCGACAGCCTCATCACATTGTGCCATCGCCAACACGCCGTTTACGATATCCCCGGCATAGGTGTAGTCTCTGGTCTCTTCGCCGGTGCCCGTGATCGGAAGCGGCTTCTTGCTCATCGCCCAAAAAAGGAAGTTCGGGATGACGTTCCTGTACTTCCCCGGCACCTCCCCCGGCCCGTACGAGTTGAAGAACCTCGCGTTGACGATGGGAAGTTCGTACATGTTGTAGAAGTAGTTCGTATAGAGTTCCCCGAGCATCTTCGTGACCTGGTACGGCGTGTGCAGCTTCATCGAAACTTCGTGCTCCTTGAACGGCATCTGACACCCTTCGCCGTAAATGCCACATCCAGACGAAGCGTACACGAATCTCTCGACATCAACAAGATGCGCATGCTCCAGAACCTTCAGCGTCCCCATTCCATTGACCATCAAGTCTGTTTCCGGGTTATCCACGGAATTCTGGTTCGCGAAGTGCGCCGCCAGATGATAGACGATCTCGGGCCTGCCCTTGAATGCCCACTTAAGCTTCTCCTCGTCTAGAATGTCTCCCTTGATGAATTGTATCTTCGGCCCTCTTGGTATGTTCCACTCATAGGATGAGGAGAGATCGTCGAGTATCACGATCTTCTTGGTGTCCAGCTCGTTCAGTTTCCTGACAAGGGTGCCACCGATCGCCCCTGCCCCTCCAGTGACGAGAACAGTCTTCCCCTTGAACGATTCATTGACATCCTCCATTCAATCACCCAGCCTGTAGTACCGCCGCATCCACTCGACAGTTTTCTTGATGCCCTGTTCGGGCGGAACCTTAGGGTCGTGCTTCAGGTCCTTGACTGCCTTTGTGAAATCCATATGCTTCACCTTGGTCGTATGAGGCTCGGCCTTTTTGTAGGTCACGAGGGAATCGTTGACTCCAACCGCCTTCAGAACAATGTCCGAATACTCCTTGATGTCCCTCTCCCACTCCGGCCTTCCGCCGACATTGTAGACCTCTCCAGGTTTGAAGTTATCAAGAATGTTGGCCCATGTCCTGCAAGAGTCCTCGACGTAGTCGATGATCCTCTTGTGACCCTTGTAGACAACGAATGGCTTCTTGTGGAGTGAGTGGTAGATGAACTTAGGTATGAACCCCCTGTAGGGCGTGTACTCTTCATGCGGGCCATAGCAGTTGACGGGCCTTGTTCTCACAGTCTCCGTGCCGAACATCTTCGCCGAGTTCAGGCACATGAGCTCCCCCGCCCACTTGCTGATGGCGTAGTCGTTCATCTGGTAGGTGTCCTTGATCGCGTTCTCGCTCATGACATCTTCCTTCATAATGCCCTCATAGTCGCCGTATACCTCTGCCGACGAGAAGAATACCATCTTGAACTTGAGCTTCTCCTGAAGCCTCAGCAGATGCTTCGTGCCAACTACGTTCGTCGACCACAGGTTCTCGTAGTAGTCCTCGCCGTTCCACCGACCGTACTCCGCAGCCAAATGATATACGAAGTCGAACTTCTTGTTCTCGAACACACGCTCGAGCTGCCGGTAGTTCCTGACATCCGCTCTGATGTAGTTGTCTCTGTCAGTATTGTATAAATCGAGGGCAAGGACCTCATGTCCCCTGTTGTCCAACTCCTTCACAAGGTTGGTCCCTATGAAACCGGCTCCTCCGGTCACCAGAACCTTCTCGCTCTTCATGGTAAATCCACCAGACTGCTTGTTGGGCTAACCAGAGTCTTTCCTAATGAATCTTGTTCACTTGGTATCCTTCTCTTCAAGCCGTGCAGCCAACGACTGAATAGAATTCAGTATCAAACCACCAAATATCATCAGAGTACCCACGTAGATCAGGATACCGGCAACGATGGTCGGTCCGAACGGAAGATACCTTGAGTCAAAGTAAGAGTTGACCGAGTACACACCGAATACCAAGCCAATCGAAGACACCAGGACTCCGCCCACTCCGAAGATTAACAGAGGGTGCTCATCTTTCATCTTCCTGAGTACGTAGTTCACGAGCTCCATCCCATGCCTGCCTGGCTCCGTGCTGGATGTGTTGCCAACGTAATTGACTGAGATCGGGACCTCAACCACTCTGAGATTCTTCGCCCCCGCCTGGTTCAGGATCTCGAGGCTTGCACTCATGTTCGTCTCCTTTATCTCCATCTTTTCGACGGCGTCCCTGGAATATGCGCGGAATCCGCATTGCGTGTCAGTCACATCCTCACCGGAAGCGATATTCCACGCTCTGTTCACGATTCCGATGCCAAATCTCCTGTACCTCGGCATAACCGCTTTCGCTTCGCCATCCATGAAGCGCGATCCAATCACCACGTCGGCTTGACCGTCTATGACGGGCTTGACCAGCCTCGGAATATCCGAAGGATCGTGCTGCCCGTCGCCATCAAGTACGACCATTACTCCCGCTCCATTGTTCCTGAAGTAGGTGAATCCAGTAGCGAGCGCGCTTCCATATCCACGATTCCTCTCGTGCCTTAGGACCGTGGCCCCGGCGCTGATTGCAGCTTCTCCAGTCCCATCCGTGCTGCCATCATCAACGACTACCACATTCTGGACGTATCGTCTGGTGTCCTCAATAACTCGTCCGATGCTCTTCTCTTCATTGTATGCAGGAATCAACGCGGTGATTGCCACATCTCGTTCTTGTGTCATCGGTACTACTTCTCCCCGGGCGTGCTCAGAGCCACCGTTTTCCACGCTCTCCAGAACCCCGAAGGGAACTTTCAAATTGTATTCGTGGCTTAAAACCTTTCCGTATCACTATCGAATCCGATATCATACCATCTCCTCCTCTGTCCTCCTATTCCCAAAAACAAAACTTGATACCCATCTGTATCGGGATTCGACGACACTGACTGACCTCTGCAATCAGATCAAAAACACTCACCAAGTTACTTATGCCAACATTCTCATCCGAGCACCGTCCCTCTCAGGAGGTGTCCTCACCCTTGCGTCCCGAGCGCTCGACCATACTGGCTCTCATCCTTCTATTGCTCGTCGCGTTCGTCGCTCGCTCGATCTCTCTTCAAT
>Ga0315296_10001002_pt1 | contig 24982 bp, 18 predicted proteins | sample YL17G14_18_MG_FD_203921 | JGI IMG/M metagenome (GOLD analysis project Ga0315296, IMG submission 203921) | Sediment microbial communities from Yellowstone Lake, YNP, Wyoming, USA - YL17G14_18 | ecosystem: Environmental > Aquatic > Freshwater > Lake > Sediment | place: USA: Wyoming | collected... | reverse complement strand
GATGCGGCGGATGACTGGATTGTCGAGTATATCACAAAGAATGATATTGTGATCTCTGGGGATATCCCACTCGCTTCGCGGTGCCTGAAAAAGGGCGCCCGAGTATTAGGGCCAAAGGGTCACGTTTTCACTGAGGATTCCATCGGCGATGCCCTCGCGACCCGGGATCTAATGTCTCACCTGCGTGATATCGGGATAATGACTGGTGGCCCAGCTCCCTTCAAGAAACGAGACCGTTCCCGATTCCTTCAAAGTCTCGACGGGATCATCCAGGCCATTCGCAATGGGAAGTAGTTACGCCAACGTTATTTCAGCAGCATAATCTACAAGTTGCACTTTCTGACGGATTGTGTAATCTTCTACGGTAAGTTAGAAATAGCAACCCTGTTGATGAGCTAAAACTGCAACGCTGGCTTCCATGTGCTATACCCCCAATGAAAGATATGCCAGAAAATCTACAAGTGCATTAGCATCGCAGGGTGATGGCGATAGACATTAATTTCTCGATGAGGCGAGGTGGCCTCATGCGCTGTCTGCGGTTGTCAACAGGATGTTACTGCAAAACGACAATGTCAGAGGAAGGGGATACAGAGGATAGGGTTGCTAAATCACTAAGCCAAGCCCAGCTGTCTAAGTCTGATACACGTTGCTGACTTTGGAGCGTCAAAGATTTCTGCCATCCTATCTAAATCTTTAACTTCCGCCCACTTTTTCCTTACCCACTGTCTAGGCATCAGGATACAGACGGCGAACTGGTCAGCCAACAGCTCATTGAAGGCACCTCGTATAGCCCCTCTTTTCCTAAATACGGGGGTAGTTCTGCAATGAGCCAGGATATGGAAAGCTTCGTGGAACAGGGTAAATCTCTTCATAGCGGGTGAGTCATCAGCCTTAACCTGTATTATCCACCCCTCCTTCGGATGCCAGATAGCCCCGTGGTAAGCCTTTAACGGCACGGAGCGGATTTCGGTAATACCCCGCTGGTCAATCAGCCCGATAAGCTCTGTTGGCACCGGTGGGCAACCAACCCTTCCCATTTCAAGGTACTTCTGCGCCATTAGTTCCACCAGTAGAAACAACCTACCGACTTGCCCACCTATATTTGTCTCTATAAAATCACAGCTATGAAGAGTAGCCTCGCCCTGTTCGAGGAGTTGGTTGATGCGTTCTTTATTCTCATCAGGACACCAAGCACACGCCAGTTTAGTCTGGCAACGGCTACGTAAGGGGCAGTGCTCACCATCGCCGCTACCTACATAAGTCCACAGCTCAGCTTCCCATTTTGGAATCTTCCCCGCCATACCTTCTCCCCCTTCGCCGCTCGATTAAGTCCTCAATCATAGTAATCAGGTCCTCATCGAGCTCATTTGGGTACATCTGGCGAGCGTAGTCACGGAACTCTGGCCACTCGGCAGGTGCCCTCTCAGCTATTTGGGGTAGATGCCCGGCAATAGAAAGGACTTTCTCCAGTGGGACACCACTATATGCCGCCAACCGCTGGCAGGAGCGGATATTGGGGATATCTTTGTCGCTGAGCCAGCGGCTGACGGTAGCATGGCTAACACCCAATGCGGCGGCTAGTTGACTCGGCAAGCATTTCCGCCGCCGCATCACCTCCCTGAGAAAGGTAACTATAGGGACTTCATTTGTGCTCACGGGTTACATTTTACAGAGTTTTTGGCTACTTGTCAATGGGAGCAAAGTCATATGCCAAGAGTAATGGGAGCACCATCAAGAGCAGGGGGCTAAGTTGGGGGAAATTATAAAAATTTCAGCTACCCCCTTGACAAACCATAGTACTAGCATTATTATTGTCCGCACAAGCACACTGTATGACCTTAAGCGAACAAAAGGGGCAAGTTTGTAAAGAATAACCGCCAACCTATTGACAAATGATAGAAGCTGTGTTATTTTATGTGCGTATGGGGACATACTATGACCGTTGGCGTAAATATTGAGAGAACAGTGGGTTCTGAATCTGCTCAGAGGAAGATAATGCCACAAATCGGTGTGTGGCAGGCTCACGGAGCAGAAATTGAAGAACTTATTAGCCAGGGGATGAGTATGGCTGAAGTTGGCAGGTGCTTTGGTGTATCTCGGGAACGAATCCGGGCAGTTCTAGCCAGGCATAATCTGGCAACCAGAGCACCAATGCTTAACCAGAAAGAGGCGGCGGCGTTGCTGGGTTGCTGTCGTGCGTTCTTAACCGGATTAGAGCAAAAGGGGTTGATTTCTCCGATACACAGCGGGTTGACGCATGCCCCTGTCTACTACCCGGAGAGCGAAGTCGAGAAGATTAGCGCCATTATGGATAAGAAAGGGATGGGGCGGGGGAGGCGAGAGAAAAGTATGGTGGTGGTGACCTAACCACCTTAATTTTTTTGCCAGTTCCTTCGCCATCAGGCGAATTAGTGAGAAAGGAGGTGATGCTATGGTAAGAGCCCGAAAGGGGGAGCGTTAATAGAAACGCACAGAAGCTAAAAACCTGGTCTCCATTGTATAAGGGGAAGTAGGTTTGTGTTGTGTTAATCATGGAGACCGAAGGATACCCTTGAAAAGGAGGATAAATAAAAGTCGATGAAAAGGAAATTTAGTTCAATTTGGCGAGTGGGCGTTGTCCTGGCGCTGGTAGCCAGCCTGGGCATGGTCTTTGCCCCACCGGTGGCGGCTAATGGGGTCCCCGAACTGAAGATTAACGTCGAGCCGGGTGTTGGCACCACCTTATTTTGTGGCGAGACCAAGACGCTTACGGTGACGGTCAGCAACAGTGGTGATTATGCCGAAGACGTTGTTCTCACGGGTAAGGTTGCGGCTGAAGACCCGGGCACGCTGACGCCCGATATACCGGTGCTTCTTTACGATATTTGCCCGGACGGCAGTAAAGAGACGACGTTTGAGCTCACCTGCACAGGACCGGACGGCGTGGACGTGACGTTCACGGCAACGCCGACCAACGGCCGCCCCTCGGTACTGGAGGTAGCTTACGAGAATATCTGCCGGTTTGATGTGGACATAACCATGCCTGATGACGGGGATATTGTTGCCATCTCGGATACCTTCGGGGTAGCGGCTAATATCACCAACAACACCGCCTGGGATTGCGACTCAGTCACCGTCACTCTGGGCATAGTAGGCACTGCCACACTAGAAGGCGGGTCTCTATTTTACACAATCACTATCCCCGCCGGTGAGACGGAGGAAGTGAACTGGACGGTGCACTGCGAAAGTGCAGGTGAAGTTGTCCTTACGGTCACCGCCGTCGGCTGCGGTCAGGAGGAGCCCTGTGCTACACTTTGTGCCGATAGTATCAAAATCTTTCAGACCCCACCAGGTGGATGCACACCAAACTGCAGTTTCACGTATGAGATCCTGGACCCCGAGCCCCGTTGCGATGAGGATATCTGTGTCTGTAGCACTTTCCCTGTTAAGGTAAAGGTGACCAACACTGGTAATGCCTGTGGAGGCACAATTTCCGGCACGGTGGAAATGCGTCCTACGGATATTGTTAACATGTTTGTTCATGAACCAGGGCAGCCAGAGAGCGACAAGAGCATACAAGTGCCTTTCAGCGGCATAGCCCCTGGTGAGTCGCAAACACTTACCTTCACATGGCACTGTTATGACGCCAACGATAACTGCGATACCCAGTGGCAAAGCGCCGTTAGTTTTGAGGCCCATGCCTGGGGTCACTGCGAGGGTGGCGTCTGGATGCCGATTGGGACGCAGAGCTGGAGTAATTACGTGCTCCCAGCGGATATCTATAACAACTACATTAACCAGACGTGGCTAGACCTGAAGTTCGTTGATAGCGCGGGGAATCCAATTTGTACATGCCGAGACTACTGCGTAAACGACGATATTTTGATGTATCCCAAGGTCAAGAACTGTGGCGACGCGACATTGAAGAACGTAGAAGTCTACTTTATGAGCATGAGTGGTAATATAAATTGGGTAGGTCCCGCCAAAACACATATCTTCATGGGCGACATTCCCGCCGGCGGTGAAGTCACAAGTGGAGAGGCGTTTCATTTCGTGTGCACTGGGGCTGGTGAGGTTTACCTCACCTTCAAGGGCACCGGGGTGTACGAGCCGGTGGAAACGGTATGCGACATTGACGTAATAAATCTTCACCAGAAGTCCGAGCCAGGTCTTGAGGTTGTGCTTACGGCACCTGACTGTCAGCAGTACTGCGATGAATTTGACGTTACGGCTAAAGTTACCAACACAGGCTCGGTTGATGCTTCACCGATAGAGAATGTAGTCGTTGACCTTTATGCCGACGGCGATGTCGAGCTGGTAACCCCTATGGAGTTTGTGGGTGGCGATACAAATGGAGATGGCAAGCTTGACTACGGTGAAACATGGGAATACAAATGGGGATACCACTGCAACGGTCCCGATGATGCCTACTTTGACGTGGATGTGGACGGCGTTGCGTCCTGCGGGGGCACTCTTTCGGATGGGGATGACGAATACGTAGAGCAGATCAAGCTTGATGTTGACATTATCAGCCCCGACCCCTGTGATACCAAGTGTGTGAGCGAAACCTTCTGTGTTACCGCCGAGATTACAGATAACGACGATGACACCTGCTTCGACGACCCTCTAACTGCCACCATATCCTTCCCCAGCGGGAAAGCCGATATTGAGGCGGGTGAGGTCTATGCGAAGACGTTTGCCCTTACTGACGGCGATATCCAGCAGATTTCATGGTCGGTACACTGCAAGGAGCCGGGCGATACCGATATCAAGGTAGAGGTAACCGGCACGGCTAGTGATAGCACGGAAACAGGAACCTGTGCAAACTGCACTCTCGTTGACAAGTTTGATACCATTACCATCCACCAGATTGCAGTACCGGACCTGGCTATGGAAATTGTCTCGCCGGATAATCTGGACACTCTTGTTGCCACCTCACAGGACTTTGCCGTGACTGCGGTCATTGTCAACAACACCGAGCTTGGCGACGTCACAGTGACTGATGTCGGGCTGATGTATCATCCTGAAAGCGGGGCAACCATCTTGGAGGCGCCGGAGGCTGGGTTTGTTATACCCGAGGGTGAATCCCAGATAGTTACCTGGACAATGCACTGTGAGGAGCCCGGGCTGGAAGTAATCATAGCTTATGCTACCGCTGAGAATGAGGTCGGTTGTGTAGGTGAAGCCTGGACGTTCCCGCTGCTTCTGTGGCAGTATCCGGCGGCGCACCTTGAGGTAGAGATACTAGAGGTCGTACCGGATACCACCATTGTTGTCTGCGAGGATTTCACCGTCAAATACAAGGTGTACAATACCGGTGCAGCCGATGCCACTGAGGTTGAGGCTATCCTGTCGGTTATTCCTGAGGGCAGTGCCCGCCCGGTTGAAGGTCTTGACAGCGGTTACACCCAGTATATCGGAACCATCCCCCGTGGTGGGGAAACCGGGGTGCTAACCTGGGACCTGCACTGCAAGGAAGCCTGCGAAAGCAACATCGTTATTACCGCTGAGGGTAATGACGAGTACGGCTGGCACAAGAAGCAGGAGTGCCAGAGCACGGGCAACTTTATTGTTGAAGCCGGCTGCTTCGCTCTTGAGCCGATGGGTGTTTTGGGTGGTTATCTCGACAATAACCCCATGGAAGGTATCTCAGCCGGAAAGTTTGGAGTCCTGTTTGGCGAGTCGAGTGGCATGATAGGGCCATTCATTATTCACTCCGATGTTCAAGTACACGTCGAGGGTGGATTTACGGTGCTTCCAGGCGAACTTGACATTATGGGCGTTGTCATCCCTGACATGCCGCCTTCCCACTACCAGGCTATGCTTGAGTTCCTGTGCGGCAGGTCTACTGAAGATGGTAGCTGCGACCTGCTTGCGCTTCTTGAGCAACTCAACATGCAGGGCGTGAACAAGGATGTGATGCTCTACATAGGCACGCTAAGGGGGCCTGGATTGAGTGAAGTGTGCGGTAGTGTTGCCGGCGGGCTGTTCACCATAATCAACGGCCGCATCATCGGAGGAGAGCTAGACTTGCTTGATGGTGAGGTCCCAACAGTGGTCGTTTTGTCCGACGGTGAATACTGCAGCACCATGGCTAAGGAGGCGCTCAGACCAATCGTTCCTGAATTCATCGAGTCTGACACGGTTACTGTGAAGCAGATAATGCCGGCTCAACTGGTGGTTGACATCAGCTACCCGCCGGACGGTGAGAGGTACGATGCGACTCAAGAGTTCAAGGTAACCGCCATCATTAGCAATATTGGTGACGAAACCGCTGACGGCGTTATTGCTACCCTGACCGTGGACGAATTTGCCACGATAACTGACCCAACGAAGCTTCCAATCGATATTGCGGGCGGGGATTCCGTCTCCGTTAGCTGGGACGTGGAGTGTGATGACAGCGGGTTCAGTGTCTTCACTGCCACTGCCACCGGGACTGGAGAGCTAACCGGCAATACCACTGACGCCTTTGACACTGTTACCGTGGAGCAGGGTGAAGTCCCACTGGCTCAACTGGTGGTTGACATCAGCTATCCTGGGAACGGTGAAGTATTCATCGAGGGCGATGAGTTCCCGGTAACGGCCTGGATTAAAAACGTCGGTGAGATGACTGCTGAGGCTGTTGCGGTCAGCATTGACATCAGTGACAACGCTATTGTGGTTGATGAACCTGATGGCTGGCCCAAGGCCATCCGCCCAACCAGCGAGGCAGTAGCTACTTGGATGGTTGAGTGCACGTCTGCTGGATTCAGCGTCATCGTCGTAACTGCCGAGGGTGATAGCACCAATAACGCTTGCAATACCGCTGTTGACGTGGTCACCATCAAGCAGATAGCTCCGCCCAAGCCTTACCTGACTGTGGATGTAAGTGCTCCCGGTCAGATTCTTGAAGGGGAGGACTTCACTGTGACCGCAGTGGTGAGCAACATTGGTACTGCTGATGCCGAGGACGTTAACGTTGACATGACAGCCAGTGGTCTGGTTACTCCACTGTCAGACGATTGGTTCATCGGCGCTATCGATGCTGGAGATTCGGTTCCGTTTGAGTTTGACTTTACCTGCGAGGGTGAAGGCGGAGTCAATATCTCCGTAGAAGCATACGGAACTGACACCAACACTGCCGCTGACAGCGTTGCGGTACAGCAGATAAACGTTCCAGAAGACACCACTGCCCCGGTGGTAACGGTTTACGTCCCCAATGGCGGCGAAAGTTGGCAGGGTGGCACGCTACAGGCCATAACCTGGAGTGCTACCGATGATGTCACACCGCAGGCTAACCTAGCCATCGCTATCACTTACTCAGTCAACGGTGGCGGGAGCTGGTCAACAGTCGTGGCATCAACTGGAAACGACGGCGCCTACAAGTGGACTGTGCCCACCATCAACAGTAAGCAGTGCCTGGTCAAGGTTACGGCCACTGATGCTGCTCTCAACGCGGCGTTTGACATCAGCGACGATGAGTTCACAATCTACACTCCACCAGAGTGGGTTGAGGAATACGATATCGGGCTGAATGCTGGCTGGAACCTGATATCCCTGCCGCTGATACCATTCGATATGGACATCGATGACGTCCTTGACGGCATCTCTGTTGCTGGAAGTGTAGATATAGTGTGGGCCTACGATGCTGATACTGAGACCTGGGGGTTCTACGATCCTGATTTTGATGTAGGTGACCTTGCCGAGATGAAGGACGGTGTCGGTTACTGGCTTAATATGAAAGTCCCAGCCATCCTGACTATTTACGGCACGCCAATGCCGGCACCAGGACCCAACCCACCACCAGCTTATGACGTGTACGAGGGGTGGAACCTGATGGGCTTCAAGTCACTGGGCGCAATGGCTAACGACACTTACCTAATCAACATCGTGGGAGACTACACTATCATCTGGGGTTATGATGAGTTGGATTGGTTCCTTGTCTTCCCGACTCCTCCAGGAGTTGGCGAACTGCAGACCGGTCTTGGTTACTGGCTCTGGATGACTACCGATGGTGTCATAATCCCACCGGGACTATAAGGAGTGATGGAGATATGCAGAGGGGGCAGGCAAAGCCCCCTCTGCATTCCTTTGGAGTGAGTGGAGAAGGGGATGAATAGAATGGGAGGTATTATGATAAGAAAAAAATTGCTTAGTTTGGTGCTCATTGGGGCGATAGCTCTGTTATTCAGCTTGAGCACCCCGGTAGCTGCCGGAGCGCCACCGATCCAGCCAATGGCCTTTTGGGGTCATGTGACCGTTGACGGGCTCCCAACCCCTGGCAGTACGGTATCAGCTCACATTGGCGGGCTTTCGTGGACAACCCCTGTAGACGGCAGCAGTAACTATGGCTACAGCCCTGTGTTCAAGATACCATATGATGACCCAGAAACCCCGGCAAAGGACGGGGGCGTTGTTGGCGACGAGATTATCTTCAAGGTGGATGGTGTACCAGCAATAGAAACCTACACTTATGAACTTGGTCAGGGTGTCAAGCTCGACCTCCATGTAGGTGCGCCACCAGCAGAGCCAACTATTGCCCGTAGCCCAACAAGCTTTGCCTTTAGCGCCATCGAAGGCGGGGCAAATCCACCAAGCAAGACGCTAGAGGTCTGGAACGCAGGTACTGGAACCATTGATTGGACGGTGAGCGACGATGCCCTGTGGCTTAGCTTAGCTCCAACAAGTGGCAGTTCCACCGGTGAACATGATGCTGTAACCGTTTCTGTGAATATATTAGGCATGACCGCTGGTTTTTATAACGCTACCATAACTATCACTGCCCCTGGAGCTACCAACACCCCGCAGACAGTACCAGTGACCTTGATTATCGCCCCACCATTATTAGGGCCAACTATTGGCCGTAGCCCGACAAGCTTTACCTTTAGCGCCACCGAAGGCGGGGCAAATCCATCAAGCAAGACGCTAGAGGTCTGGAACGCAGGTACTGGAACCCTTAACTGGACGGTGAGCGACGATGCCCTGTGGCTTAGCTTAGCTCCAACCAGTGGCAGTTCCACCGGTGAGCATGATGCTGTAACTGTTTCTGTGGATATATCAGGTCTGACTGTTGGTAGTCATCCGGCTACCATAACTATCACTGACCCTGGAGCTACCAACACCCCGCAAACAGTACCAGTAACCTTGAATATTAGCCCACCAGGGCCACCTCCGGTTGGTGGTACAGCCTATATACCCACCAAGCCATCGATTTTAGTGCCGTGGCTTGGCTTGTTAGCCTTGCCTATAGGTTTTGGCATTTTTATCTGGAGACGACAGAGAGCCCGACAGAGAAGCATTGGCTAAGCAGCAAGCTAAGAAGATAAGGCGCAACCCCCTGAACAGGGGGTTGCGCCGGCGTTTTATTTGGCTGGCGATAGGGCTGACCGTAGCAGTTACGGTCAGTATCGTTAGTGGTTGTTTTACACGCGAGTTTACTCCAGATAGCTCGCGTGAACCCAGGGCGGCCATCGTTGATCAGCTTTATGCCTTTGACCAGCCAAACCAGCAATTTATTGAACAGGTAACAGATGCTCTAGAGAGTTATGGCTTTCAAGTTGACCTGTATCAAGGTGATGAGGTTACTGTTGACTTTTATCGAAACTTGCCAAGCCGGGGCCATAAGTTAATCATCCTACGGACTCACTCAGGGCTTATCAAGATGAAAGGGGAGGCTGTGGTGAAAACTAGCCTGTTTACCAGTGAGAGCTACAGCCGAATCAAATATGTCAGGGAGCAACTGAATGAGGAGCTGGTGAAAGCTAGCGTAGGCGAAGGATACCCCTTTTATTTCGCCATAGACTCAAAATTCATTACCCGCAGGATGAAAGGGAATTTTGATGACACCGTCATAATTGTAACTGGTTGCTCCGGTCTGTACTTTGACGATTTAGCCCAGGCCTTTACTGACAAGGGTGCCTCGACTTATTTAGCTTGGGACCACGCTGTTGGGGCAGATTATGTTGATGGCGCCACCATAGCGTTAGTCAAAAACTTATGTGTTGACGGACTTACCATAGACCAGGCGGTAGCCGAGACTATGGCAGAGAAAGGACGAGACCCAGAACAGGGTGCAGCACTTAAATACTACCCGAAAGATAGTAGCAACAAGACTATTACCGAGCTAATTAAGAGGTAGACCGATGCAAGCTTACTGTCTGAAATGCCGAGCTTATGTTACCGCTAGTTTGCCTAGTTTACAGGTATCATCGAAATGCGAAGACAGGAGGTCAGGAATAGGCGATTCGATCTTGAGAAAGAAAGGACGGCTCGACAGCAAAAGGTGAGTCTAGCTGGCACGAACAGGAAACCAACTATAATATCGATGAGTGGATTGCTATGTGTGGCTTTAGCCCTCTGCTTGCTGGTCACCGCGGGATGCGTAAACGCGCCCAGTCAGAATCAGGAGGGACAGAATCAAGGACCGAAGGTGGTATCTAAAGAAGATAGCCAAAAGATAGCGGCAGACTTTTTGCGAAGCAGTCCCACTTTTAGATTTGATGGTATAGAAGAGACGCTCAAACTGGTCTGGAGCGGGGGTGAAGAACCATACCACTGGGAATTTCACTACGAATTCCAATGTAGACATGCTGGATACGGTGACAGGACCGGGCTGATATTGGCGCAGGTCATCACTGACCACAGGGCACAAATCGTGGTCGAACGGGGCGAGGTCGTTCATGCTGTCCTTGACGGTAAGTGGGATATGTTACGGCAAAAGATAATTGAATAAATACTAGGATTTAAAAAAGGAGGTCCAAAATGGGTGCTAAGTTGGGCAAGGGACTATTGGCTGCGCTGGTAGTGCTAAGTTTGCTTCTGTCAGCAGTTCCAGCATTGGCTCAAAATTCACCAGACATAGCTGAGAGGCTGCCAGCAGCTTCAGAACTTGAGGTTAGCGAGGCGCAGACTGAAGATGTTTGTCAGGTGACGCTCATCACTGGTGACGTGGTCACTGTGGTGACGAGTTCCGATGGAAAAAGGAGCTTCGCTATTTCCCCAGCTGAGCCGAACAAGGCTGGACAGCACTTCCTAACCATTAAGGAGGACGATAATACCTACATTTTCCCTGATGGGGCTGACATACAAAAACTGGATAGAGAGCTATTCAACATCGATTATCTGGTAGACGAGGAGTATTACAATGAGTCAAGCTTACCACTGCTCGTTAGCTATGCTCCTAGCCTCCCCAAATCCAGGGTTGAATCGCTAGAGGGCAAGATAAGCACACTGGGTCAGGAAACTGAGCTACACGATGAAGTGTACACGATCTCTACTCGCTTGGATTACGAAAACATCTCGGCTTCACATAGTAATCTGATGAGCCAGCCTGAGGTAGAAAAGGTTTGGCTGGATAAGAAGGTTCATGCTCTACTCATTGATAGCATTCCACTAATTGGTGCTGAGTGGTGGTGGGCAACTACCGGCAATAAGGGTGAGGGGCAGAAGATTGCCATTTTGGATACAGGGATAGATTCGTCTCATCCTGCTCTTGATGACTTAGACGACAACCCAGCCACTAATGACCCAAAGGTGATAGTGAATGTTAATTTCACCGATGATGCCAGCTTTGACGACCTCTATGGTCATGGCACACACTGTGCTGGCATTGCTGCCGGCACCGAAGGAAGTCCTCAGGCGCACAGTGGGTTGTATGCATGGTTTTCAGGAGCCGATAACAACTTGAACAACGCATTAACTCGTACGTTCGATTTGACGGCTGTAAGTTCAGCTAACATAACGTTCTGGACACTTTATGATATGGAGCCGGGATGTGACTACGGGTACTTGAAAATCTCAACAGATAATGGGACAACATGGACAACGCTCGACACCTATAATGGGGGGAGTGGCGACACATTTACACAATTGAGCTATGATTTATCACCTTATATTGGTCAAAACATTCTTGTGAGATTTGAATATGTTACTGATTCTTCAGTCATTTACAGAGGATGGTATATCGATGATATAGAGATACCGGAGATAGCATTCTATGACGATGTTGAGAGTGGACCAGGAAACTGGACATCCGTAGGATGGACTATAACAGAAATGGTTTACCAAGGAGTTGCCCCAAGGGCACAACTGTGGAATGTCAAAGTACTCAACCAGTGGGGCTATGGCTATGAAAGCTGGATTATCAACGGCATAAACTTTGCTTCTTTGGGTTCAGACGGCGTGCCTGAAACCGGGGACGAGGCTGATGTAATCAGTATGAGCCTCGGTGGCGGACCAAGCGACGGCACTGACCCCATGTCTCAAGCGGTAAACCTGGCTGTAGACCGAAATGTGGTGGTAGTGGTAGCTGCTGGCAACGAGGGACCTTATCTGTTCACTATCGCAAGCCCAGGGGTAGCTGAAAAGGCCATTACCGTTGGTGCGACTGATAAAGCGGATACCCTGGCTGATTTTAGCAGCCGAGGTCCAACCATAGATTTAAGGGTGAAGCCAGATATATTAGCTCCCGGAGTTGATATAACTTCCTCGGTGCCCGGAGAGGGGTACGAGTCTTGGAGCGGCACCTCGATGGCTACCCCCCATGTGGCTGGGGCGGCAGCATTGTTGCGCCAATATTATGGCGACACGGTGTCACCACAGTTTATTAAGGATGCCCTCATGTACACTGCTAAAGACCTCGGCTACACTGTCTATGAGCAGGGGAGCGGCCGGCTCGACCTGATGTGGGAGCCGTGGCCAATAGTAGGCGTTACACCAGCCACGGTGAGTATGGGCTTGCTTAGCCCGGGGCTACCACCGCCACCGGCCCCTATCCTTACGTTTTTTACTGACGACACCTCACCTCATGATGTGACGCTTACCGCCGGCCTCATCGATGTTATAAGTGGTGTCGACCATTCAGAGAGTGTCACTTTGGATCCTGCCTCCTTCACTGTCCCTGCCCAAGGGCAGATAGATGTTAGCCTCAATATCGACCTTGCCAGCCTGCCAGCTTCAGTTTTCGGTGGTAAGGTGGTAGCTACGGTTGACGATGGTGCATCCAAGACAATTCAGGCCATCTTTGGCTTTGCCAAGTTGGGAGAGGTAACTATTCACAAGACAGACATTAATGGTGAGCCTGCCCAAGGACATCCGGTGTGGGTTCTAATGGAAAGCCCAATACAGACCATGTGGGAAGAATGGCAGGAGACTGACGAATCGGGCGATTTTACCTTTTACGCCGTTGATGGTAGCTATCATCTGATTAGCCCTAATTGGGGGCATGAGGAGAACCAAGTTACCATCTGGACGATAGCCGAAAATGTGGCTATCTCCGGTGACACGACGATAGACCTCGATGAGCGGGATACTCTGCTTGTTGATTTTGACCCCAATAAGGCGGGACAGGTAGTGCCCACCAAGGTGTCAGGCGTATACTATGATTACTACTGTTCTTGGGAAAGCTTGTGGTGGTATCCCAACTCCTTCCTTACCAGGGTAAGCCCGATTTCCCGGTTTGACGCCAGCTTTACTTATAGTTACTACCCCCAGGAAGACTTTAACTCCGGCGACCCATCTCTGGTTAATACCGGTGAGTGGCACAACCTGCGATATTCGGTGACCGAGATAAGCACTGATAGAACCTTTGTCGCTGACTATGGTAATCTCGTGCACCGCCAGACGGGTTATTGCGTAGCCTTAAATGCTGAGAGGGCTTATTGGCTTCAGCTGTCGTGGGATGATATTGCCTGGTGGCCGACGGGCTTCATCTACCTTATGGATGCCCCACAAGGGCGCTGGGAATGGCTGTCGCCAGAACCAGTGACATATGTGCAGCAGTATGGTGCAAACCAGCCATGGGGAGAATGGAATTTCCAAGGATACACGAGCTACCCAGTAGGAGAATATGACTGGAGGATTGGCTGCCATCCGCTGACCTCAGGGGTAGATGTTGGCTTCATTTCGGGTCCAGCACCAGAACCGGCCCCCCCGCTAGGGGCTCAGGAAGTCAACTGCCTCTCCATCTGGGGCCCGATATCTAGGGATTCCGCTAACAACGACTTCTGGCAGGCTGTATTCTCCGGCCACATCACGGTAACCCAGGATGATGAGGTAGTGCTTGATGATGATATCTGGGATGATTTCTGGGGAGAAGTTTATTTCGAGGGGACACCAGAGTTCACCGTGGAGATTTGGGGCGAGACGCCATTAGAGCTATCTCGTAGCAGCTATACCAGGCTTGATTTCACGGCTGACCCCGCTCATGATTATCGCCCACCCAGGTTAACGCCCGGCTTGAGAGTGCCCGGAATGGATTTGTTTGGCGTTAGGCCCGGTGGTGAGGTAGAGGTGCAGGTTCGGGTTACTGATGACAGCCCCTTGGATAGCGTGCACTTGCATTACTCCCTAGATGATGGCGGCACCTGGAACGATGCAGGTTTACCGGTGTTTGAAGAGGGATGGTACGTGTTTAACCTCGGCGAGCTTCAGGAAACCTTTGTCACCATAGCAGTTGATGCTGAAGATAGCTATGGCAACCATATCCATTACAATGTCAACCGCGCCATCTATACTACAGTAGTAACTACCTACGACGTACCCCTTGTTTCAGGCTGGAATCTCATTTCCCTGCCTCTCATTCCCGGTTCTAATATTGAGGATGTGCTTGCTGGCATCATGACCGATGTTGAAAGTGTATGGGCTTACGACGGTGCTACACAAACATGGTCCTTCTTCGTTCCAGGCGGTCCGCCTTCCCTCACCGAAATGACCGAGGGCAAGGGCTACTGGGTCAACGTGACTAATCCCTGTGTGCTTACCGTTGAGGGTACTGAGCCATCACTTCCGCACGACATACCCCTTGTTTCAGGCTGGAATTTAACCGGCTTGCCGCTTTTTGCTGGTTCCACCAATATTGAGGATATACTTAGTGACATCATGACCGATATTGAAAGTGTATGGGCTTACGACGGTGCCACACAAACGTGGTCCTTCTTCGTCCCAGGCGGTCCGCCTTCCCTCACCGAAATGACTGAGGGCAAAGGCTACTGGTTCAATGTGACTAATCCGTGTACGCTCACCATCACTGGCAGCTAAGAATAAAGCGACTAGGCTCAATACTTATAACGAGCTAATTAGGAGGTAGACCGATGCAAGCATAGAGGCAAATGAAGGATGCTAAGGCCATAATCATGAAGAATGGTAGACCAGCGACTCAGGGGGTTTGCCCCGTATGTGGAACTAAGGTGTTCAGGATAGGCAGGAGCTAGAAGGGGAAGTGAAAAAGAAACTGCTCATTATCGGCGTCGTGGTGGCGGCTGCCCTGGCAATCCCCAGCGGGATTGTGTTGGCCCAAGAGGGTGTAGAGGGCTTTCAGGCGTTCGTCCCCAGGCACTGGAATATGGTCTACAGGGGCTGGCAGAGTATTTTGAGCTCATTATCAAGCTGTTCAAGGTTGTCGTCAAGTAAGTACTTTAAGGAGAAGGAGAGCTGTCTGAGTGTCTACATAAAAGCGCACGGAAGGCGAGGTAAGAAGGCTGGTTAAATCGGTGTATAAACCGGTGGTAGCTCCACATGAATTCAAGAAGCGGCTGCTGGAACGTCTTATGCGTGAGGTTAAAGGGCTAGGTAAATCTATTGGCTAAAGGTGAAGCTAGGATGAAGACAACCAGAGACAGCTTAGTTGAAATAGTAACGGCTGAGCCCAAGAAATACTCGAAAGCAGAGCTTAGTCGTATATTGGGTGTATCAGAGGAAAGGGTACGCCTGATTGTAAACAAGGTCGACTTGCATCACCTAGTGAGACCGGCTTACCCCGCAGATACAGCTCACAAGGGTAGAAAACTAAGAACAAGGGTTTTTGAGCTCTACAACGAGGACTACTCGAGCTTAGTTGAGGTGGCTCAAGCCATGGGAATATCTAACAGCCAGATTTACCGGGTAAAACATGGCAAGCGCGCCATCAATGAAAAATTCATCATCGGGGCACTAAAAGCCTTCCCCGGATATAGGCTTGGTGACCTTTTTTATGTTGTCCCAGATGGAAGCGATGATGACTGCAGGTAACAGGAATGACTTAGCCAGAATACTTAGGCAGCGAAGGGTTATGATACCGCTGACATTGAAGGAGTTGACTGCCATGTCAGGCGTATCCTCGTCACACCTTGGTCGCATAGAAAGGGGCGAGCGTTTCCCCTCAGCCCATATTCTACGGAAGATCGCTAAGCCTCTGGGTTTTGAGGAAGATAAGCTGTTTAGGTTAGCTGGCTACCTGTCTCCCCAGCCTTCCACCACGGTTGAGAGTGAGACTCAGCTTGGGCGATTGGACCCTTATGTGGCCGCGGTGCTATCACAGGAGCCGGTGGAGACACAGCGCGCCGTCATTACCCTCCTCACCGTTTTGAAGAGCATGGCAAGGGGTTAAATAGAAACCAAACGTAGGAAAGTTCAAATAGCAGATAGGAAGCGACGCTGTCTAACGCACTAACGTAGCAGCGCCAAACTATTCGTTCGTGGCATGACCACCCTGATATGCGTCCACAAAGTCGATTCCAAAAGAAAGCAAATAGCAACGAACTCTACGCTCACTGGTAATGCCCGGGTGGATTTGCAAAGAATAACCGTCAACCTATTGACAAATGATAGAAGTTGTGTTATCTTTATGTCCGTATGCGAACAAATTATGACCGTCAAGGTAACAACGATATGAAGAATAATAGACCTCTGAATCTGTTTAGAATGAGACAAGCTCGTGGTCAGCTTCTAGTAGGAGTGTGGGGAGGCACGAGATGAAGAAATACCCTGACCTCCTCAAATTATTTTTGCCAACTCCTGTCGTTTGGCAAAAGGAGCATAAAGTAGAAGTTTTGGCACAGGAAGCCAAGGTTTAGAACAAAAGAGGGCAGGGATAGAACTGATTTTCTCTGGGCGGCAGAGTCCTCGACCAACTCACCGTTCCTCCCATTTAACAGTTCTATCCCCGCCGACATGAGTTTATAACTGGTGACATTATACACCTAGTGGGTGAAGTTGGCAAGTAGAAGGGAGGTGATGCCATGGCAAAAGCCCTGAGGACTTTAGTCTGAAGGGGAAGCTCAATAAGAGCCCACGGAAAAAATCGCAATTTTATCTCCACAAAAGAGAGTAAAGACATCTTTGTTTGTGGAGAAATACAATTTCTTAAAGGAGAATAAAAAGGTCGATGAAAAGTAAAATACTAAAAATATTGGGAGTAGCCGTAACCCTGGCGATGGTGCTGACTCTGGCTGCCACCTTCTCCGTTCCAGCTGCCGCCAGCCCGGCGGAGACAATAAACGAGTGGTACAAGTTTGCCTACCCCGAGGAGGGTGCTGACGGCGACTGGTTCTACAGCCCCGACATAAACGGAATGAGGGAGCTGACCCAAGCCATCAATGGCGACCTCTACGTCTACGCCAGCATAGATGACGGGGATATTGGCGGACCCGGTGAGCATGAGATACTGAAGTCCACCGACGGCGGTCGCACCTGGGCGCTAACCAAGTACTCAGACGTAGATGATGGCGTTAACGGGGGACGGGTGTTTGACATGGTCTGTTCCAGCATTGACGAGGATATCGTCTATGCCACCGACGGCTGCTATGTCTATAAGACCGATGACGGCGGTGACACCTGGACTTGCGTCGCCAAGGACTCCCTAGAGACGGTTTTAATGGGAACGTGTGGGGAGCCTATTTGTTGCGACGGTAACTGGCGAGTCATTACCAGCATTGATGTTACCTATGATGACGATGACAACCCGTTTGTCTTCATCGGCACCCGTGAGCACGACGGTGACTGTACTGGAGGGGTCCAGACAATCTATGGCGATGTCTACTACATAGGTGAAGCTGGATACCCGGCTAACTGGACCAGCCTCAACCTATCCTGCTATGGCGACTACGACGTCTTCGCTGTAGGCTGCGCCCCCAACTGGGCTGACACCAAGGAGACCTACGCTGTCGTCAGCGATGGCGATGAGACCCATGTTATCTACACCAAGGGCACCATCTGTGGCTGGTACGAGTTTGCCGAACTGCTCGGCAACTGTACCTCTGCCCACGATTTCGGCATCTGGGCTGCCTCTAGGATTGGCTTCCCCGACGACTGGGAGGACGCCGAGACCCTGTTTGTCGGCGTTACCACCCTTGGCGACGACTGGGGTGATGTCTACCAGGCGACCTCGGACGGGGCGATTGACCTCAATGTTGAGGGCATCTTAACCGGCTGCGTGGGTAAGGTTGACGACACCGATATCCTCAGCCTGGATGTGATGGGTGACACCGACGAGGCATCACTGATTGCCGGTGCTTTCAGCACTACCGATGTCTACTACAGCACCGACGGCGGCTGGAGCTGGGATGAAAGCGAGAAAAACCCCACCGGTGAGCGGTGGACCTATGTCATCTTTTACAAGGATTCGGCTCTGGCAGCAACCTGGGGCTGCGAGTCTGCTATATCTATGTCCTGCGGCGAGGATGTCGGTCAATACTGGAACCAGATTTCACTCATTGCCACCGACATAGATGACGTGCTGTATATTGACCACTCACCGGGCTACGTATGCGGTGACTCCGAGACAATGTTCATGGTGACCAACTGTGACGCTTGCTGTAGTGCTCCTGACACCCAAAGCCTGTTCCGGTATGACGGCACCTACTGGGAGAGGGTCTTCCACAGCAGTATAGCTGGGTCAGTCTTGCAGAGGGTGCGGGTGTCCCCCGATTTCAACACCACTAATGCCGTATACCTGACCAACAGGTGGTTTGAAATGTGGCGGTCAACCGATGCTGGCTGTAGCTGGGACAAGCTCACCTTCCCCTGCTCGCCAAGAGACGACATTTCAGCAGCGGTGGTAATAGACGAGGATACCGTCATCGCCGGCGGCCGTGATGCCGACGCCGGATACGTCTTCAAGACGACCAGGCATGGCGCCAGACCGTGGGATGACTACGAGGTAGAAGGCGCTGGTGATGCCAACTTCTTCGCCCTGGAGCCGGGCTACGAAGACCCGGGCGCTGTCCTGCTCGGTGATGACCTGTCTCAGGTATTCATCTCCGAGGACGGCGGCGAGACCTGGGACCTGGTCGGCGACCCTTCGGATGTTTTTGATGCAGGCTACGATACTTGGGTTATCTTTGACCCTGGCTATGCCACCAACCACATCATCTACGCTGCTGCTGGAGATGTCATCGCCCGCTGCATTATTGACCCCGATGAGGACTGGGCAGACCAAGAGTGGGAGGAGATTACTTGTGAGGATGGTCTATATGAGGCTGCGGGCATAGCCGTTACCGGCGACACCGCCCTCTACGTCGCTGATAGCGATGAAGTAGACCTAACCACAGTAGACACACAAGAGATTTGCACAGATGGTGGTGTGCTGCGGTCGCTCAACCCGGACGCTGAAGACGTAGATGATGTCGTCTTTGAGCGCATAGGTCCAGGACTTGAGGTTGTGGGCGGAGCTGTAGAGCTACGGCACCTGTGGCTTACCTGCGGCAAGAGCGACAAGGGCTGCGCTGAGAATGTCCTCTGGTCTCTTGAGCAGTACGATGCCAACCCGGAGAACATATGGGTCTATGAGGACACCCTGGCTCAACCAGTAGTCCTTGGTACGCCGGTTGAAGGTCAAAAACTGACGACAACCGACGAGGCTACCCTTAGCTGGGCGGAGCTCTGCGGGGCTGACTGCTACGAGGTATCCCTCTACAGCTACTGCGCCGAGTGCCCTGACCAGAAGCTTGAGATAGAGCTTTGCCTTGACTGCGAGCCGGTAGACACTGTGGCATGCGGGCCGGAGATAGAGTGCAAGTGGAACTCGGTGTTAGAGGAGTGGTATTGCTGCCCGTGCACTGAGGAGACATGCATTGTCGTTGACGACCTGGAACCGGGCACCAAGTACTACTGGCAGGTAAGGGTGTGCCAGGGCAAGCCGACGCTGAGCAAGTGGTCAGAGGAAAGGACATTTACCACCGCCATGATGGCGGTACCTTTCGTAGACCTCTGCTCTCCAGCCTGCGGGTCTCAAGACATTATCCTTACCCCCAACTTTGCCTGGGGTGCGGTTGACGGGGCTACTGGCTATGAGGTCCAGCTAGCCACCACCGAGACCTTCACCGTCGGTGTGGTTAAGGGCAAGACTACGATTAATGCCTGGGTGTGTCCGGAGACCCTTGAGTACGCCGCTACCTACTACTGGAGGGTAAGAGCGGTCAAGGATGGCATCTACTCTGACTGGACATACTGCATGTTCACCACCATGGCGAAACCAGTACCACCAACGCCACCGGTGGAGGTTACAGTACCACCAGCACAACCAGCACCAGTAATCAACATACCACCGGCACAGATGATTACCCCCAAGTGGATATACGCCATAATTGGTGTTGGCGCCGCGCTGGCCATAGTGGTGATTGCCCTGATAATCAGAACCAGAAGACCACCAGCTTAACCCCCGGTTAGATACCCAAGAGAGCCCCCCGAGATTTCGGGGGGCTCTCTTGGCAATGTAGGCTTTTTGGTGAGGTAAATTCAATTGGCTACAACTGAAGTTACCATTAAGGCAACCAGAGACAGCTTAGTTCAAATAGTAACGGCCGAGCCCAGGAAATACTCGCAAGCGGAGCTTGGTCATATATTGGGTGTATCAAGGGCAAGGGTACACGACCTTGTAAAGCGGCTTGACCTCAGTCACCTAGTGAAACCAAAGCGATGGAGTTTTTATTGCCTAGACTGCGGTAAGCCGATTTGCGGCAGAAGAAGGTGCCGGCCATGCTGGCACAAGATATTTGGCGCCAAGTGGGTAACTCTCAGTTGCGATTTTTGCGGCAAGCAATTTGAAAGGAAGGAATCTGAGGCTAGGAGGTGCAACTTTCACTTCTGTAGCACAAATTGTAGGGGTGATTATGCCGTGCGACATTACCTCCCAAGGAGAGCTAAATCTCTAAACAAAAGCGCAGAAAACCAAGGATTTTTGAGCTCTACAACGAGGACTACTCGGGCTTGGTCGAAGTGGCTCAAGCCATGGGAATATCTAACAGCCAGATTTACCGGGGGAAACATGGCGAGCGTGCCATCAACGAAAAATTCATCATCGGGGCAGTAAACGCTTTCCCCGGATATAGGCTTGGTGACCTTTTTTATGTTGTCGCAGATGGAAGCGACGATGACCGCAGATAACAGGAACGACTTAGCCAGAATACTCAGGCAACAAAGGGTTACGAGGGAGCTGACACTACAGCAGCTTAGCGCCATGTCGGGGATATCGTCGTCACACCTTGGTCGCATAGAGCGGGGAGAGCGTTTCCCGTCAGCCCATATTCTACGGAAGATCGCTAAGCCTTTGGGCCTTGCTGAGGGCGAGCTACTTACTTTAGCTGGCTACCTGTCTCCTCAGCCTTCCGCCACGGTTGAGAGTGAGACTCGGCTTGGGCGATTGGACCCTTATGTAGCCATGGTGTTATCACAGGAACCGGTGGAGACGCAGCGCGCCGTCATTACCATCCTCACCGTTTTGAAGAGCATGGCCAAGGGGTTAAATAGAAACCAAACGTAGGAAAGTTCAAATAGCAGATAGGAAGCGACGCTGTGTTATCTTATTAGTCTTTGTTTTGCTTGTTTTATCGGCATGCGCGCGCCCCGTGCCAACACCAACCCCCGAACTTACTCTACCCCCTGCTCCAACACCGACGCCTTCTCCAACTACTCAGGAATTAAAGGTTCACTTCATAGACGTTGGTCAGGGAGATTCAATCTTAATAGATTTTGGGGACACTGAAATGCTGATCGATAGCGGAGATAAGTCCCCCGGTGTAGTTACATATCTTGCTGATTATGTGGACGGGGCACTTGAGGCAATGGTAGCCACCCATCCTCATGCCGACCACATAGGTGGACTCATCGCAGTTTTGAGCACATTTGAAGTTGAGGAAATTTGGCATAACGGTGATTCAGCCACTTCTAAAACCTATGCCGAGTTTATGGCTGCTATTCAAGCGGAAGATGCTGTTGTTAACATAGGAAAGCGAGGAAACAAGATTAATGTAGGAGAATTATCTTTTTTAATTCTTAACCCCGCTACGCTGGATGGCACTACAAATAACAACAGCATTGTTTTGTCCTTACAGTACGGAAATGTAGACTTCTTATTTACGGGTGACGCAGAGCAAGAGGCAGAAGCATCAATGCTTGTATCAGGAGTTGTTCCAGTTCCAGATGTAGAAATATTGAAAGTGGGACATCACGGATCGAGAACAGCTTCCTCTCATGATTTCTTAACCGCTACAAATCCTGAAATCGCCATTTATATGGCTGGAGAAGGTAATAGTTATGGTCATCCTCACGAGGAAACCATTGCTGTTCTCTATGAATTTGGTGCTGAGACTTACGGCACAGATATGTGTGGAACCATAATAGTTTCTACTGATGGTAAGTCTTATTCTATCCAAACAGAAAGGCAGTGTGCTCCTCGCGCACCACCAATTGTCTTACCAGGACTAGCAGAATTTACTTTATTCAACTTATCTATCTCTCCTAGCAAGCCAGAAGTAGGGGAGACGATTATTATTTCGTTCGATATAGCTAATTCTGGCAGTCGCCAAGGTACTTATACTGCAGTTCTCAAAGTAAATGGAATCAAAACAGCGACCAAAAATATCACACTTGATGCTGGAGAAAGTCGCAGTGTCAGCTTCATTGTAACCGCAGAATCTAGTGGCACCTATAATATTGAGATTGATGGCTTAAAAGATGCTTTTGAAGTCGCTGAACGTGAAACATAGGCTACTCTTGAAGTATCCGCCTCTGTCAAATTTCCAACCTTAGGAGGTGGTACCCAAACACTCTATGCCACAGTTACTCTTGATGGGCAGCCAGTTCAGGGAGCAGATATGACTATTACAGTATATTATAAAACGGTAACTCGGTATTTTAGCGGGTCGCTAACAGGGCCTGACGGTAAAACGCAGATTATGTGAAGTGTTGGTCGTCCAAGGGGTGGCTACACAGTTAGGATAGAAGTTGTTGCTACTTACAAAGGACAAACCGCTAAAACCACTACTGGTTTCTACGCACCGTGATACCACCTAACATACACTACTACTCTTAAATAATCTAGCGTTCTGTTAATTGATGTTGAACATAGTAAAGCCCATTGCTTGGGTGACTGACAGACAACAGCCAGCACAACAGGTGTGTTATAATCATGACGGAAGCGATCACTTCCACATAGAGATGGAATTAAGTCTTACGGAATCTCCGCCAGACGCAAAGCCGATCAAACTCGACAAGAGCAGGTAAGGGGGGAGCGATGTCATTAGTAATTGCAACTTACGTGCCGGAAGGCATTGTAATGGCCTCAGATAGTCGGCAGTCGATAACTATCGAAGGAAAAACACCTGAGGGAAAAGATTTCAAGGTTGAGACAGTTAATTCCGACGCTGTCACGAAGACTTTTCTTCTCGAAAAACAGTGGGTTGGGATCTCCAATTTTGGGCAAGACTTGCTTGCAGGTGTACCAATGGCAAGTTACATTAAGAAATTCATCGAGGAGGAATTGGCAGCCGCTGACGACGTAATGACGATTCCCAAAAAACTGATTGAATATTTCCGAAAATCATTCCCCACTGCTGACGCAGGTTTTCATGTTTGCGGTTACAAGAAAGAGGGAAAGGTTAGCATACCCCATGTCTATCATTGTCACGTGGGTCGCAATACTATGGAGAGAAGAAACATCAAATCTGATGGCTCACTTGCTTACGGCGCTACTTGGTCTGGACAAATTGACATTCTCGTTTCTATTGTCAAACCCGTGGTAATCAAAGATGACAAAGGTGCTGATAAGGTAATTCGAGCACCAGCGCCAATTATTTGGGATGCAATGACACTTCAAGATGCAATCGATTTCTCAATCTATGCTATCCGGACTACTATCGACACTATGCGTTTCCAAGCGCGGCCGAAAAATGTCGGTGGTCCCATCGACGTTTTGCTCCTAACCCCTGACGAGGTCAGATGGATCTGCAAGAAGGAATTGCACAATTAGACGAAAGCGAACTCTTTGTGCTGCGCCGTTAGGTTCAGTGCCATAAGAATTGAACGAAAGGGCGGTTTGTGTAATTAGGAATGCCAACTCCCTTCTGCGTTATGAGTACTTTGGCCAAATTGACAATTCCCCAGGTCACAGCTAAGATTATCCCACAAATGAAAAGGGTAGCACTCGCCGCGATAGTGATTTCCGCTTCGCTAGTTTTAGCTGGTTGCGCTGTCCCCCAAAGTCAACCACCACCCCCCCCCAACAACACCAGTAACGCCGGGGTATATCTGGAGTTATGACCATCAACTTAGCTTTGGCTTTGAGTATCCTGAGGATTACGAAACGCAAGTTCCGGAGTACGAATTCCCTCTTGAAAAAGTTGAGGTGTTTAACAAGAAAGGAGAGCAAACACGAATTGTGGTTTCGGTCAAATCAACTAATCTTAAAAGCTTGGCGGAAGTCAAAGCGTTTGGATACATAGGTCGAGAGAGTATCTTGAAAGAGAGATTTGTCGAAATAAATGATAGAGAGGCGTACGAAATAATTTTTAGACAATACCCCGATAAAAAAGCGAAGTGGATCATATTTCTTGCCAATGGTAAAGAATACACGATTGAACGCTATACTACAGAAAATTTATATACTACCTCCGAAGAAATCTTTGACCACGTCATAAATTCATTCATAATCAAGTGAAAAGCACAGTACACTAGGTGACACAAGTCTATTCTGTCACGTCCCCCACAATCTAACAAATGTACAAGGTAATTCAAGTTTATCAGTTCACATAAGCGGGATGCTCTATATGGATGGCTAAGCATAAGTGCCCCACGCTTATCCCACTGCCTTACCACCCTTTAGAGTCAATCCCCCTCCGGTTAGCTTTCCCTTCAAAATAGTATCTGCAGTGAGAAGCCCACTACTCATTGCTCCGAACATGCCCACCCCTAAGGATTTTGCCCCTGTTAGATAAAGGTTTAATATTGGCGTCCGGTGTGGTCGGTGAAGATTGGTTTGCCCAGGGGTTACAGC
>Ga0315296_10001001_pt1 | contig 24986 bp, 42 predicted proteins | sample YL17G14_18_MG_FD_203921 | JGI IMG/M metagenome (GOLD analysis project Ga0315296, IMG submission 203921) | Sediment microbial communities from Yellowstone Lake, YNP, Wyoming, USA - YL17G14_18 | ecosystem: Environmental > Aquatic > Freshwater > Lake > Sediment | place: USA: Wyoming | collected... | reverse complement strand
TATCCGCAAGGGGCAGAAAGTTCCGAGAGGATTCAAGTCAGCAAAGCCTTTAGGTTCGACCCGCAATCCTTATCCCAACGTCTACGATTACCCCATTGGCCAAGCACCATACGAACTAGGGTTAAATCCTAGCGAACGGGGAGGAGTATACATGGTTACGTATCGAGATGATTTCAAGGCTAGGGTCAAGGCAAGGAATGCTGAAGAAGCCAAAAAGAACGCAGCGAGCCCTAAAACCATCTGGTTTGTAATGTGGGGGACTGTTTTGTGGGATAACGTCAGTGTCCAAGACCTGGGTGAGAATTATTATATTGTCAACTACTTGGATAGATTAAAAACAGAGGTTCGGGCAGACAGTGAAGAGAAGGCAATAGAACGAGCACACAGAATGGCTTGGAATACTGTTCTTGGGTTGCATCTGGAGAAGGAATTTATTAAGGTGCACTTGTCAACGAGTAACCCAAAGCGTAAGAGACCTTCAGGGCATCCTATAATACATGGCCCAACAGAAATCGAGCGGATGGGGAAGAGAGTCTATATAGAATCCGCTCCGTGGCAGGGGGAAACCAGATTCCGTGTTAGGGGTGTGAAAAACCACGCTATTATCTGGTCAGGACTTTCCGAAGAAGAGGCGACGAGGACATTCCTCGCTGCAGAAGCGGGGATAAAGGTAGTGGGGAAAAGAAAAATCAGGTAAGAGGGGAAGGTATCATGCCGAAGGGAAGATATACTCTAGGACGGGAATACATCCACGAGCACTTCGCCACCGTGCCCAAGGGAGCGAAGGTGCGCACGGTAACAGTCGATGATCACCGTGTGCGGATCGCCTATTGGGGGAAGACGGAAGAGAAGCGCCGACACAAATATTATAAACTGCTAAGCGTGCTGCATCCGCTCTCAGAGGGCACAGAATGTAAAGTGCGAGACGAGGTGATCCGCAAGGGGATGTTGCGCAACCCCCGCTCCTATGGGCGGATTGACTACATGCCCCGGCTCAAGATGTGGAAGGTGGTCTGGTATTCTGGCACCTATGGCATGGGGCACGAGATCGCCCGCGTGCCAACCCAAGCCGAGGCAATTAAGATACTGCAAGAGGAGGTCGCCAAGGTGACATCGCGTAAAAGAAGGCTACGGAATCCGGGCGAGTTTAGGGGAATAGAGGAGTGGCGAAAGTTCAAGCCAAGACTTGAATCGGTTCTAGCCAAACGAGCCACCGTCGGATACACACCGTCTGGAACGGCGTTTAATATACAGCTTGCTGAGGTTGGCACAGTATTCGGGGCTTCGCGGTCTGAATATTATGCCTCCTTCGAAGGGCCAAGAGGTGATCGGATATTCCTGATCGTGCCCAAGAAGGATTTCAAGGCCAAGTCACTTATCCGTCCTAGAAATCCCGCAGGCAAAGCAAAAAGTCGCAAGGGCGTCCTATGGCGGAAGTGGCAAAGCGACATGGGCGGAATTTCGGAGCGTGACCTTGCTACGGCCCGTGCGTGGTTCGATGAGTTGTATAATTCTGGATATTCTGGCCAACCCATAACATATCATCCTGGCGGTCTGTCACTAGATTATTGGGAGAGAGAAGTTGTTCTCTGTGGCCGTCAAGACCGAGAGATAAAGAGAACAAGGTCTACGTGAGCCCTTCAGTGGGCTTTTGAGGGGGCGATAGGTCATATGATACCAATCTCAGGGAGATGAATATGCCACAGATAGAAAGAGAGGAACGAACTAAACGAATAGTTTATGGTGTGGGGCTTTTTGTGATCGGGTATCTGCTTGGCAGGCGCACAGGCTATTGGGAGTGCTGGCGTCAATATTACTGGCAATACCCGGCACTGCCACCTGGCCCTGAATGGCCACCGATACTGCCCCCAGAACCAGTGCAGCCCCCCGCCCTATATGTCGTGCCCCCGTTGCCGTGGTGGTAACGGGAGGGGTATCATACTGCTAAAAAGCCCACGTAGGGCCTTACAGGGAGATGATTATGTCAAATAGCACACGATTATTGATATGGATCGGCCTGGGATGGCTTGCCTACAGGATTTGGCTAGGGCAACCCCAACAAGCTCCCGATACTGGAGCGAATGGAAAACTGGGGGGGATGGAATGGGTCAATTACGTGTGCCAATATTGTGGGCATCCTTTCCGATATCAGATAGTGATCGGGGGCTGGAATAAAGTGCCGGTGATCTGTCCTTGGTGTGGCAAAGAGGTGGGCAAATTGGGAATAGGGATAACGGAAAAGCTATGATGCAGAATTGGCTCCTCAATCTATTGGCGCAGGTGAGCAACCTTCAAATCTCACCCCAAGATTTAGGCCGTTATATGCGAGTGGGACTGGCAGCCTATAACGGCAACTATGAACCCGCTATCGGTTTAATGATGCAGGAGCTTGCTAATCGCCAACCATCTTCAGCCACAAAGGTGGCAACGGTGGCCAAGCGGATAACAGAGCACCACGAGGGACAGAAGCGGGCATTCTTCCGCCGTTTCGGGTCACAGGGCTACGGAATTTATCTCGTGCTGGGCGCTAGGGGCACGGGAAAGACCGCATTAGCCTTGCGTTTGGCCGAGATTTTGAAGTCTCCGACATACGTAGTTGGGATTCCTAAATCGGTTGTCCCCGAAGGCATCATGGTGACCACCATTGAGAGGCTGGTAGATGAAGCCCCCAACGGTTCAGTGGTTATAATCGATGACGCCTCGCTGTGGGTGTCACCTTCGGAGGCCCGCAGCCCGGAAATGTATGCCCTGCAAGACTTGATCAATATATGCCGACACGTGGATATGACGATAATCCTCACAGGCCAGCAATCGGCATCGCTCTACAAATATGTGACCGATGCGGACGCAATCTTCCTCAAGCCACCGAGCCTGCTGTTCAAGGAATTTGAGAGACCAGAGGTGGCCAAGCTATTCTCCTTGGCTCAGGCAGCGTTCAACGAAATTCCGTTGCACGAGAAGACCAAGCGACTGCGCAGCGTGTTTGTGGTAGCGCCCGAATTCGTGGGTATGATGGAATTCGATATGCCAAAAGGGTTCACAGATAAACTCTCCAAAAATAAGGCACGGATCATCGATGCCGAATTTAGAGAAATCACAACGCAGGAGGAGTAGTCAATGCTAGATGCCTGGGGAGCTTTCGCAATCATAATGAAAGAAGGGGTTTTGGGGGCGATGGCCATAATTTTTCTGTGGCTATTCGTCAAGGAGCATCAGGCAAAGGACGATCTATCTGAGAAGCGCCATCAGGAGCTCATGGCCATCAACGAGCTTTTCGTGGAGCTTTGCACGAGCCACAACAGTTTTTTACAGACCACCAATCAGCTTTTGGGGAACTTGGTGGATACGGTAGCAAGGAGAAGATAATGGCCAATGTATTCTATATGCTACACAAACTTATACGCCAAAGGAGTAAGGGGAACTCAAAATCCAATAACCCCAAACACCCTGAAGCCACCGATATCATTAAAGAGCAAATATTCGAGATGGGCAATGAGATGATCGCCGATCTCCGTGATCTGGACAATAGATTTGCGGAATTGTCCAAGGCACTGGAAGAGAATTCAGGCGAGCATTTGACATAAAGACCAAGTCTTCTGGTCAGCGAAATTGTGTAGTCTCCCACAATTTCGCACGCAGCGCCGAACCGGGGGAGTAAAGTGTCCCTCGCTCCCCCCGATGGTTCGGTGCTGCGTTCTTATGCCTGATTGAATAAAGCGACAGGAGAGAAGCAGGGGGTGTATATCCCGAACCATTCTATGTCCTTACTCTTCCTTAAGATATGATCGACTTAACATAAGTAGAGCCTGCTCGCCTTTCTGCGAGACGTAAAACTTAGGCGTTCGCCTCCGCTCACCGTAGCGATCCTGAAGACTTCGCACCAATAAGCCCTTCAAGCACAACCGAGCTAAATGCCCCCCAGCACAAGACATGATCCCCACTCCACTCGCAGCCCCCTCCGGGCCGACATTGTAAACCCGTGTCCAAGCTCTACTATGAGGCCACATATAGCGGGCAAAATCTTTTGTATACACGCCATCCTCTTGATCGGCGATGAATAGCAGGGCCACTTTCTCAAATTGGCTCAGCTTCATGCCCAATCTCCTCGAGGATTGCTTCATCAACCTCAAGAAAGCGCACGATTTCGGCTTTCCAAACCTGCCTCCTCTGGCGATGGTAGCCATCGACAGGAGCATTTATTTCCCACTCCACCACAGCCACAAATTCACCAAACAGGCAATTGGGCTTGGCGAGTTGGTGGAGCATTTCGATGGCGTTTTCTCTCGTGCTGGCTATACCAACGATCTCCCTAAAATCGTCCAAGCACTCGTCAGCGATGATATTATTCTTTCGGCAGTCTAGCGCTACATAAACCCTTTCTGGCATTTTGACTCCTTTCTGAAATTCTCACCACAAAATCGAGGCCACGTGAGGCCCTACACGGGCTTTTTATCGAGGCATAGGTCATGTGCTACCTGTTTAATGCCGACGGGCCTATACTCTGCGAGAGAAATCGACCACTATCATCGACCCTTCATGGGCTTGCCGAAGTTCCGCTTCGTATCGCCCTGGGAGGGGCGCATACCGCCCATGTAGGCAAGCAGCGCTAAAGGAAACTGGGCGACCCACGCCACGCACAGAGCACTTCCTGGAATTCGCAAACTGCGTTTGCTCTGCAATATATGTGGGGGTCGCCCCTATGGGAATGATCCCAAGCAATTGGCTCTCTCCCAAAATTCGCTCGAACCCGACCCGCCGGGGAGAGCCTATCGCTCGCCACATGATGAACGGCATGAGAAAGGTGCGCCCATCTTGGCACACGGTGATGGCTTGAGCCAACCGCCCCGATCCCAAAACGATTCTCTCCCATTGTTCTTCCATCTCATTTCCCTCCAATATCTGTAAGACTCGATCCGCCCACACACGATCCTCATCTTTCTGCTCCTCAGTCAACTCAGAGTATGGATGCCACAATTCGCTCCACCGTTTCACTGTGGCTTGTGTCAAACGGTCTTTCTCTGCTAAACTCCTACTCCATGACCACCATTGTTCATGTTCAAGTTCAGCAAGTTTTTCTCGCAACTGTTCATTCCTCATTATCACTTCCGCCAATTCTTGTCATACGACATCAACAAGCAACTCAAATCCCAAAACCCACACCGTAGGATTTTTCTCGTGCTGTAATTCGGGTCGTTTCTTATACAAATTATCCCAAAAAACAAAGAAGTCCGAGCAGTTACGGAAACCTTCTGCTCTAGCATCATCTTCCGTGATCACCAACAGCAGTTCCTCACGAATCGAGAGCAGACGAATGTGCGTGACCCCCAACATACCTCGGCCAGGCGGAACGGCAGCGTATGTGCGACCGACTTGCCACTTGATACGTGGCAAACGGCCTTCGCCGGCAAGCAAGGATACGACAGTGGGGATGGTGAACACTCGACTTTTCCATGATGATAGGCGTTTGTAAGGATTAGACCGATCGATCATATTCTTTTCCAAAGCAAACCATAATTTCTCGTAGGCCTTCATGGGCCTTCGGGTCTGCGTCTTTTGGCCTGCCCGTATTTTCTCCATATTCATATCAGTGAATTTCACGAGCCTACTCCTTGCGCCACCAGCTTTTAATAGCAGAGACAAGAGCCCCCAAGATAAGCCACAAAATAAGGCCAGCAATAATCCCCAAAAGGATCGCAACACCCGATTCGCAAATATTTCCTATGTCCATCACCGCCTCCTTCCGTTCTACTCTCCATTATACTCGGATTTTGCCATTTGAACCTTAAAAATCGCCGAGAAACCTTAAGTTTTTTGGGTACATCGCTCATGACACGGGCCGGGCGGTATCGGTGCGATCCTTCTTTTTGCACAAAAACTCACCACCTGCTCCTGGTTTCCAGAAACGTTCAAGACGGCGAACCCGATGATCGAGGTAATTCACTTGCTGTTGCAACCGCCTGATTTCCGCATCTTTGACCTCGTCGAGTATCCGCAGGCGCTTGCAGATTTCAAAGAGTGAATCCACCTTGCGAGACAAATTCTCCATCAACTTCATGTCCAACGACATCGCTACCTCCTTTTTGCTTGTTCGCTTCGACCCATTCCCTTTGCTGTTGTAGACGTTGGAGTTCCTTTTCTTTCCCTATATCGGCCCACTTCTCCCGCCAGAATTTTGCCTCGGTCTCCGTTGCGTCCTGTTCAACCCGGCGCAGCAGCGAAGCCACAAAGCTATCGGGCATCGGCCATGCAATTCGCTCCTGGGGCTTCCATCGCTCATATAGCAGAGGCCCTGCTTTCGTATCGACTACTTCCATCAGTCCACAGTCGTAGCCCCAAGGCATGTCCCGCATATCCTGCTCCTCTCCGTGGCTCTTGTATATATTAGGGCCAAGTATGAAATAGAACAGGTGGCTCAGATAGAAGGCAGGGATCATTTTGAACGGCTGCTCCCATTCTCGCAGCCAGTCCGCACGGGTCAATTTAATCTCGAAGGCAACCCGCTTATACCCTCGACTTGGCCACAGCCCAAAGGCAATGGCATCGATCCTCCGCATGGCCGTCAAGGGGCAATTATCCGCACTGGGGCTTGCATACCCAGTCCTAGACGACACCTCCTCGATCACCAACCATTCAGGTGGCGCATAGCGCCGTTTCACAAGATTAAGAATGGTGGTCTTGTCCATTGCCCTCCTTGACGACGCCAGAGTTTCAAGAAATCCACGAGCGCCTCCAGCACCTGCCGAATCCCCAAGGAGGACCGCTGATCGGGGTTATCCCAAAAATCGAGGCAGTAGGTCTCCGCTCCACCTTTCAAGGCATAGAACAGGGCTTCGGAATTCCAAAAGTATCCCTGTGCCCCTATCTTTTTCCAGGGCATCGTTTCAATCAGGCCCCTGCTCCAGCAGCGCAGGCCACAAGAAGAGTCGGGAATATTCGAGGTGGGCAGGAGGCCAGACCAGAGAAAGCTCCCGATACGATGGAGCATCGCCCTGCCCCAAGAGCGCCCGAAGCGAACGTCCGTGCGTTGGCAAAACACAAGGAAATCCCGCCAACCTTCCTCTTGCCACAGACTTTCGGCCACACTGAGCACATGCAGGGCACTGGAGATCGATTGACCATAATCAAACTGCAGAACCAAGTCAGCGCCATCTTCATAAGCCCGAAGGATGCCTTCTCGATAGGCACTGCCGACTCCACGCCGTCCAGCACGGTAGCACCTGTTAATGCTTTCCCATTCATTAGGGCCTGGGCACTGTTCTCTGCACCATCCGCTGCCAAATAAGCCATCAATGACCTCATAAACAGCACAGCCGGCATCTAGGAAAGTTTGACAGACGTCTTCGACACCGCCATCGAAGATGCCTTCATCGAGTTGGGCATTTTTGGCGATGAAAAGTGGCATGACCGCTGCCAATTTTGCCTGTTTGTTTCCTTTTCCCATCACAATCCTCCTTTAATCATTTCGTTCTTCGATCTTCCAACCAGACATACGTATCCGTATCCACACAAACTGGGAAGCCAGCAGCCATCGCCTTCTGGCAGATGATCTTATCTTGCCATCCGCCATATTCCTTGCCATTAGGAAACCAGGGATCGGCGAGCACCTTAAACACATTGCGGTGTATCAACATACACGATATCCCCGTCCAGGCTTTTTCACCTTCTAATCGTCTCAATCCCGACCATTGCGGTTGGTGGGGCACATGCACAGGAGCACTGTGATCGTGTGACCAGAACCATGCGCCCACGATGCCCTCGATCTGGTGCTGTCGAAGAGAACGGAGTGTACCCGGCAGTATCAGACAATCGGAATCCACAAACAGCAGAAAATCGCCACCGACCGCCTTGAAGACCCGCACACAATCGTTGCGTGCCGTGCCTTCAGATTCATATTTCTCTCCCACGTGCCATCGTGGTAGATAAATATTGAATTTCCATCCCCTTTCCAACATCCAGACATAATCGAGTGTTGACAGAAAACTAGGGCTTGCATCGGCTGCATTGGGTGTCGCGACTAAGTCCCGCACCCCAGGCAGGATGACGCAGTCGAATTGGGGAGCGAAGGAGACCTTGGATACGAGTTTGGCTTCGGGGGTAGCTCTCCCTAGCGTTCTCCCGCCCTTTTCACTATTTGCGTAATCCCATTGGTAGTTCTCCATAAGCTAACCTCCTAAACGTCTCATAGAAAGCTGACACTGGTCATAGTCGATATCGAATAGATGGACGTAAAGCGGAAGATACATCTTAAGATATGGTGGATCGGTGTAGATCATCTGCACCGAATTATCGGGCAGGGGGAGCGCCCGGATGTCCGCCTGAATCACGCACATAGCCAACCTCCTTTAAGACAGTATCGATTCCCTTGCGCAATGAGCGATTGCGGAAAAGTAGCCAAAGCCCACAAATAAGCAACGAGCCCCAAAACCCCAACCATATAAATCGTAGCGCACGCACACGGTGCAGCAGGCAAAGTGCAATGACCACCAAGAGTCCTCCCACCACAACTAAAGCTCGCAAGGTGTTAAATGTCATCATTTCTCTCCTTCTTCAACATGACCTTGGGGATGACAAAATCTACTCGACCGCTACTACATTCAGAGGCCCGCACTACCCCTCGAACATGAGCCAATCCAAATTCTCTTAAGGCACGCACACAATGGATGCGTCTTCGCCGATCCATCGGGTAGGCAAATTCCCTCTCTTCCGGCTCAGGAGTTATGAACGCCAGATGCCGAGAAATGGGATTGTATGCCAAAAGCACCTCTGATCCGAGATATTGACACAATACCTTGCCTACACGAATATGCCCTTTTCGGAACGATATTTGCTCATCAAGACGCCTCGGAAACTGCTTGCGAGAAAAGATTTGCAATCCCATTACTCCTCACTATTTAACATTCACTTATTTCTTTCGGTGCACCTTTAGTGACAGTGCACCAATGAATTTCTAAATTGGGGGTGCATCTGACTAAAAGGGTGCACCTAACGCCACCAATGTTAAGGCGTTAGGTGCACCCTTTAGTGCAGGGTATACCTATTAGGGGATTTGGGAATCTGCACCGAAAGAAAATATTTAACATTCCCGCCCTTTTTCTTAACATTCCTCTGCCCCCTTTTGGGCTATTTTATGCCTTGTAAAATGGCCATTCGTCTCACTTTTGTGTCAAATCTGCCAATGGTGGCTAGTGGTGCACTATTAAAGTATGTTAAAATTCAAGCTCATCTTGCTGAATCGTTGGCAACATACGTTTCAAAATAATATCCTTTGCCTTATGGTGACTAGATGGGTCAAGGCTCTTTTCCTTGACGATTATATCCTCTGCCAGCATGATATTTAGGGATCGATAAACGGCCCGTTTGCCTATGGCTTGTTTCCTCATCTCCTCCATTAGATAAGAGAGTGGCATCCTTCCACCATGTTCTTGTAGGATAAGCTCTACAACCTTTGTGGGCATTTCTCGAACCTCTTTGGGCAAGGTGGCTGTCCAACGGAAAGTATCCCAATCGAAATTTAAGAGCAGATCCATAGGCGGGAAGTCCCACCGCACGAGAAAAAAGTGTAGCAAGGCATCGTTGGTCTCCTCTCGCCCGTCGTGGCCGATTATAGTATCGACCCAGTCCAGTAGGCCAACCGTCCCTCGTGCGTCTTCCACCGTCAGTGTCCGTGTTCCTAATTTCCTGCAGTGGTGGATAATGATCATGCCCTGCAATTGGTATTTCGCTATGATCCAGTCGAGAGCACGATACACCGTCTCCATCTCCGTAGCGGAGTTTTCGTCAGCTGTGTGCAGCCGGCGCAGGCAATCGAGGATCACGATCTCCGCACCGCTGCGTGCGACATATTGAGATAGACGGGCAGCGCCACTGGGCTCTGCCAAATTAATATCTCGCCCCTCGGCCACAAAGAATGGACTATCGACCGCAACACCAAAAGCCTCTCTCGCTTGGCGTTCCCATTTTTTGAACCCCCTCAAGCCTGGCATATCGGCCTCGACGAACAGGACACGAGACGGTTTGCCGATCGCAAATCTATCTAAGAAACGCATGCCCCCCACCAGATTCATGGCCAATTCCAGGATGAGCCGTGTCTTACCTCCTTTTGGAGGCCCGAATATCACCATACGCCCCCCCTCGATCAGGAGACCCCCTTCGATGAGTGGGATAGCATCGGGCAGAGCCTCTATCTCCTCGATGCTATACAGATGGTATTCATTTCGTGTCCCAACGTCCAGTTCCATGATTTCCTGGAAGGTTTTCTGGTGTTGAGCACCCGCTAACGCCGTTTGCTCATAGCCCATCGAGGCCAATTGGCCTCCCAGAGCTATGAAGCGCCTGAAGACGGCCTTTTCCTTCACGATCTGGGCGTAGTGCTCTGTGTGCTGTGCGGTCGGGGGCACATTAATTAATTCAGCTATATAGGCTTCGCCTCCTACCGCTTCCATCATATCTTGTTTGCGCAATTCATCCGTGAGGGTTATGTAGTCTGAGGGCTGCTCTTTTTCTTGGAGGTGCAAAATTGCTTTGTATATCTGGGCGTGGGCCTCTCGGTAAAAATCGGCAGGCAGCAGTATCGTGGAGACTGTTATGATAGCATCTGGATCGATAAGTAGGCTGCCTAGAACCGATTGTTCTGCTTGCATATCGTGAGGAGGCAAGCGTTCCTGCATGGTGCTCTCCTTTATTGCTCTAGGTCAATTGTTTGGGTTTCCCGTTTCTCTAGGAATTCCCGGATGATACCCGCCTTTGCCAGGATTTCCATGATGGTAATTGGCCCTATCATCATACTTTCTGGCATGGTGTGTCTGAATATTTTTATTGCCTCTTCGATGATTTTACGCTCATTCGTTGGCTGGCTCTTAAGAGTATCCCTCCACACATCCGTGACTTCCGTCTCTGATATCTCATGGCCCTGCCCGTCTTTCCGCTTTTTGGCAAAGACTAAAACCCTTTGTATATCGTTCCAACTGATATCGCCTTCGCTGAATTTGCGCTTTTTTGTCATTTATTCTCCTATTCTAGCTCTGTTGGCAAATGTTCCTGATTGTATTCCTCGAAGATTAAGGGGTCGGGCATCTGTAGGAGACGTTTCCTGCCTCGCTCCGTCATCTCGGTGTCGATCTCAAAAGACAGCCATCGGCGGGCCGTTGCTTTGCACATGCAGGCGACGATGGCACTTCCGGCAAAAGGGTCGAACACGATCTCGCCTGGCCTGGTGAGCTGCAGGATTGCTGACTTGTATAGAGCGCCCGAATCTCCCCACTTATGCAGGCTCTTATCTGGCCCAACGCCCCTGACGTGTAATCGCATCCATCCGTAATAGTCTCCTTCTTTACGAAACCAGAGATATGGTTTTGTGGTCACCGCCATTTTATATTTCCAGAATTGATAGGTTGGGCCCTCCTCAATTTCGAAGACGATGGTCATAGGTATTAACCCATTAATTCCTCGCATGACCGTTTCTGCCCCGTATCGGAATCCGTGCCCCACTTGGGCAATCACGCTTCTCCCCGGTTTCAGCAGGCGCACGGCGGTCTCGGCTAACCAAGCATACTGGTCGAATTCCCACCACACGGGGTCGCACAGGATCAGGTCAATACTAGCATCGGGGATGCTTTGCGATAGCGCAAATGAATCGCCTGTATAAAGGCCATATTCGGGCGTGTCGTTTGGGCCTGCGACATACGGGCCTATCTCCATTGCGGAGTTCCCGGCCACTCTTCGTAGAGATAAACCGCAAAGTTGCCTCGGCGGATGCGCTTGAGTGGCGGGTGCGTGACCCCTCCGATGCCCCGCAAATCCTGTTCAGAAAGCAAGTATAGGCCAGGATGATACCATCGGTGCTCGCCACAAAGACAGCGGGCAGCCAAGCCGATATATCTGGTGGGGATATTGTCCAAGTCGACCCTGCGCCATCCGTTAAAGCCTTCGAGAAGCACCTGGTGTAAATCGTTGGGGAAGCGTGGATCGAGCCTTCGATTCCAGGCAACCTCGAACACCATCAGGTCGGCCTCTTCCGAATGGAGCACTTCGGTCTCCCCCCACATCGTAGCTGCCAAAAGCATGAGCGTAGTTAGTGTTATTGCCATCCCGTTGCCTCCTTTTCAATCTTAGCCTCTTTGCCCATTCTAGTTTTCTCCTCCCCCTTCCCCTGTCTCCTCTGTTCCTATCTACTCGCTCTCTAGTAATTCCAAAGCCTGGCCGATTTCGTCTGCGCTATAATCCTTCAAGAGCCTCTTGAGTTTCTTCTCTAGTGCTTCCATCCTCCAAATGTATACTACCTCCTTGTATATCCCCGCCTCCTTCAATTCTCGCATCAACTTCGCAATGGTACAAACCCGATCTATATGGATTCGCAACAAGGCCCTAGCTTCATCTCTCGTAATGCCGGTGACCTTTTGCCCACAGAGTCCACACTCCGCTTGGAAGAGAACGATCTTTCCAACCTCATTCGGTATCATCTTTTGCTTCATTCCGTTGGGAATTCCTGCCTCTTTTCAAGAGGAACAGTAAAATCTCTATTGTCTGTCAGCTTTTGCCAGGGCAAATTCCTTTTGTGGAATACGGGCACTTTCCAAGCGACCAGTTGACGTGTTAGCCCATAAATCCATCTCGCACACTCGTCTTGCACGCCAAAGCGGTTAAGCAGGCTGCGGCAGACTGTCCGCAGCTCACGTTCCTCATAATCACCATACACGATGGTCTTGAGCAGAGCGTCATATCCCTGCACTTGTTTGACCCCTCTATTTTCCGTCAGTGCTCCGATGACTGCCCAATCGGGCGGATGATCGATCAGGATCGGGCCGAGCATGGGTTCAAAAGATACCCACCGCACTTTGGCATTTATCGATTGCATGATTGGCCATCGTGTATTCCAGTCAGACTGGTTGGTGATCGTAGTTCCTACCCAGCAGTTGCCGGGCCAGCTTCTTAACTCTTGATATCGTGCGGGATTCTTAGTGAGATACAGAAAGGTGTGCTGTGGACAGGCTGTTGCGACTTCCACCACCGCACATGCATATGTTATAGGTATTGCCGGATGGAATAGGTCGCCCATGTCGACCACGAGAATTCTGGCCGATTTTTTGACCGTGCGGGGCTCTACTAATCTCTCCTTCCACCACCTTGGGCTAAAAGGGTCTTCTCTGGTATCCGACAGGATCGGCGGTGCTGCGAGGTACCTTTTTTGGAGAAAGCCGTTTGCCATCCGATGGGCGACGCAATACCAGCACCTCTGCGGGCGCTTCTTATCGCCATCAGGCCCGAAGCAGCCCGTCAGCGGATTCCAGGTGTAGTCCACATATTCGATGCGGGTGGGGTTCATTCCTCTTGGCCCTCCTCCTTATTTTGTTTTGGCTTGTCCTTTTGCCACTTTCCCACCGCCCGTATCCGTGTGCGCTCGTGCTGGGCTGCGGGATCGTAGGCGATAATCGCTCCGCAACCGCACCAACGCACACAGTAGGCTTGAGCCGTTATCTCCATTTTCTCTTCGCAACGAGGACATTCTATCGTTGGAGTGCTGAAAGGTCGTTCTATCATCTCTGTTCGTATCTCTGCTACCTCGGTTACCTGTTCAGCGTTTTTTTTGGCCCGTTTCCGTCTACGTAATTTATTAATGTGCCCCAAGCCCAGGTTCAATTGCGTGTCCCCTCGGGCTTTTTGGGATTCTCCCCGTCTAATCATATCTTTTTCTCCTGGGAGTATTCAAAATTGCCTATCTACCCCCAACAGGTTGTGGTTTTTGCTTGCCAGATACCACAAGCTGTTGTGGATTGTTCGATAATCTATGCGGAAGTGGTATCATATGACCCATTAGTGCCTCAAAGCCCACTGAAGGGCTTACGTGCCCCTACGTTGCCTTTTCTTGCTCTGCGCTTTCTATACTCCTATCTTGGCAAAAGTTACAAACCCAAAGATCAAACCACTCCAATCCATTAAAAGTCGATGTTACCATGAAGCCCTGTTCTCGTGCCACCGCTTCCGCCTCTGTTTGCGTTATACCGTAGGACGCTGTTGCGTGCCCACAGAAATCGCAAAGTACCCGATACCTGGTCGTTTGGTATTTTTCAATTCCCATGGCCTTGCCTCCCCTCGTTTCGTTGCTCTAGCCACGTTTCGATCCCCGCCCAAATAAAGCATAGCAGGAAAGCTAAGGGGATGAACGATACCCACGTGGCCACGCACTCAAAAAAGTCCATTTAGCACCCCCTGTTTAACCTCTTCGATACCTTCGCAATATGAGTGCGTCTCTCCTTGAACTTGCCAAACCGCTCCGACCTCGTTCCCATCCTCATCGTGTGCCTCGGCGGTTATTTCTGCCTCGCATAGCTCCCTTAACCATTCGGCTAACTCCTCGGCGTGTATGGCTATGCCCATATAGCATCCCTCTTTTGGGGCGGTCGTGTGATATAAAGATATGTGGATATTTTCCCCTTTTCTCATCTTGTGACTCATCTCCTCTCCTTCTTCTGCGCCTTCAACTCGTGGCTCTCAAACCAAAGCACGGGAAATAATGGATTGAACCCTTCGAGAAAAGCGACACGATACTCCCATCCATCTCCGCAATCTATTGTCTTCCTGGCCGTGATTATACCGAGCTTATGCTCCGCAATAACTTCTTGTCCAAGTTGGAACTTTGGAGGCTTTCTCATTCTCTCTCCCTCCGCCCTATGTCAATCCTTTTCACTACTCTGAATCTCTTCATCTCCCCTCCTCCTTAAAAAGGTGGTTACTCTCGTGCTACCCTACGTAGTCTCCTAACTCCTGCCATCAGGACTAGTGCCCCCAGGACGCACCCCTGACAGTGTAGGCAGCATTGTGGGGGTAGCACTGCCCCGGTGTCGCGGTAGACAGTTTTGCACGTCTCTTTCAGGGCCACTGCTCCTGCATCCTTGTCGCCGGACTCGATCAGTTTGGCCGCCTGCACCAGTTCCCCCCAGACTCGATCAGTCAGTTCGGCTGCTTGCCTTTTGATCTCTTTGCTCGTCATCTCCCTCTCTCCTTTCCTTCTCGCCCCTCTACTTATCAGTATACTCGGAATTCGCCATTTCAACCTTAAAAATTGGCGAGAAACCTTAAGTTTTTTGTGTGCCCTCTTCGTCTATTGGGCACTATTGGCCCTTTATAGGTGCTGTGCTACCTAAATTTGCGAAAGGGATGCTAGGGCCTTCACGTTGGCCCGTGTGCCTTCAGCCCATGCCTCTGTGTTTTACATAACCTACGTTTTGTGGGGATTTATGGGCAAGATGAGCGTGGCCCATACCACCTTGAGGTTTTTCGTGGGCGTCACTAGCGAAGTGACAAAACCTTAAGATCACGGTATGGGCCACGTCAAGCTGTTTATCGTTTGCCATAGTCGAGCAGGTGCGCACCTTGTGACCCTGCGTAGGCGAGGCTCGCAGCCAAGAAGGTATCGACTATTAGCTCCTTCGAATAGCTCAATGTCCCGACCCACAGGGCGATGGCCACGATCACGTAGGAGACTAGGTATGGTAGGATGAGCGTCACCACCTTTTTGCCGAAGGGCGTCAGGGCGTGAAACTCATTCCACCGCTCGATGAGGAACGCCACGATCGCGCCGAGCGCTGCGGGCACTCCCAGTATTGTGACCAGGTCTACTGTGTTCATCTCTACCTCCTGTTGTCTGCTATATTCCAAACCTGCTGCCAGTCGGTCTTGTGGGCAGCTAGTTCGTCGCGTAGTCTCTCGTTCTGTGCCTTTAGGATTTCGTAGGGGTTTGGGATCGTATAAGCGGATCGCCACTTGTTAAGCCATGCTCCACCTGGACAGGCGGTGCGGAGGGTTATCTCCCGATGGCCCTTGATATCTCGTGCTGTGGGCACGTGCTCCTGCAACCCACGCATCAACTGGGTAAGCCTCAGCAATTGGAGTGCGCTCGGCTCTTGTTCGCCCGTATATGTGCCTGCCACAGCAACCCCCAACGTGTGGCCGTTGTGTCCTAGAGTATGCCCCCCTTCCTCTTCCAGTGGCAGACACCACGATACCTCTCCGTCTCCTCTTATGTAAAAATGGTAGGCCATTCCAGGCCAACCTTCCCTCACAAAAACTCTTGCTAATGTCTCGGCGGTCACGGTGGCGCTGATTGCCGTGTGGTGGATCACGATTGTATCGATCGCTTTTAATTCCCGCCTGGAATAGCTTTTGGAAGCGTGCCTCGTCAACAGATTTCGCTTATCTATTCCGAATGGGGTAGCGGGTTCTTCTTGGCCTGCTGCGATGTAATCGCCCAGCATAGTCATCAGACGAGGCTCACGGTTGACGGCAAAATCCCACCAGTCTGAATTGGAGGAATCCACACAAAACCAGAGCCCTGCCTGCACCTCCGGGCGCTGCATGAGGTAGTGATCGTATTTTGTGATATCGGCCATCGCCAATACAGGATCGCCACCGTATGCGCCGAACCATCCCTTGTGTGGCAGGGCTACCACGCCTGCATCTGGCCCTATCTCCCCTATGATCACCTCTAGCCGTTTCAGATCAATGGGCAGGGCGTCGTGCCAACGCTCGTGACGGAGCGGGTCGCCCATCGGGAAGTTTCTGGTGGTCAAATCAGCCGATTGCAGTGCTGCATTTAACGTGGGCCACCAGTAGGCGTGGACGTTGACGCCACGAGCGAATTGCGCAGCATGACGGAAGCGCATGTCCCGTGTCCAATTCCAATTGTCTACGTCAGGTGGTTGGCGCTCGGATGTAGATAGCATCCAGTAGTGGTGTCCTGCGTCCTTGACCCGCTGCCCCAAAATCGTGTCGATCTTGAGCAACTGATATATATTGTCTCCCTGTTGCGTGCTCATCTCATTTGGCCCGACCCAGTTGCGGATCAACCCCTGTTGGAACGCCGGGTAGGAGGAGATAGCTCTCCAAAAGATATCGGCGCATTCCTCTGGTCGTTCTAGGGCGACACTATCATCGTAGTGGCGACCCAGGAGCTCTGTGGTTGGCGATGCGCTGTGTAACTCACGGATAAAGTTCGTTTCGTGGAGACAGAGGATAAGAAACCAGGCGGGGTGTGCTTTGGCAGCGAATTCAAGCACATCACCACAAGTTTTATTCACGTGCAGCGATATCTTCGCTTTCATATTACCCTGAAACCTCCTCCTTATGCTCCTCTCCAACCAATCAGAATCTCAAGCCTCTGAGGTAGATCGGCATATTCACTTATGATTCTAACAAAATACTGCTTGGATATCTGTCGGCCTTCACGCCCTCGCAGACTCCGAACCATCTGTTCTGACAATTTTATTGATGACCAGTGGGCAGTGTTATACTGGATTGTCCAAGCGATCCCGTATTCGTGTTTCTGTTTCCTGCGGAGGTGGGTTATCCACCAAGTCAATTGGCGGTCAGTTGTGATCGGCTTCATGTTCATTGCCTTGAAATCTCCTCCGTGCGCCTTATTTTCACAATACCACATGTCAAATCGCTTGTCAAGTGCTTGTGAGAGCCTTATGTTTTCTTAAATACCGCTTATTGCCTCTTAAATGCGCTACGAAAGACCTTATTTGCGTTTGCTTTTTATGTGGCTATAGTGTATATTGCGTAATGAAAGGAGGGACATATGCCATTAAGAATACCCTGGAGAGGAAAGAAGCAACGCAGACGCAGTAAAACCACGCAGGAACGTAAAAAGTTTTTTGATCTTCGCCAAGAGATGCGGAAGGCGAAGCGTCGTGAGGAATTTCTGGATAGTCTGCAAAATCAAAATCCTGATCTGTATCGGCAGATCATGGCAAACGAATTCCAACTTAAGGGCCTTTATCCAGAAGGGATGGGAGATGGGGATCAGATGGGCGGGGGAATGACCGACGAGATGCAGGAGATCTTCCAGATGTGGCTGCAAGAGAAACTGTTGGGCGAGGAAGACGCAGTGGATAAGCTCTTTGCGCAGGTGGAGCGCCTGGAGCAAATCCGGGCCACAGTAGCGCCACGTTCCACCGAAGGTATGGGGGGGATGCTCAATGCCATCACCGAGATTTTGAAAGGCCCTGTGGGGTCGGCCTTCGCACAGGCTATGATGGCAGGCAAAAACCCGCATTTATCTGCGCCAACTTACCCACAATTGCCAACACCTGCTCCCGCATCTTTATCTGGTTATGTGCCTGATACTATCGTGTCGAAGGAGGAGTTACCTATGCTACCCGATTGGATATCGCTCGATGACCTCGCTCTCCTCATGGAGTTATCGCCCGGTGATGCAGCCATGCGGATGGTTCGAGTTGCCCTTTCGTGCTATAATGACGGAGACGGAAGACCGCTTGATGGGATCAGGACGATCACGAGTATGCCCATCCCTGTGGTCAAGCTAGTCCTGCAGGGCTATGCGGGACACCCCTATTACGGGGCAGATGTGAAACAATTGCTTGGCAAGGGGCTATGGGTCGATCAATTCTTGGTGGCTCTCATTCAAGTTTTCCGTGAATATCAGCAGGGGGATCTAAAGTGGACGACTACGAACGGTATCTCCGAGGAAGGACAGAACCTGCCTCAAACCCCGTCACCAGTGGGGCTGTGAACGGTTGGCCGACTGGCTCTCAGGCTTCTCTGGCCCAGAATATCACGACTAGTCTGGTGGCTCAGATAATGGGCATAAATTGGCCACTGTTGCTCACACAGGCGGTTGTGACCGCCACTGTGTTCTATCTTACCATCAGATTCCTGCAGAAAAGCCCCATTGAGGAATGGTTGGGGCTTGACTGAGGGTTTGACCGACTGCCAAAATCCTTGAATCCGATCTGAAACTGCTTATAATACGAGTGTAAAATCGCCTTTAGTATCAGTGAGGAGGATAGGAAAATGGCAGTGATAGAAGCGATTAATCCTTCTTGGTATGGGCAAAAACGCAGGCATAGCACTGCAGCCAAGAAGGGATGGCGGAGACGCCATAGGAGCGCCAATCCGAGACGGCGTGTTGCCCAGTCGAGACGACGCCACAGGAATCCGCTTCGGAATCCTGCGGGTATCCCACTCCTACAGAACGTGACCCTCCAGGACGTCATGGTAGGTGGAGCCTCCTTTATGCTTGTCCAGAAGGCTTCTGAAGTGGCGAAGCAGATAGGATGGGCGGATGTGGGGGTCAAAACCATAACTGCGGTGGCCGTCGGCATGGCGGTGGATGCAGCATTACCTAAGTCCAAGCAGGCTGCTGTATTAGCGGGGTTACTGCCCGCTGCGCTCGGCGCTCTCAATATGCTGACAGGTGGGCAATACGGTATGCAGACCACGGGTTCGGCCCATATCGCCACAGGGAGACGGTATATGCTTGCGTCCCCAGTCGCCCCCCTCGGGGTAGGAATTTAGGAGGTGTATGATGCCAGGTAGACCAATAGCTGACAAAGTAATCGATACCATCGCCTTCTCTGCCTCGACGAAGGTGGGAGTTGACCTGCCCCGTGACCGGTTGATCACCGAGATTGACCTTCTCTTCGAGGTTCAGCACGACAACGGCTCGGCAGTGACGGAGTCTCAAGATGCATTCTATAAGATGCTCGGCGGGCTCTCTATCGAGGGGTCGGGAGGCGTGCAGTTTCTCAACCTGAACGATGCACGTCTGCTGCACTTTCTTAACCAGCTCGACTATCAAGGCACGTTCCACGCCCCCCATATCGACGATGGCGCGTCCGGCAACGACAAGACGGCCAAAGTCCCCTTGCGCATCCATTTCGGTAACAACCCCTTGAATCCGTTTGACCTCTCGGCAGGTATCAGGGCCGAGGACTTGAGCGAGCTAAAGCTCTATGTTAGTTGGCCCGCTGCCGACCGAGGCGGAACGGGGATCACGACCGATACTGCATCGCTCGTGCGCTTGATGGTGAAGGGCGTGCAGGGGTTGACGCCGGGAGAGAGGGCCAGGGTTGCAGTTCCTAAAGTCGGTCAGACCGACCACACGATTGCAGCGACCGCCACCGATCTGGGCAAGACCTTCGATTTGCCGACTGGTGCTCATCTCAGGCGTTCCCTTATCATGTTGCTGGACAACACCGCAGCGCCCAACGATGTCAGGAACGACACCAGGATCACAGAGATGGGCCTGATACTGCCGAAGCAACAGAACCGCCGTCCGTTTGTATGCTCATGGTATCAAGCACGCTTCCACACGCTTGGACGGCACGGAGGCGAGGTTGCACAGGATGACGGCACGACTCTGGATGACCCGACAGTGGCAATTACTCCAGAGATCGGCATCGTGTTGCTGGATTATCGCGAATTCACCGTGATGACGGCTGATCCTTGGGGTCTGAACATGGTCAGTGCTGCCGAGGGCGACGTGAAGCTCGGCTTCACCATCGTCACGGCCAACGGGACGATCAAGAGACTGGACGATCAGATCGAGTACTAAACGCAAACCAAGGGAATAGGAACGATCCAGATTACCCCTGCTTGCGGGCCTGATAGTCGTCAGCGTCCCACGACAATTGAAAGACGTTAGTTTTGGATCGTTAGCAGGGGTAGGGCACAGGTTGTGCTCTGCCCCTGCGGTCAAATCGCAAAAGTGAGGCAGTATGGAGCAGGGCTTAGAAATTGTAATCGTGAGGCTTGCGGATGGTCTAGAGCCGAGGGATATCAATACCAAGACCCCTTTTGATCTGCCAGGCAAGCTGAATATCGCCGATGCCCGCCGTCACGCTCACGCCATTTTGCATATGCGGTCGACTCTAGATCAAGCCATCGACGTGCAGATGAGAGGCATGGTAGGGCAGGAGTTGGCAGGTAGGCTCGACACTATGCAGCGGATCGGTTTCGATGTCGGACAGGAAGTGTATCTTGCAGCAGGCAATACCACGACGCAACGAGACGCCTATTCCGTGTCGCCTGCTCAGATGATGCCAGAGATGTATCTTGAGGTGACGGCAAAGGATGTGCCCACCTCTGGTGCGTTCGATGCATGGCTGATCCTGCTCTGGCCGACAGGAGGGCCACAATATGCCAAAATTACGTGACCTCCCGCCTGGACGTCTCGCTCCGCAGCCGTTCACCGGCAATCTCAATATGTCCTCAACGACTGTGCGCACGGCCTTCAACAAGGATGCCCGCATCTTGCAGGTCACTATCCACTTCGATGCTGGAACGAGTAATCCTGTGGCGATCTACTACGATTCTATCGATGGTGCTGCATATGATACCTTGTTACGCAGCATCCCGTGCGCAGGAGCGACCGATATCCTGTGGATTCCACCCGCCAAGCTCGCTATAGAGAAAGGAGATGAGATATACCTGACCTGGACTAACGATGGCTCGATCACCTATGGTGTGAAGATCGAAGCAGAAGAAATTTAGGAGGCGCGATGCACCTCTTTCACACGGTAGTCGATCTTTTCACCGATGTCGATGGCACTGATTTGGAAGCTCATACGCCCGATACCCACATGGCAGCAGGTGGTTGGGATTCCCTGTCATATCCTGGGGCTCATTGGGCGATGGACTTCAAGATCGTCGATAACAAGGTATCGATCTCAGACAATTACAGCAGGGGGTTGGCGATTATCGATGCAAACTACTTTGACGGCCAAGTGGTGGCGAATGTCAAATGCACCGATCTTACAAATCAATTATGGGTTGGCATTGTATTTCGGGCCAGTGATAACAAGAATTTCTGGGTCTTGGAATTAGGCTGGTCAATCGATCCCGATGATTGCTGGATCGAGCTACGGCGGGTCTTAAACGGGAGTTATAATCCACTTGACCCCACACACACTGTTTATAAAAAGGTTACGATAGAACCGAATACTTGGTATGAGCTGAAGGCGATTTTCAACGGGCCGTCTATCGATGGTTATCTCAACGGCGTCTTGCAGCTCAGCATGACCAGCACAGATCATGAACACAATGGCTATATTGGCATTGTGGGCTACGATAACGAGATTGGGGTCGAATATGTGCACTGGTGGGATAATTTCTATGGGGCTATGTTCAAGGGCGGGGGAGACGGGGACGGAGTAACGCCCACGCCAGATTCGGGGCAGACGGATTTACAAAAGAAAACTGAGACTGGAGCAGGAGACCTCGACCTGACGACCAGTTTCAACAAGGACTTTCAGCTTTTGGAGGTGTGGTTTCACCTATCAGGACAGAGCAGTAACCCAGTCACGATCACATTCGATGCGAAGGAAGGGGCTGTCTATGACACAGTGCTATTTAGGGGTCTGATAAACCCCGGAACAGATGTTCCATGGACACCCGAAGCGAAGTGCTGTTTCGAGAAAGGCGATGAGTTGCGGATCGCTTGGACTAACGATGGTGGCCTCACCTATGGGCTAAAAGTAGTCGTGGAGGGACTATTCCGATGGCACTCTATGTTAACGGAGTTAGAATAGCAGAAGAGGCGCAGCGCTACCCAGATGATATCCATTTGGGCTTTGGCGCAGGCGATGAAGCTAAATTTCTCTGGGAGACGGCAGACCCCAACGCCAACGTACTCATGCTGGTGCTGCCAGAAGGCGGAGCGGTCGATGTGCCCGTCTTCGTGGTGGGCGATGCCTCGATAGCGAACGCCGACCTGGGATGGTTCAACGGTATCACCGAGCCTTCACTGGCCATCGTCGACGATGACAAGGATTCCTATATCGTTCTCGGATGGCTCACCGATGACAAGCCCTATATCTATCCGGGCGGTTTAGCCTCCACGTTACATATAAAGCAACTGCTGAGCGTCCACGATGGCTCTGAGCCTACTTGGGGACATTCCCCCACTGGCTTAGCGGTCGAAGGGATCGTAGAGATCGATGGTGCAGCATACCTGGACGGTGGGCTGAACACCACGACTATTAGCGCCTCAGGTGACCTGTCAGCTGTTGGGGGCTTCAAGCAGGGCTATGTCTTTATGCAGATCAATGTGGCAGCTAGTCAGTCGGCGGTAGCCTTGGATGTGTCGGGCTTGGCTGGCAATACCGAGATTGTGATGCCCTATGCGGGCTCGGTGTTGGCCATCAGTATAGCGTCTAACGCAGCCAGAGCAGGGGGCACGCTGACCGTGGATGTAACTATCAACGGCGTGGCCACCGGGCTGCAAGCGGTGCTTGATGCAACGAATACCACCTATCACCGAGCTACACAAGCGAAAGATACTGACACATTTGCAGCGGGAGATCGGCTGGGAGTTAAAATAACGACTGATGCATCCTGGACACCGACCACGGCAGATATCGTGGTGGCGGTGCTTGTGGAGATGTAGATGCAATGTCCCAGAGGATATATTTCCGGCTGGCTGCAAATGGAAGTGGTATGGAGATATACGAGATCGTGCCTGAGGAAGATGTGGGCCCTGAACTGGTTAGGTCTAAACCCCCTGTGGGGAAGCTACGGGTAGTAAATATATATGTCGACTCAGACACTGGGAAATTAGTAGTAGAGTATGAAACGGAGGAGTGAACGATGGTGATAGCAACGATGTATCTTGACCCAAACGCTGCGGCTTATACCGATAATGAAATTGTCGCCAAGGTCAACGCTGCCACAGACGATATAACCAGAGCCGACAGCGTAGCAGCTGCAGCTAGGCCGATAGCCGATGGGGAGGTTACTTCAGGCAAACTTGGCGATGGGGCTATCAAGGCTAAACTCGGTGGAGAGGCTGACGGCAACAAGCTGGTGGCAGCTTCTTTAGCGTCCGCTGCGGGGATTGCCAATGCCCAAGTTGCTACGGGGTTGGCGAAGGCTAACCTCGACGCGATGGCGGATACGGCCAGGGGCTATATCAAGACTGACCCAAGCAGCGGGCAGTTCAAGGTCGTCAGCATACAGCGACACACCGATGGGAAACTCGAGACTGACTTCGACGATGTGGCGGTCTAACAATGCCTGTAGCGACAGAGCAAGTAGCAGCAGCACCTCTGGTAGGAGGAGGGCAAACGGCCCTTCATAGTCATGCGGGCGGGGGAGGGGAGAGTGAGCTTCTCGTTGTTAAAAGTGCTGATACGGCTAATAGCACCACCACTCTGGCCGATGCCGACGGCCTCTCGTTCACAGCCCTGGCCAACAAGACCTACCTTATCGAAGCATGGGTGCGCTATGGAACCTCAGCCACAACGGTTGGTATCAAGCTCAGTATCAATGGCCCAGTTAGCCCAGCTTTTGTCTGCGGATTGTGGGATGTCAACGCTGCCCAGGGCACGCCAGACGGTGGAGCTTTTAATGGCTACGATGTGGCTATTGCGTCATCGGCTGCGCCATTCCTTGCCGATAATCTGGCCAGGCTGTGGTGTCTATTCAGGAATGGCGGAACGGAAGGCCCTGTTGTTATCCGCTTTGCAGCGGAAACCACGGGAACAGTAACCGTGAAGACGGGAAGCTGCATGAGATATAGACAGGTGGATTAAGGATATGGCAATCGAGTATTGGATTCTGGTGCTCGTTATCGCTCTGATCGCTCTCACGATTGTGGACGACATCGTACGGATCGTGAAGAGTTGGCGGAGACGTCGCCAACTCCAAGCGCTCGACCGCATCAAGCCTCGCCCCATCACTGAAATAGTGTGCGCCTGCGGTTTTCGCTACCAGTCTAGGTGGACTAGATGTCTTAAATGTGGCAGAAGCACCGAGGAGAACCTGAGTGCCTGATGTTTATTTTGTGCTGAAAGATGACGGCACTGGCCTACATGAACAGGCTGCGATACCAGAGTCGGTGATCGCCTTCGACATAGTGGCGGGCCATGATCACGATGGTGTGAACTCCCATCTTATCAGTGGAGCAGGCATCGGTCACACCCTGGACGGCGCTGCCCACACCGATGTAGGGGCTATTACCGAGGCACAGGGGCAGCTTCTTTTCTACGGCGGGAGCTTATGGATGGCCTTGAATCCCGGCAATAGCGGGGAGTTCCTCAAGACCCAGGGGGCAGGGGCTAATCCCGCTTGGGCAGTGCCCGATCACGGCTCGATCGGTGGGCTGGCTGACGACGACCACAGCCAGTATCACACCGATGCCAGGGGAGATGCCCGCTACTACACCGAGACCGAGCTGACTGCAGGCCAAC
>Ga0315296_10001000_pt1 | contig 24995 bp, 14 predicted proteins | sample YL17G14_18_MG_FD_203921 | JGI IMG/M metagenome (GOLD analysis project Ga0315296, IMG submission 203921) | Sediment microbial communities from Yellowstone Lake, YNP, Wyoming, USA - YL17G14_18 | ecosystem: Environmental > Aquatic > Freshwater > Lake > Sediment | place: USA: Wyoming | collected... | reverse complement strand
TTCCCTCCGGAGCGTGTTGTGCTCTCCCTGGAGATGAAGATGAAGTGCGGCATCGGGATGTGCGGCCGCTGCAACATCGGCAGCAGCTATGTGTGCAGGGACGGCCCGGTCTTTACCCTGGCCGAGCTGAGGCGGCTGCCCCCTGAGTATTGAGTCGCGCCTGGGCAAACCCGGGGGCGCTTGTCCACCGTTCTGCCTCCGACGGCGTACCAAGGCTGTCTCCTCGCTAAGTGCGGTCCCAGCACGAGAAGTGCGCCATGATGCTCGCCGAACAGCCGCGGGGAGTGCGCCCAGGGGGAGATGACTGCCATAGTCCAGGCTGACCGCGACATGGAAAGGAAAGTCATCTCGATTCTCAAAGGGCAGCTCCCTACAGCCTGGCGACCCCCACACCCGTAGGGGTGTGGGATGCCAACATTCCATCCGTATCTTGAGCGTTGGCACCAGGAGCTGTCCGGGCCAGCCCTGAGGCAACAGTGCCCCCACGGAAGTCCCGTTCGAACCCTGGATATCGCCGTCAACCCTCTGCGTGATAGGCAGATGCTCTACGGCTTCGCGGCTACCCCCCACTTTCCGCTGCATATGCAGTGCTTCGCCGCAGACAGGCTTCGCGCCACGGACCGGGACCTAGTCCCGCGGCGCCGGAAGTCGCCTATTTCAACAGGTCTGCCGGTGTGACGTCGATCTTCTTGATGATGTCGACGAAGGCAGCGGCGGTAGGCCTGAGCGCGTCAACCTCTACCGTGTCTGGCTTGTCGTCGTTGGTGAACTCAGGCGCGTTCTCGGCAATACGTCCTACAGTAGGTACCCCCGCCTGGACCCATTTCATTGCCTCTCCCGCAAAGCCGCCATTTACGACCCGGGAACGGTCCAAATCGTTCGCAACGATGGCGTCGCTGGCAAATGACAGCAAGTATGGATTCTTCTTGGTAATGCAGAACGCGACGGGAGAAATCAAACCGGTGTCTCAGCACCTATGTCCGACAAGTCTTCTATCCAACCATACATCTCACTATTCGACGGCAGCTTAGGCTTGGATGCAGCGCATGCCGAGCCCGCAAGCAAGAGCAATGCCAGGGCCAAGACCGCAACAACAAAGCGTTTTGCTTTCATGCCTCTGTACAGCAAGCCCTACCCGTGCAACTGCAGTACATCCCCGTCCGCCAGAACATAGTCGCGGCCGACGCGCTGGCCTTCGAACTTGGCCGAGCCCCACACCAGGGCATATTTGAGTTTCCGCTGCCATGCCTTGTGGATGCTGGTCGCCGTGTCCTCCACGGTGCTACCCCGGGGGAGCACAAGCGGATTCTCAAAGCTTGGCTCCGACCCTGGCGACGTGGTGTAGACACGGATCACCCCTAGAGACCTGAATATCTCCCGCCCAAGGTCCTCCAGCCCCACGGCGTCGGAGGCGGAGGTAAGCACCACTGGGAAGTGTTGGCCGTAGTCCGCCAACAACCGCTGGAACGCCTCCGGAGCTCCTTCGAGGTCGGCCTTGTTCGCGGCTATTACCAGCCGTTTCTCTGTCTGCCGATGGTCAGGTTCCGGATCCTTGCCCTGCCCCAGGGCCTGCATCCCCCACTGACGGAGTACCCGGAGGACAGCCTCCACCTGGGCAGCCGGGCTGGCCCCTAGGTCTACGACAGCCACCAGGACGTCGGAGTTGCGCAGAAGGCCGAAAAGCTGGCTTTCCAGTCGCCCCTCGGACAAGGGGGGCGTGTCCACCACCTGGATGCGGGTGTTTTCGAAGGGCAGCATCCCCGGCTCCGGCACCTGGGTTGTGAAGGGGTAGGACGCGACCTTGACTTTCGCGCCCGTGAGGACCGCAAGGAGGCTGGACTTGCCGCTGTTGGGTGGACCCACTAGCACAGCCTGCCCGGCACCTTCCTTGCGGATGGCGAAGGGGCTTGGGCGCCCGCCACGGGACCCTGTTGGGCGCTCCAACTCGTCTGTGAGCTTGGCGACCTTGGCCCGCAGGTCGGCCTTGAGGTGGTCGGTGCCCTTGTGCTTGGGCATGACCGCCAACATCTCTTGCAAGGCAGCCAGCTTCTCAGGGATGGCGCGCGCGGCCCGGTACCCCTTTTCCGCCTCATGATACTGAGGTGGCAGATTAGCTGGCATCGAACAGAACTTCACGCGCGCAGGAGAAAAGGGCTGGGCTTGGTTTCATCATACCAAAGCTATGGGCCACCACGATCTCGACCGCCGCCGTGGCCGAGCGGTCCTGCCCTGGTCTCGTCCGCCGCACTGCCTCGCCGATTCCGGCCGCCGGTATTCGCGTGGGTGCCTGCTTGACCTGTAGAGAGACGGCTGGAATACTAGCACCCCACAGCCGGTGCTTCGACCGACCCCCCTGTCAGCTACTCCTTCTCAGGGCACTCCTTCGTGCTCTCGAAGCCGAAGGGCTCGCCGAACGGCTGCCACCTGAAGGTCGGCGGGTCGGTGGAGCGGTCCACCGTGGCCCGCACGTAGACCTCCACCTCGATCGGGCGGTGGTCAGTGGGGCTCATGTTCACTGGCACGAAGGCGGTAGAGGCCATCCAGCCGCAGAGAGACTCGGCAGCATCGAGGAACTTCTCGCGGGTGAGGTGCGGTCCAGTGTCCTCCAGGTCCTTCGTCATGGCCTCGGCGACGGTAGCGCCCACCAGGGTAAGGTTGGTAGGCTTCACTCCGGGCGTATACTTGGCCAGGATGTCCCAGTGGTGGGCGATACCCGGCACGTCCTTCTCAAAGGCCTGGTGACCAAAGACCACGCTGACGGTGCCCTCGATGTTGTTCAGGCCGGCGAGCAGGGCCACGACTTCAACGGCGTCCACGCCGGTGACCAGGATGGGCACGTTCCAGCCAAGGGTCTCATGCGCACCCTTGATCACACTGCCTACCTGAATGGGCATAGCGTAAGCGGCGATAACGTCCACGTTCTCATTCTTCAGCCGCTGCACCTGGGCGATGAGGTCGTTCTGCGTCTCCTCGTAGGTCTCAACGACGATGTCCATGTTGGCGTCTTTGACGCCCTCGCGAAGGCCCTGCTCGCCTCCCTTACCGAACTCATCGTTCTGGGCGATGATCCCCAGCTTCTTCCCCGGGAAGTTGTCCGCGATGTACTTGCCCAGGATCATGCCCTCGGTGGGGCAGTCCACCAGGAAAGCAAAGCGGCTCTTCACCACCGGGTCGGTCCACTTCCAGTCGCAGGTGAGGAGGAACATGTCGGGGACACCGTTAGCTTCCAGGTACTTCCAGACAGCGCTGTGCGCCGCCGAGCCCGTCGCTCCCATGATGGCGAAAACCCTGTCCTGCTCCACCAGCTTCCGCACCACCTCAGCCGCCAAAGGCCCCGTGTACTGGTCATCATAGACGATGAGCCTGATCTTGCGACCGTATACGCCCCCCTGATCGTTGACGTAGCTGAAGTAGGCCTCCATGCCGGCCTTGATGTCGACCCCCCAGGCGGCGGCGTACCCGCTCAGGGGCAGGTGAGAGCCGAGGAGGATCTCAGTATCGGTGACTCCTGGGACCTCTTCAGCACCAGGCGTCTCACCGGCGGCCTTCGTCGCCTGGGGCGTCTCCTTCCGACCCCCTCCCCCGCCCCCGCAGGCGGGGAAAGCCAGCACGACAGCCAGCAGGGCAACGACCAGCAGCCACGCCCATCGCCCGGCACGAATTCGCGCCATATCACCTCTCCCTTGGACTCATACCCCCGACCCTGTTCCGATTCCGAAAACCTAGGCCATGGGCGATACGTATCACCACCCTTTTGGTGCGGCTCGTCTCGAGCTCCCGTGCCAAATGGACCTCAGCGGGCCGCTCCTGCTGCGTCCAGTGACCGCAACCGCCTTCTTCTGTGGCGGCCGGCGTCAAGCCAACCTCACCATGTACTCATGGTGTGCGGCCCCTGGCCAGCCCTGCACTCGCGAGGCTCCCGTCTCCTACGGCGATGGACGGTCATCCCTTCCCTGAGCTGTGGAGCGACTCCTGGGCTTTCAAGTGAACCTGTTGTTCTTCCTCCTCCAATCCCCTTATCCGGCTCGCCAGCTCCGCGATAGCAGCGCACCTCGCCCCGATGTCTTCCTGATCGAAGGAGCCCTCTTCGGACATCTCGCAGACTCTGCTCCCTAGCGCCTCCAGAGCGGCAACCTTCTCGAGTTCAAGTTTCTTTATCTGACTCTTGATCTTCTGGACATCGACCGCTTCTTTTGACTTGACACCTGCGACAGTGACCCCTTTGCGGATGCCGTCCCTTGCTCTCGAAAACAGATCAGGCATGATTCGGCTCCTTTCTCCCAGCCCGCCGATTGCACTACGGGCTCTCCTGGATAGCGACCTGTCTCGTGGCTGATTCCCCATTGCTCGCCCAGCATGTCCAGCCTATCCGCCCACGTCGGCGCACACATCGTCCTGGAAGAACGGGTATCTAACCCTCGAAGGCCATCTCCCGTCGTACCTGGATCAAACGGAGGATGTCTCCCCGGCTGATGATCCCCAGAAGTCGCCGTCCCTCGACGACCGGCACCTGATGGATGTCCGCCTCGGCCATCACATGCAGCGCGTTGATCGCGTTTTCCCCCGGGGAGACGGTCCGTAGCCGCTCGAACGGTGTCATCACCCGGAAAAGGGTCGTCTTCGGCCACTCCGCGCGTTCGTGATGCCGGATGTCGGCCAGGGTGATCAGACCCAGCAGTTCCCCCCCTGCCATGACTGGATAGTAGCGCCCGTGCCGGGTTAGCACGTGCTCTTCCACTAGCTGCGCGACCGTCATATCGGGCGGCACCGGATCGTAGGCTGTGGAAGCCACCTCGCCCGCAGTCACGCCCTGTAACGTCTTCTGCTCCACCAGCTGCTGGTAGCTGGCAGCGGACGCGCCGTGCAGGAAGACACCGATGAGGATCGTCCAGACGCCGCCGACCAAGTTATGAAACAGGATCTGGGCCGCACCGGCCACCATGAGCCCATACGCCACGTACTCCGCCACCCTCGCTGCCGTACGGGTGGCCCGGAGGATGTCTCGGTTGCGCGCCCAGATGATGGAGCGGAACACCCGCCCGCCGTCCAGAGGAAAGGCCGGCAGCAGGTTGAAGGCGGCAAGGGCGCCGTTGATGAAGGCAAGATAGCCCGCGATGGCAGCCCCACCCGGCGCGGATGATCGCAGTACCGCCCAGAGGATGGCGAAAACCGCCCCCAAAGCCAGGCTCGTCAGAGGTCCCACAATGGAGATCATGAACTCTTCTCGGGCCGATTGGGCCTCGCGGCCCAGGTTTGAGACGCCACCAAAGAGGTAGAGCGTAATTCCCCTCACCGGGATACCCCGCGCTCTTGCCAACAGGGAGTGCGACAGCTCATGGAGCAGAAGAGAGGCGAAGAAGATGAGGGCAACGATGGCGCCGATAGCCCAACGCCTACCCTCCGACCACTCGGGGAAGTAGTGTTCCAGAAGACCCTGAGCGAAGGACCAGGTGATCAGCACAAAGATGAAAAGCCAGCTCCAGTGGACGCCGATCTCTATGCCGGCGATTCTGCCGATTGTGAAGGAGCTACGCATTGGGCCGCCTCACTCCCAACTCAGATCCACCACCAGAGCAATGATCCCGTCGCTCCTCCAGGCTGTCAAGACCCCGCTTGTCTATCTGGTGTGGCATGGCAAAATGTCATCCGTCCCTTTTCCCCTCAGGCAGCCACCTACGCGTACTTGTGGCGGCTGGCGGCGGCCGTACGCACGGAGCTGGAGAGGAAGGTAGGCATCGCCGCCTCTGCCAAGAGCTACGAGGTATAGCTCCCGCCGGCACCAAGGCTCTTAGAGGCTCATCTCCTGTCTTTCGCGGAAGACATCCAGCCGGTCGCGCCCGATGACAGTCACGTCTCCCGCCTCCAGCGCATCAAGGGGACTGAGGTCCGGCTCGCCCCGCACACGATTCACGGATGGTGTGCGGTCGCCCGTCCTCTATATCCCCCCGGCCAAACGGGAGGGGCGGCCTTCATGACCGCCCCTTCGTGGTGCCAGCTCGATTTCTTGGGAATTCACGACGGCCCACTGTAGTCCAAGCCTACCTGGGCCAGCACCGCCAGCACGTCTTCGGCCGCCTTCTCTGGCTCGCCCGTAGCGCGGCCGCGTGCGCACAGTCCGCCAGGCACGGCTACCCAGACCACTCGATGACCGATGAGCCGGCCTTGACGTGCGGATGTACGATACGCCTGTTCCCGCTACTGTCGCGGGAACGGGTTAAGCGACGTAGAGGCGGTTGCACTCCTCCAAGAGGATAGCAGCCATGCGTTTCCTGTCGCCGGGGACACCTTCCTGGCCTGAACGGGGCGTCGATTCCGGTATCGCTGTGGCGGTCGGGCTGCCGGGCGCAGGTGTTGGGTTGGCGTCGTCGAGGAAGTGTCTGGCCTCGGCAGCCGAGAGGCCTCTGACTTCGCGGCAGATTAATTGCCCAGCCAGAGGTGTTTCCACAAGGACACGACGAAGATAGTCCCGCACGGCGGACTCGACAATGTCGTAGTCCCGTACATGCAGGACGCGGTCAGAAGGCTGGGTGCTGGGGGTCGCTTGGTTCACCTGATGTGCACTAGAGCCAGAGGAGCAAGCAGCGCATGCAAAGGCCAATACGGTGAAAGCTAAGGGCATCGCTCTCATGGGGCTTCTCCCTCTTGACAGGGACCAACGCGCGCCAATGACCTTTCAGGGTAGTGGCAGACGGATGATGGTCTCTGCGGCGCCCTCGGCCTCGCCCTGGTTGAATCGCCGTACCAGGTACATATTCGTCAGGTGGACCAAAGTCACGCACTGCGCGGGCTTCGGTGGCGTCTGCTAGAGGGATGTCGATAATGCGAGCGCCCACCAAGAAGGCCGGGCGCAGAAATGTCGACCGCACTGCGTCGCACATAGACAGAGGGCCGCGCTGGCCCTGGCGTTCGACACAACTGGTAGCAGCTTGGGGTGCGTGGCCCCTGCACTGACAAGGAGTGGATCCCGGGGTCTGTTGCGGGATGCCTGCTTGCACCTTCTGCGGCCGCGGCCCCACCGCTGACCACGCCTTGACCGCGTGTTCCGGCGACCCCAAAGAAGCGGCGTCTTGGCGGCGTGAAGTGCTACCCGTCTGCCCCCGCCGCCACAAGGCGCTTGAGGACGCCGGCAGCACAGGCCGCAGGTTCAAGGCCACTGGTGAACGCTGGTGGCTGGGACACGGCGTCGGGCGCTTCTCGTCGCCGGACGGGCCTTCGGCGTAGTGGCCTGCCCCTGCCACGCGCACCAGAGCCAGGCTATCGAGGCGGGCACGCCCTTCGCTGTATTCTGAGACAGCGCTGGCCCCAACCACGGCGACGCTGCAGCAATGGCCGCCGCACTTTCGTACAGCCAGACGGGATCCATGAACCCGCGCAGCGCTACCGTCTCGTCGGTCTGGGAAGAGGAGGTCCTTGCCAGCAGCCACATTCTCACTGCGTTCGTGGCTGGTGCGAACCACCTGAGAGATCCGGTTCCGCCGCCGGCCGGGTGTTTACCGCCTAGTTGGCTCGCTGTGTCAGTTCCACGATGGCGTCTATCACGCGGGGCCAGGCGCCTTCGGGCAGTTCGTGGCCCATACCCTCAATCACCAGCATCTTGGCGCCTGGGATCGCTCTTGCGGTGTCGAAACCCCCGGCGATCGGCACCAGCGGGTCGGCATCGCCGTGGATCACCAGGGTGGGCCTCGTGACGGACCTGAGCGCGTCCTTCCGGCTGGGGGCAGTCATAATGGCGAGAAGCTGACGAGCGGTGCCCGCAGGGTCCGGGTCCCGGTCGTAGGACAACTCCACGAGTTCCCGCATGCGGACCTCGTCAAACCCAAAGCCCGGACCAGCAATGGCACGCCACACGCGCAGACCGTGCTCGATGGCTGCCTCGCGCTCGGTGGGTACCGGCTGCATCAGAATCGCCAGCACCTCCGGCTTTGGCTGAGGCAGTTCCGGGTTCCCGGTCGTTGACATGATCGAAGTGAGGGTGAGGACATGGTGTGGATGGTGAATAGCGAGGAGCTGGGCAATCATTCCGCCCATGGAGGCGCCGACCACGTGCGCCGACGGGATTCCCAGTACCTGGAGAAGTCCGGCCGCGTCTTCGGCCATGTCACACAAGGTGTAGGGAGGATTGACGCTCTTCCCCTGCAACAGGTCGACAATGAACTGGACCGGGTTTGGGCACTTGTCGTGGAACTTGGTCGACAGCCCTACATCGCGGTTGTCGTAGCGAATGACGTGGAAGCCGCGGTCGGCCAGTTCCTTGCAGGCCCTTTCATCCCACATCACCATCTGCGCACCCAGCCCCATGATCAGGAGCAACGGTGTCGAGTCCTGCCGACCGAACTCCTCATACTCGATGCTAATTCCGTTCGCCCGCGTGTGTGGCATCTTCGTGTCCTTTCCCCTACGGTACAGAGAGAAGCACCCACTCTCCCCAGAGCTTGACGCCCTGAGGACTATCATGCTCACGGGAAGGACAGCGCATCCCGCTCCGCCTCCCCACCCAAGCTTGCCTGCCTCAGTTCGGGACAGGGTGATTCTCTATCAGCCTCAGAGGGAAGTCAACGCGGGGGATGGGCAGCGGACATTGGAGTAGCTGGATTACACCGGGGGCCTCAGCGCGGCCATCGTCGTGTCGGAGGCGGTCTCCTTGGCCTGCATCTCATCGCTGTTTCTTGAACTAGACCCTGACCCCCGGAAGGGCTCGCAGTGTCCTTGGTCTCCGCGTTCGAGGCGCCACTGGTGCGTGTTTGTCATACGGGGAGTCCGGAGTATGATGCGTCCGGGCAGAATGGGGACTCGCCGCCGCAGTCGGCCTCAGGCACCGTGGTGACGATGTTGGAGGCGGTCAAGCGAGCGAGGTTCATCTCGTGAACGTAGGCTGTCGCAGTGGGACGCCCGAAGTGATCAGCGTCGGGATCGCGACCCTCGACTACCTGGCGGTGGTTCACCGTGGGACACCACTTGAGCGCCTTGGTAGGGAGCTGGTGGAGCGCTACAGCGTTGAAGGGGGCGGGCTGGCGGCGACGGCTGGGGTGGCCTGCAGTCGGCTGGGGCTCCGCACCGCGCACTGGGGCTGCGTCGGATCCGACGAGGCCGGAGAGGCCGTGATCGCCGGCCTGGAGAAGGAGGGGGTCTCCACGGAGCAGGTGGTGCGCGTTGTCAACGGGAGGACTCCCGTTGCGTTTGGTCTGGTGGACGGCGTTACTGGGGAGCGCCGCCTCCTCTTCTACCCGGGCACCGGGGCGCCGGCGGAGCTGCCCCGCTTTCCCTGGGCCCAGGTCAGGCGGGCCAAGGCGATCGTGCTCGATCAGTGGTGGCTGGCACTATCCATAGAGGTGGCCAAGCGCGCAAAGGTGGCCGGCGTGCCGGTGGTCGCCGACCTCGTTCCTGCCGACTACCTGTCCGGGCTGCTTGCCCACGTTGACGTGGTGTTTGCCCCTCGTCCACCCGAGTTGGAGCGATCGAGTGGCGAGGCGGTCGCGCCGATCCTGGAGCGGATGCACAAGTACGGCCCCTCCGTGGTCGGCGTCACCCTTGGGGCCGAGGGTTGCTGGTACTCCGTCGGCGAGGGGCCTGTGTACCAACCGGCGTTCTCGGTGGAGGCAGTGGATACCACCGGTGCCGGGGATACCTTCCACGGCGCCATCGCCTACGGCCTTGCCCGCCGTTGGGAGGTACCTCGCACAGTGGAGTTCGCTTCCGCCGTGGCTGCCCTGAAGTGCCGCGCCCTGGGCGGGCGCTCCGGCATCCCAGGCCTAGAGGAAGCGCTGGCCTTCCTACGTTCCCAGGAGAGCTCACCATGGCGCTCGTCTCAGCCTCCGAGATAGTCGAGCCAGCGTTTCGCAACGGCTACGCTGTCGGGGCATTCAATACTTTCAACGCGGAGACCACCCAGGCGATCATCGAGGCGGCGACGGCCCTCGACGCGCCGGTGATCCTCCTGCTGGGCGGCTGGGATTGGGGCCTGCTCGGCCTTGAGACCTACGGCGAGATCATCACCTACTATGCCCGGAAGGCGCCCATTCCGGTAACCTGGCATCTCGACCACGCCCGCTCACTGGACGCAGTGAAGGAGGCGGTCGAGGCGGGCTACACATCGGTGATGATTGACGGCTCCTACCTGCCCTTTGAGGAGAACGTGGCCATCACCAAGGCGGCCGTGACCCTGGCCAGGCCGAGGGGCATCGCGGTGGAGGCCGAACTGGGCGGGATCGGTCAGGTGGAGGCGGCTGGCACGGAGAGCGCTGAGATGGGGTTCACGGACCCCGAGGCAGCGGGGCGATTCTGTCAGCAGACCGGTGTCGACATGCTGGCGGTCAGCATCGGCAACGCCCATGGCATCTACAAGGTGGCCCCGCAGCTAGACATGGACTTGTTGCGTCAGATCCGCGCGGTCACGGCGAGCATCCCCCTCGTCCTGCATGGTGGCTCGACGACGCCGCCCGACCAGGTCCGGGCCGCCGTCAAAGCGGGAATCGCCAAGGTGAACGTAGCCAGCGAGCTCTGGGTGAGCTACGCCAGGGCCATGCGGCAGGCGCTAGCATCCGACGACGATAGGTTCATGCCGTCTGCCGCGCTGCGCAGCGTCAAAGCAGGCCTGGCTGAGATTGTTGGTCGCTGGGTCAAACTCCTTGGGTCAGAAGGGAAGGCGGCGCGCCCATGACGGCGACCCGTTCCGAGCGCTCCGCTGATCTGCCGCCCGCGCTGCGCAGCCCCATCCGGATGGGCGACAATCGCGTCTTTCGAACGTATCGAGGTGGAAGGGTGCTTGCCCAGTTCGTGGGCGGCGCCCCGGAAGAGGACGGGTTCTACCCGGAAGACTGGGTCGGCTCCGACACGCCAGCGGTCGGCTCAGCCGGCCCAGGCGCCCTGGGCATTTCGCGTCTGACCGTCGGCGGTCAAGAGGTGGTCCTCACCGATCTGCTCCAGGCATATGGCGAGGCCATCCTCGGCCCCGAGCATGTGGCTCGCTTCGGCTGCCGGACCGCCCTGCTGGTCAAGCTGCTGGACTCAGCCGTACGGCTCCAGATCCAGTCGCATCCCAGCGCGGAGTTCGTGAGGCACCACCTGGGCGGTCAGTTCGGTAAGGCCGAGTCATGGCTTATTCTAGGCACCCGTGAGATCGCCGGCCAGAAGCCCCACGTCCTCTTCGGCTGGAAGGAGAGCATAGACCCGGCGAAGCTGGCCCAGGCGGTTACTTCCCAGGACATCGAATTCATGGAGTCGCGGCTACATCGGTTCGAGGTGGAGCCCGGGCATCTCTTCCACGTGCCGCCAGCCATGCCCCACGCCATCGGCCCGGGCTGCTTCCTCATGGAAGTGCAGGAGCCCTCGGACTGGGTGTTCCTCCCGGAGTTTCCCCAGATTACGACCCAGACCGGCGAGAAGGTCACGCTCCCGCTGGAGTTCTGCTGCCTGCAGGGGCTCCCCCTGGAGACAGCCATCCAGTCTATGCGACTGGACGGAATCTCCCGCGAAGACGTCATCGCCGGCTTCCGGGTGAGCAAGGCGTTCAACTCTGCCCCCGGCGTGCGCATGCTGCTGTCCACACCAGAGTTCCGCATCGACGAGATCGTCGGGAAGGGCGCGGAGCCGCTCACGGTCGAGGAGCGCTCTTTCGCTGTCGCGATTGGCGAGAGGGGGGATCTGAGGCTCGACGGGGAGCAGTTCGAGACCACCCTCTGCCGCCGGGGCGACCGGTTGCTGATCCCCTGGTCAGCGGGCCCCTTCCAGGTCAGGGGTGAAGGACGGGTCATCGTCGCCCGGCCTCAGATGAGGCCCGGCTCAGGGATCGGAGGGTACTGAGGAGGTGAGCGCCCTCGGGGCAGAGCCACGGGATGGAAGGGCACTGCTGGACACCCTGCGCCTTCCGCTCGCCGAGCGCTGGGTCCGTCAGTCGCAGGCCGTCACCCGCTCGGTGATCGGTTTCATGGCGGGCTTCGCCCCGGAGCTGGGATGGGACACAGTCAACGAGAAGGCGCGGCTGCTCAGTCGGCTCGGCGGCTACGCCACCGGACAGGAAGCGGCGGCGTGGCTGACGGAGCAGGGCGGTATCCGCGCTCCCGGGTGCCGCGATGCTCGTGATGCCGCCCTGGCCTACCTGTACGCCGCCGCTAACAACAGCCCCGACTGGGACCCCCAGATCCTGAACTGGAACCCCCATCTCGTTCGGCTCCGCTGCAGCGGCACCTGTACGCTACTGGACGCCGCCCGAGCGCTGGGCCAGGAAGCCAACGTCGATTGTCATGGCATCTGCACGGCCAACCACGGCGGCATCGTTGAGGGAGCTGCCCAGGGCATCGAGTACGAGGCGCCGAAGGGGCGCTGCCAGGGCGATGATGCCTGTGAGTTCGTGTTCCGGGCACGAACATGAACGCCGCCACCGGCGAGCGGCAATCATCAACTTCACCGACGACGCGGTGGATGCGCCGCTCCATGGGGCCGCACTATCCACACCGTTGCGGTGTCCTTGCGCGCGGTTTACCCCCACGCCACCTCGTACCGCCGCTGCCTGCCGATCCCCTTGAGCCGCTAGCGGCCGGCGTGCTCTTCCGAGCTCAAGTGATAGCAAGCCCGCTGGCAGGCGCGGCGCATCCCGCGCCTCAAAGGGCCTTCATCTAGTCGCTGACCCCTCCCCTTCCAGCGAGCGTCGCAATTCCTCGATCGCCCGCCGCACGCTGGGCACCTCGACCAGTTTGCTGGCTTCGCCGAGGTCAGCGAGCGCAGCGTCGCGCCGACCCTGTGCCTCGAGAAGAAGGGCACAATGGTAGTGAAGTTCTGCTCGCCCCTGGGGAGGCAACGTGGCGATGCGGCGTAGGGCCTCATCCAGGTCTTGCTGCGAGCGTTCGTAGTCCCCCACCAGAAAGTAGGCATAGGCGCGCCTGTCGTAGCCTGCCGCGTACTCGGGGTCGATGCCTAGTGCTTGGTTGATATCGTCCAAGCCCCGTTGAAGCTCGCCCCTCTCCAAATAGGCGAGGCCGCGAGCACTGAGGAGATAAGCGGTTGGACGGCCTTCCAGGCGCAGCAACGTTGTCGCATCGTCGATGGCCGTGTCGTAGCCGCCCGCGTATCTAGCCACAAAGAGACGCGTGTAGAGGCGGCCCGCGTCCAGCTCCACGGCTCGATTCGCATCTGCCAGTGCATCGTCCGGGCGATCCATGTAGAGCCTTGCAATGGCCCGGTTCTCATATGCGGGTGCGTTTCCAGGGTCAAGTTCAATGGCCTGGGTCAGGTCCGCCTCCGCCTCTTGGTAGCGATCCAGAAGGCGGTAAGCTGTGCCCCGGTTCACGAGAGCCTGCACGTTATCCCTCTGAATGCCAAGTATCTTCGACGTGTACCCGATGCCTGCCTCGTAGTCGCCCCGGTCAAAAGCGATCAGCGCGAGCTGATCAAGAGAGATGATGTGGTCGGGGTTCAGTTCAAGGACCCGCAAGCAGTCTGGTTCGGCCCGGTCGTACTGTTTGACAGCAGCGAGAGCCAGACAGCGAACGAAGTAAGCATCCCAGGCCTGCGCATCTTCAGGGAGTGGCCCGGCGGCCATGTTGAAGTCTTCTGCGGCAGCCGCGAGATCGCCCTGCTCAGCCTCAGCCCAGGCCCGCATGGCATAACCCGCCGGGTGGTCGGGGCGGAGCTCGATGAGCCGGGAGCCGTCAGATGCGGCTGCTGCCAGGTCCCCCAACTCTATTAGGACGCGACCCCGCGCCAGGTAGCTCGCCGCGAAGTCGCTGTCCAGCTCAACCGCCCGGTCGAAATCAGCGAGAGCATTCTCGAAATCGCGCTCAGCCAGGTAGCGCTCGCCACGCAGATAGTAGGCCATGCCCAGATCGGGGAACAGCTTGATTATCCGGCTGAAGCTCGTCAGGTTCCCCGGCGTGTCCACCTCGTTGGCCGAGACGATGACCGCCTGCCGCATCCCGAACCAGGCTACGAGGCCGAAGGCTGTCGCCACTATCAACGGCACCTCGAAGCCGAAGAAGCCCAACTGATGGGCGGCTGTGGTCGCCCGTAGGCGGCGTCCGGCCAGCCAGGCAGGGGTGCCGCCGCAGAACGCCATCGCGGCGAACATGGACAACAGCCCGGTGAACGCCCCATAAGGCAGCCTGGCCTGCACATTGCCGTTGGGCAGCGTGCCGAACTGGTACGCGGCCAGCAGGGCTGCCGCTAGCGCCCCCGCTCCTGCAACCAGCAGCCCCAACTGCCGCAGTGCGGCCCAGCGCCGTCCCTCTTCCATCTGCCGCGGGCCCACCAACGAACGGCGCAGACGCGCCCAGCCACGCGCCTGGAATCGCAGCAGCGCCGTCCATGCCACCGCCACGACGAGGGTACCGATGACCGCCGTCAGCAGGAGTGAGTAGTCCCCCAGCAACAGTTGCAGCGTTGCCGCCCCCACGTACATCGAGGAGAGCCGGTCCAGGGCGTTGATCCGCAGCAGGCCCACCAGCGCGCCATATCCGATGAGGACAAACAGCAGACCCAGGACCCAGCCGCCCAACGCCGTGCCCACGAGCGTCGGCAGCGGGACGCGCCGCCGCATCAGCACCGGCACCGCCAGGTGTGAGAAAGCGATGCCCGCCACCAGCAGAGGCAGCCCGCCGAGCACGACGGCAAGCAGGACCGACGAGAGGTTGAAGTCAATGATCTCGAAGGGCAGCCCGAGCGTCATCACGTTCGGCTCCGGTCGGCGAGTGGCAAAGAGGAGGAAGGTGGGCAAGACCAGGGCTGTTGCCAGCAGCGCCTGCAACGCGGCTCCTCCCGCGCGAGCTGCCGTTGTAGGCCGTCCGTGGGTGGCGTACAGTCCCGCCAGCGAGGCCATGTTGAGCAGCCGGTTGGCAGCGCGCCGGTGACTCTTCGCCTCCGAGGGGGCCCCCAGGCGGTCGGCACGCTCGCCTGCCGCCAGATGGTAGGCTGCGGCGCGTTCGCTGTGGCCCGCTTCTTGAAAGTGGAACGCCAACTGTTCCGGCTCCACCTCCATCCCTTCTTCCTGTACCAGCTCGAGCGACTCCGCCGCTCTCAGGTGCAGCTCAGTCCGCTGGCGCCGCAGCAGTCCCTCATAGAGCACCTGCTGCACCAGCGAGTGCCGGAACTGATAGCCGCGGTTCCGAACGTCGGGGAGCTCGTCGAGCAGCCCCACCTCGCACAGGTGCGCCAGAGCCTCGAACAGCCCCTCGCTCACGGTCGTCGTCAGCTTCAACGGCTCTTCGTAGAAGGACTGGCCGAAGACGCTCGCCTCCCGCAGTACCCGCCGGCTCGTCTCGTCCAGCTCGTCCACCCGTGCGACCACAGCCGTCTGAAGGGACTCGGGGATTCGCGCTCCTTCGGGCGCTGCCGCCGTGGCCGCCGCGAGCATCTCAAGATAGAGGGGGTTGCCGCCCGCCCGCGATACGATCTCGGTCACTGCCTCCTCGGACAGCCCCGGAGCGACGCCAAGCACCAGGGCCTGCGCCTGCTGCTCGGACAGGGGCTCCAGTGTAATCGAGTCGGCCATCGAGATGCGGCGGAGCCGGCGACCCGTAGGCTGCCGGAGAAGCAGCGTCGTCACGGGCAACGTCGACAGGCGCGGTAGGAGCTTCTCGACCACGTCTACGGTGGCGCTGTCGGCGCGATGCATGTCATCGAGCACCAAGGCGACGGGCCCGTCAGCCGCGAGCGCCCGGATCACTTCGGTGAGACCGTCTACCAGCCAGTCTGGCTCAACTTCAGGGGCTTCCGCGACTTCGTGTGCGCGTGCCAGGGCCTCCACGCGCTCCTGGAAGCCGCGCGGCAAGTTTTCGCGCAGCGACGGGAGTAGCTGTAGTAGTGGTCCAAACGTGCGCGGCGGCGTATCCGCTCGGGTGTAGAGGACCTGCTCCGGCCGTATTCCAGCCGTAGTGAAGAGGTGCGCCAGCATCCTCGTCTTCCCGATCCCGGCCTCGCCCACCACCTGAACCACACGCGCGGATCCCATCCCGGTCGCGGCCCACACCTCGCGTATCCGCTGCAGGTGCTCCTCGCGACCGACGAAGGGCGTGTCGCTGGGTGCGGGAACCAGCCTTAGGGGGGCCGCCCTTAACTCCTCTACCGCATAGCAGACCACCGGCTCCGTACGGCCCTTGACCGTGAACTCCTGTCGCTCGTCCCAGCGGAACTGGCGGCGTGCCAGCCGTCGCGTGCTCTCACCGACCAGCACCGCGCCCGGCTCCGCCGCCTTCTCGAGGCGGGCGGCGACGTTCACCGCGTCGCCCGTGACCGTGTAGCCGCCGGGACCGATGGCCCCGGTTACCACCAGCCCGGTGTTGATGCCGATCCGTATACTGAACCTGTGCCCCAGCCGCTCTTGAAGCCGCGGCGCCAGATCCTCCAGCGCGCGCTGCATCGCCAGGGCCGCTGCCACCGCCTTGCCGGCGTCGTCCTCCTGCGCCCTGGGCGCGCCGAAGAGCGCCATGATCTCATCGCCGACCACCTTGTCCACGTAGCCGCCGAACCGCTGGATCTCTGCCGAAAGACAGTCGAAGCAGAGGTTCAGCGCCTCCTGAATCAGCTCCGGGTCGCGCGCCTCTGAGACGGACGTATAGCCGACCAGGTCAGCGAAGAGGACGGTCACGAGCCTGCGCTCTTCTCCAGGGATAGTGCGTTGCTGGGTCATATTGCTCGTGCGGGAGAATCTACAGCCCAAACCGGGGCAGCGTGACGAACGCGACCAGTATACGACACGCGCGGCGCGGCGCAAGACCACATCGCTTGACAAAGCTCACGCGGGTGCTATGATGCGCTTGTTTTCACGGCCCCGCCAAGTCCCTGTCGAGCACCTCGCTATGCGCGCATTCTTACCCCTCGTGCGCCGGCGGTCCGTTGCGCTGGCGGCTGTCCTGGCAGTCGTGGCGCTGCTGGTGCTCGGCGCACTTCTTGTCGGCCCGTCGGCGGGTGCCCTGCCCCCTGTCATCGACCTCAACACCAGTCCCGCCGACCTCACAGTGTACGGCAGGGACAAGGACGACCAGTCGGGCCACGGCGTGGCGGCCGGGGACATCAACGGCGATACTACCGATGACCTTGTCATCGGCGCCTTTCGTGCCGACTCAGCAGGGCGGACGGACGCCGGGGCGGCCTATCTCATCTATGGCGGCAGCAGCCTGCCTATGCCGCCGGCCACTATCAACCTCAACAGCACCAGCGCCGACTTTACAATCTCTGGAGCCGACGCGGGCGACATGTGCGCCATGCGCGTGGCTGCAGGGGACATTAACGGTGACACGACCAGTGACCTCATCATCGGCGGTCACAATGCCGACCCCGGCGGCCGCCAGAACGCGGGAGAGGCCTACGTGGTCTACGGCTCGACTAGCGTCGGCGTGGAAGACGGAGGCGGACCGGGTTCCTGCCGCGATGGCATCGACAATGGTGGCGATACGCTCACGGACGGGAGCGATACGGACTGCTTCATGGACCTAAACAGCAGCAGCGCCGACCTGACCGTCTACGGCGATGACCCGGGCGACGAGACGGGTGGGTCCGTCGCGGCGGGCGACATCAACGGCGACGGGACCGATGACCTGATCATCTCTGCTGCTTGGGCCGACCCACCTGGACGCCCAGGCGCCGGGAAGACTTATGTCATCTACGGCGGGACGCCCGGCATCGACTTACCGCCGGTCGGGGGCAGTATTGACCTAAGTAGCGCCACTGCGGACGTCACGGTCTATGGGGACGACGCCGGGGATGCATGCAGCAGTTCCGTGGCGTCAGGGGACATCAATGGTGACGGCACGGACGACTTGATCACGGGCGCTGCCTGGGCCAACCCACCTGGCGGGAGCATCGCCGGTGAGAGCTACGTCATCTTCGGCGGTCCGTCACTTTCCGCCACCATCGACCTGAACAGCACCAGCGCCGACCTCACCGTCTACGGTGACGACGCCGGCGACTTCTCCGGCGACGCGCTGGCGGCGGGGGACGTGAACGGCGATGGGACCGAAGATCTAATCATCGGAGCCCGTCAGGCCGGCCCGGGCGGCCGCAATCTCGCCGGTGAGACCTACGTCATCTACGGCGGCGCCTTTGAGCCGCCCGCGATCATCGACCTCAACTCGAGCAGCGCCGACGTAACAGTATACGGGGACGACCCGCAGGATTACTCGGGCATGGGCGTGGGCACCGGCGACATCAATAACGACGGCATCGATGACCTGATCATCGGCGCTTACCTGGCGGACCCAGCCGGGCGCAACAACGCGGGGGAGACGTATGTGGTGTACGGAGACTCGTCTCTCCCGGGTACGATCGACCTAGACAGCACGACCGCCGACCTCACACTCTACGGAGCGAACGGTGGGGACGGCTCTGGTCGAGCCGTTGCGGCAGGCGACATCGACGGTGATGGCATCGATGACCTGATCATCGGTGCCTACGGCGGGGACAACGGACCGTGGCTCACCGATGCCGGCAAGACTCACGTCGTCTACGGGGAGCAGGAGGCGACGCCCACGCCCACAGCGCCGGCGGCTACCCCCACGCCCACGCCGACCTTGACGCCCACGGCCACACTCATATCCACGGCCACGTCCACACCCACACCCACGCCGGCGCCCGGCAACAGCATCACCTCCCCTGACACCGGCGGCGATGTGGGCTGGTACACCTCGCTGGCCCTGGACGGCAGCGGCAACCCCGTGGTCAGCTACTACGACTGGACCAATGCTGACCTCAAAGTCCTGCACTGTGGCAACGCCAACTGCACGTCTGGCAACAGCATCACCTCCCCCGAGACGGGGGGCACTGTCGGCCAGTACACCTGCCTGGCCCTGGACGCCAGCGGCAACCCCGTGGTCAGCTACCGGGACAGCAGCCACGTGGACCTGAACGTAATGCACTGCAACGACCCCAACTGCGCCGGCGGCGACGAAAGCATCGCCTCCCCCGACGCCGTCGGTGTCGGTACCTACACGTCGCTGGCGCTCGACGCCAGCGGCAACCCCGTGGTCAGCTACAACGATATGGCCAACGACGACCTGAAGTTGCTGCATTGCGGCAACGTCAACTGTACGGCCGGCAACAGCATCACCTCCCCCGACACGGCGGGCGACGTCGGTGAGTATACCTCGCTGGCCCTGGACGCCAGCGGCAACCCCGTGGTCAGCTACCGTGACTACACCAACCTCGACCTAAAGGTGCTGCACTGCAACGACCCGAACTGCACCGGCGGCGACGAAAGCATCACCTCCCCTGACACGGCGGGCGATGTGGGCACGTACACGTCGCTGGTGCTGGACGCCGACGGCAACCCTGTCGTCAGCTACTACGACGGGACAAGCATGGACCTGCAGGTAATGCACTGCAACGACCCCAACTGCGCCGGCGGCGACGAAAGCATCGCCTCCCCCGACACGGCGGGCCGTGTGGGCGAGGACACGTCGCTCGTGCTGGACGCGGGCGGCAGGCCGGTGGTCAGCTACAGGGACACCACCAACGGCGACCTGAAGGTGTTGCACTGCGGCAACGCCGACTGCACCGCCGGGAACGGCGTCTCCTCCCCTGATACAGGGGGCGATGTGGGCCGGTACAACTCGCTGGCCCTGGACGCCGATGGCGACCCCGTGGTCAGCTACTATGACATCACCAACGGCGATCTGAAGCTGCTGCACTCAAACGAGCCCATCATCAACCGCCTGGCCGGGCAATACCAGAACCCTGGCTTCTCCGGTGACGGCGGCCAGGCTCAGAATGCCCAGCTCAACGACCCCCACGGCCTTTATGAGACGGCCGACAACACCCTCTACTTTGCGGATACCGGCAACGGCCGTATCCGCCGTATCCAGCCCAATGCACCAGATGGCACCATCACCACCGTCGCGGGCAGCGCTACCCAGGGCTACTGTGGCGACAACGGCCCTGCGACCAGCGCCTGCCTCAACGGCCCCCGGGACGTCTTCGTTGACATCGCCGGCAACCTCTATATCGCCGATACCGGCAACCACCGCATCCGCAAGGTGGCCACAGGGGGCACCATCACCACGGTGGCGGGGACAGGCGAGGCGGGCTACTCAGGCGACGACGGTCTGGCGACCATCGCCAAGCTCAACGGGCCCCGCGGGGTCGCCGTGGACGAGGCGGGCAACATCTACATCGCCGACACTGAGAACCACCGCATCCGCCGGGTTGCGGCCAGCACCGGAATCATCACCACCGCTGTCGGGAACGGCACTCAGGGCTACGGCGGTGACGGCGGTCCGGCCACCGCCGCCAATCTCAACCGCCCGCACGATGTATATCCGTATGGCTCCATGTACGCAGGCACGACCGACCTCCTCATCGCTGACACCGGCAACAACGTCATCCGCTGGCTGCACGGCCCTTCCGGCGTCATCAATACCCTCGCCGGCACCGGCGCCTTCGGTTTCAGTGGCGACGACGGCCCCGCGACCAGCGCCCAGCTCAAAGCCCCCGAGGCCGTCGCCTCCGACGCCTCCCTCGCCGTGTTCTTCGCCGATACCCAGAACGACCGCGTCCGCCGCGTCGCCTTTGGTGAGACTACCATCAGCACCGTGGCCGGCGGCGGCGACGGCAGCGGCTGTGCGGCGAGCCACACCGAGCCTTACTACGGCTGCCCCGCCACCGACGCCATACTCAACGACCCAGCAGGTGTCGCCACAGGCTCCCTCTCCTTTGCCGACACCGGCAGTGCCACCCTGGGCGGGGTCGATCCTGTCACCGGCGAACCAACAGGGAGCTTCAGCAACGCTGCGTCCTGTAACACCGGCCCGGCGACCATCGACTGGGTATTCGTGGTCGTGGCCCTCGGCCTCATCCTTGCCCGGAGCCGGGTCCGCGGGCTGCTCATGCGGGTTCGCGGCGTGGCCGGGCTGTCGCCCTGGCCAAGGACAAAGGGACGAGCTTGAGACGCGGCGGGCCCCCGGCGATGTCCGCGTCCGGCGAGGCAACGGAGGGTGTCTTCACATGAGGCGACGGCTGTTCCCTGTCGTGGCAGCGCTAGCGATGGTCGCGCTGGCGCTTGTCCTGCCTGGCACCTCACGTGAGGCCACGGCGACCGACTGGTGCTCCGGCGGCGTGTGCCAGGAGTGGGTGACCCGCTACGACGACCCCGCCAGCAGCTACGACAAGGCTGAGGCCATGGCCGTGGACGGCTCGGGCAACGTGTACGTCACGGGCAACGTGTATGTCACCGGGTGGTCCACGGGCTCGGGCACGAGCACCGACTACGCGACGGTGAAGTACAACGCCGGCAGCGTGCAGCAGTGGGTGGCCCGCTACGACGGACCCACGAGCGGCGAAGACGAGGCCTCGGCCATGGCCGTGGACGGCTCGGGCAACGTGTATGTCACCGGGTGGTCCACCGGCTCGAGCACGGGCTACGACTACGCGACGGTGAAGTACAACGCCGCCGGCGTACAGCAGTGGCTGGCCCGCTACAACGGCCCCGCCAGTCGTTGGGCAGCCGGCTCTAGCCCTGTGAAGTCCCAGCGGAGCTAGGGCCGAGATACGGATGGCTATCGCGTTTCCAGGACAGGAGTAAAGACGATGAAGCCGCGTCTCACAGGGCGCATCCGCGTGGCGGTGCTCGTGGCCCTGGCGCTGGCAGCGCTCTTCCTGAGCACGGGCACGGCTGAGGCTGCCAACAGCATCACCTCCCCCGACACGGGCGGCGATGTCGGCTCGTACAGCTCCCTGGCTCTGGACGCCAGCGGCAACCCCGTGGTCAGCTACTACGACTACACCAATGGGGACCTGAAGGTGCTCCACTGCGGGAACGTCAACTGCACCTCCGGCAACAGCATCACCTCCCCCGACACGGGCGGCGATGTCGGCCAGTGGACCTCGCTGGCCCTGGACGGCAGCGGCTGGCCGGTCGTCAGCTACTACGACTACACCAACGGCGACCTGAAGGTGCTGCACTGCAACGACCCGAACTGCGCCGGGGAGGAGCTTACCACCTCGCCCGACAGCCTCCAAGACGTCGGCAGGTTCAGCTCGCTAGCCCTGGACGCTTCAGGCAACCCGGTGGTCGCCTACTCGAATGAGAGCATTGACGCCGTGGGGGTGCTGCACTGCGGCAACGCCAACTGCACCTCGGGCAATAGCATCAGCTACCTGGACTGGGAGTCCGGCTCTGTCGGCTGGTACACCTCCCTGGCCCTGGACGCCAGCGGCTGGCCGGTCGTCAGCTACTACGACTACACCAACGACGACCTGAAGGTGATGCACTGCAAAAACGCCAACTGCACCGTCCGCCCCAGCATCACCTCCCCCGACACGGGCGGCGATGTCGGCCTGTGGACCTCCCTGGCCCTGGACACCAGCGGCAACCCGGTCGTCAGCTACTGGGATTGGACCAACGACGACCTGAAGGTGCTGCACTGCGGCAACGCCAACTGCACCTCCGGGAACAGCATTACCTCGCCCGACACGTACAGCATGACGGGCCACTACACGTCCCTGGCCCTGGACACCAGCGGCAACCCGGTCGTCAGCTACGAGGATCACGAGTACTCCGACCTGAATGTGCTGCACTGCGGCAACGCCAACTGCACCTCGGGCAATAGCATCGCCTCCCCTGATGACCGTCCGAGCGAACAAGTCTGGTACACCTCCCTGGCCCTGGACGCCAGCGGCAACCCCGTCGTCAGCTACTACGACTGCAACAACGACGACCTGAATGTGCTGCACTGCGACAACGCGAACTGCGCCGAGCCACCCACGCCCACACCCACTAAGACGCGCACGCCCACACCCACACCCACTAAGACGCGCACGCCCACGGCCACGCCCACTAAGACGCGCACGTCCACGGCCACGCCCACTAAGACGCGCACGTCCACGCCCACGACGACCTTGACGCCCACCCCAACGCCGACGCCCACGGCCACGGCCACGCTGGTGCCACCGGCGCTGCTCTTCATCGTTGACTCCACAGGCGACGGCGGGGACAGCAACCCAGGCAATGCGGACTGCGATGACGGTAGCGGTCACTGCACCCTGCGCGCCGCCATCGAGGAGGCCAACGCCATCGAGGCGGAGATCACCATCTGGTTCAACATCGGCGGCGGTGGACTGCAGACCATCACGCCGCTAAGCGCCCTACCGGTCATCACGCGGGCGCTGACGATCATCGACGGTACGAGCCAGCCGGGCTGCGCGGCCTACCCCTGCATCGAGCTGGACGGAAGCCTTGCGGGGCCCGTGAACGGGCTGACCATCAACACCAACAACACCACGGTGCGTGGGCTGGTGATCAATCGATTTCAGGCCGACGGCATCCAGGTGTCAGGCACGGGAAACGTCATCGAGGGCAACTACATCGGCACCAACGCCAGCGGCGCGTCAGCGCTGGGAAACTCCGGCAACGGGGTGAGCATCAACAACGTTCCCAACAACGTGATCGGCGGCCTGGAGGCCGAACACCGCAACGTCATCTCAGGCAACGGCGTGGACGGCGTCGTCGTCATGGGCAGCACTGCCACGGGGAACGTCGTGCAGGGCAACTACATCGGCACGAACGCCGCCGGTACCGCCGCAGTGAGCAACACCTACAATGGAGTGCACATCGACGATGCGCCCGGCAATAGCATCGGCGGGTCAGGTGGCGGGCAGGGGAACCTCATCTCCGGAAACGCCATGAACGGGATCGCTGTGACCGGCTCCGCCTCGGGCAACCTGATCCAGGGCAACTACATCGGCACCGACAGCGCGGGCATGGCCGCCGTGGCCAACCATTCCGAAGGCATAGTTGTCACGGGCGCGTCCACTGGCAACACCATCGGCGGGCCGACGGCGGCCGAACGCAACGTCATCTCCGGGAACGATGGTTGGGGGGTGAACATCACGGTGGAGGGTACGACCGGGAACGTGGTTGAGGGCAACTACATCGGTGTCGACTCTGCCGGTACAACCCCCCTGGGCAACTACGGCGGCATAGTGATCTTCGATGCGGCCGACGCCAACACGGTGAGGGGGAACACCGTCGCCCGGAACACGACGTGGGGTGTGGCCATCGCGGAGGTCCTTTTGTATTCGCTGTCGGGGAGTGAAACTGCCGCCTATTGGCCAATCATCATCGACGACGACCTGGAGATGCTGGTTAATGAGGCCACCGTATACCATAAGGGCACCGACACCGGCTGGCTGCCTTACGTGGCCTTCGGAAGCCAGCCCGGTAACACGCTGGAAGTCCGCGCCTCGACCACGATCGACGAGTGCGGGAGCATCGGACCTCTCTGGCTTCATCACCCCGGCACCGGTGAGGTCGTCCAAATCACCGCTGGGGCCTCGGGGTGCCCGGGCGTCGGACAGGTCTTCTTCAGTTGGTCGGCGCCCATCGGCATCCCCGTGGCGCCCTACGGGCCCACCTCCGGTAACGTCATTGAAGACAACCACATTGGCACGGACGCGACCGGCACCGTGGATCTGGGCAATGACGGCCCAGGAGTCGGCATCAATGGCGCCACCGACACGACCATCTCAGGGAACGCCATCGCCTTCAACGGCTTTGGAGGTCTGGGGATCATCGGCGTGCCCTCTGACGGCAACCGCATCACCGAGAACAGCTTTCACGACAACGACTACCTGGCCATCGACCTGGAAGGGGACGGGGTAACGGCCAACGACGTCGGTGACGCTGACACCGGCCCCAACAACCTGCAGAACTTCCCGGTTCTGACCTCGGCGATCAGCGGCAGCACGACCATCCAGGGCACCTTCAACAGCACGCCCAATACCCAGTTCACTCTTGAGTTCTTCTACAGCACCTCCTGCGATGCCTCCGGCAACGGCGAGGGCGAAAGCTTCCTCGGCTCCACGACAGTGATGACCAACCCCAGCGGCGATGCGCCCTTCTCGGCCAATTTCCCGGGGACAGTGCCTCCCGGCCAGTTCGTCACCGCAACAGCGACGGACCCCGGCGGCAACACCTCGGAGTTCTCCGGGTGCATCCAGGCGACCGCCGGGCCCACGCCCACGCCAACACCGGTGCCCGTCATCAGCGGTCTGGCCGGCCAATACAAGACGCCCGGCTA
>Ga0315296_10000999_pt1 | contig 25014 bp, 24 predicted proteins | sample YL17G14_18_MG_FD_203921 | JGI IMG/M metagenome (GOLD analysis project Ga0315296, IMG submission 203921) | Sediment microbial communities from Yellowstone Lake, YNP, Wyoming, USA - YL17G14_18 | ecosystem: Environmental > Aquatic > Freshwater > Lake > Sediment | place: USA: Wyoming | collected... | reverse complement strand
CGCAAGTTCATTATGAAATGCGTCGAGGACAGCCTGCGCCGGCTTGACGTTGATTACGTGGATGTTTATTACGCTCACAAGCCGGAGAGTGTCACGCCGATCGACGAGACCCTTCGGGCGATGGATGGCCTCGTCCGGCAGGGGAAAGTGCGGCACATTGCCTGCTCCAATTTCTGGTCGTGGCAGTTAGCCAAGTCGCTCTGGATGAGCGATAAGCTCAATCTCGCCCGCTTCGAGTGCATCCAGCCGCCGTATAACCTGCTCGTCCGGGACATCGAGCAGGAGCTTCTGCCCTTCTGCGCCAGCGAGAGTGTGGGGGTTGCCGTCTTCAATCCGCTGGCGGCAGGCTTGCTCACCGGCAAGCACGACCCCGCCAAAGCCCCAGAGAAGTCCACCCGCTTCAGTAATGCCTTGCTGGGCAAGGTGTATTACGCCCGCTACTGGCAGGACGCCAACTTCGGGGCGGTGGGGAAAATCAAAGAGCTGTGCCAGAAGAGCGGTAAGAGTATGGCCCAGTTTGCCCTTGCCTGGATACTGAAAAACCCGGCGATTACCTCCGTTATCTGCGGGTCGAACTCCGTCGAGCAGTTGGAGGAGAACCTGGGGGCCGTAGAGCTAAAAGTAACGCCGGAAGAAATTGCCGTCTGCGATGAAATCTGGAACCAGCTCCACCCGCCGCGGTTTGCCTACGGGTCACAGCAGACGGTGAGGGGTTAAATCTCCACTCCCTCCAGTATAATCCGGTCCACGCTGGCAATGCGCTTGCGGAACTCGTCCGGCGGTTTGGCCAGATTCCTTTTCATCGCCCGCTCGCAACTGGCGATGTCGTCGAAAAGCATTTCGGCAACGCCAAACACATCGCTATCGCTCAGCGTCTTGACCACCCGGTGCAGGGTGTATTTCCTTACTTCAGGGCTTAATCCTTTCTTGGACACCGGGGCGTGCTCGTTGACCCAGATTTTCCAGGTCTCGTCAGGGTCATATTCTGGTTTGATGCGGATGACGGCGAGAAACTTGACCATAAGTCCTCCTTTGCGCTTGCGGAAACCAACAGCTGGCGGGAGCGTATGGGAGTCGAACCCACCGAAAGCACATCAAGTGCCCCCCAACGGATTTGAAGTCCGCGGAGCCCACCGGGACTCAGCCGCTCCCAGCAAGTTCCAGTATATACTACAAGCTAACATGGTGCAATAACAGCGGGGGCGTTTAGGGGGAAAAGTAAGAAATCCTAAGCACTAACTTCTAAGCACTAAACAAATCCAAAATTCAAATACCAAAACGATATGCCGCGAGTCCCAGCCAATTGCGTTTTGATATTTGAGACTGTCACAAAAATAGACTCACTTTATCTCCATACCGACCCCGTATCGCTGTACGGGGTAAACTCCAGCTGGTATCCAGAAGTGTCAATTATCTGGATTCCGTATCAAGTCCTGTCCCGTGCTGGATACGGGAACGGAATGACAGCTGTAAATTAGGGGGCTTTGCCCCTTAACACCCCTGATATTTTCATGCTCAGTGGCGTCAATTGCAGATTGACATGCTTAGGAATTGGTTTCTAATATTCAGGGTTTGAAATCGGGGCAGGGGGGATGGGCTCAGGACTTCGTTTCTGCTTTGGGCTTCTTCTGCACCAGCCTCGCCAGCCAGATGCTCAGCTCGTAGAGGACGATGAGGGGCACCGCCACCAGGCTCTGGTTGATGGGGTCGAAGGTGGGAGTAATCACCGCGGCCAGGATGAAGGCAATAATAATCGCCGGACGGCGCCGGGCCGCCAGCCACTTTGCCTTGACCACCTCGATGCGGGCGAGGAAAGTCGTAACCACCGGAAGCTCGAAGACCAGGCCAATCGACAGCAATAGCCGGGTCACCAGCGCGATATAGTTTCCCACCTTGATTTGTGGCGTGGCGATGTTGGCGCCGAAGGTCAGCAGGAACTTGAGGGCGGGCGGTATCAGCACGAAGTAGCCGAAGACCACCCCGCCGATGAACATCAGCCCAATCCACGGCAGGACCAAGTACACGTACTTCTTTTCCCTCGGCGTGAGGGCCGGCGAAACAAACATAATCACGTGGTACACCAGGTAGGGCATTGCCAGGGCGATGCCGGCCACCAGGCTCACCCGCATATAGGTGCCCAGCATCTCGGTCATCTCAATGTAAATCAGCGGGATATCGCCGGCGGGTAATGTCAGGATGTAGAAAATCCAGTCGGCAAAGACGAAGGCGATGGCTGAGGCCACGGCGATAGCGATGACGGACTTGATGAGCCGGTCTCTGAGTTCGTAGAGATGGCTGAGGACGGTCAGCTTTTCGCTATTGCTCATCGGCGCCTGGCTTCTTAGCGGGCTTTTCGGCGGTCGGTTTTGGCTCCGTCCTCTCGGGGGGCTTACCGGCGGCGGACGGCGGTGTCTTCGTTTTCTCTTCCAGGTCCGCCTCCCTGGCGATGGCGGTCGTGAAGTCAGAGGTTGCTTTTTTCAGACTGCGCGTGACGCTGCCGAGTGTGCGGGCAATCTTGGGCAGTCTCCCCGGCCCCCAGATGATGAGGGCAATCACAAGGATAAGAAGGAGCTCCCCGGCGCCAATACCAAAGAAATCCATCGTCGGTCTGCTTGGTTAGCTCTTCTCGGTCTTGTCTTCTTCCGGTTTCTTGGCTTCGGCTTTCTCTTCCTTTTCATCCTCGCCGGTCTGGGCTTTGCGGAAGGACCGCATTGCCTTGCCGACGGCGCCGCCAACCTGCGGCAGTTTGCCCACGCCGAAGATAATGAGGACAATCACCAGAATCAGGGCGATTTCCCAGGCTCCGAAACTGCGAAACATAACTGGTTCCTCCTGTTTGCTTTGTATTAACCCTTGCCGGAGAGTAGTCTGTGCTCCGCCGAAAAGACGGACAGCCGGCGTTCTCGCGCATAGCCGATGACCGTGATATTCAGTTCCTTGCCCAGGGCGATGGCCCGTTCGGTGGGCGAGCCGCGGGAGGCGACGACGGGTATTTGCATCCGCGCCGCCTTGAGCAGCATCTCCGATGAAATGCGCCCTGTGGTCAGCAGGATGCCGTCCCGCGTCGTCAGCTTCCGCATCAGGCACTCGCCCATAATTTTGTCCAGGGTATTGTGCCGGCCGATGTCCTCAGCCAGAAGCAGGATTTTCTCGCGGTCGCACAGTGCCGAGCAATGGATGCCGCCGCCCATCTGGAAGAGCTCCTGCTGGCGGAACAACTGCTTCATCAAAGCCAGGACTTCCTCAGGCGTTGCCTTCAAGTCCGACTCGATTCTTTTGCCTTCGACTTTGAAGCTGACCCCGCTCCCGCACCCCGAGGTCAGTGTTCGGCGCGGCGGCAGTTTGAAGTCGCTCCGAGTTAATTTTACATCGGCGATGGGCTCGTTCTCGCAGACGTGGATGCTGGCGACATCGCCGGTCGACTCAATAATCCCCTCCGAGTAGAGAAAACCGAGGACAAGCTGGGTGAGCCTGGTAGGCGTGCAGAGGACGGTGACCGTTTCCAGCCCGTTGATAAAGATGGTGAGGGGCATTTCGCTGGGGACGGTGATGGTCTCCGGCCGCCACTCCTCCCCCGACCAGAACTGGCAGGTGACGTTGGGCGTGACGCCGCGGGGGGTAACTTCTGCGATTGTCTTGCTCGTTCGAGGGCTCATCCGTATCACCACAATCAGGTCTCATTCGTATTATACTAGCGTGGGGTTCGTATTGTCTATGTGGTGGCAGGCGGGAGACCTCAACCCTTAATCCGCCTCTCCACCACGAGTTCATTGAGTTTGTTGAGTGTGTTGAGTTGGTCCAGGCTGGAGTGTAGCTCTACAACTCTACAAACTCTATAAACTCCAGAAACTAGAGTGGGGCTGGCGCCCCTCTTGGATGTTCGCTATTACACAGGGGGGACTACTTGTCTGTGTACCCCTGCTCTTTGGCCTGGCGGTCCAGGTCGAGGGTAGAGAGGCGCTCCAGGGGCAGCAGGACTTCTTCTTTGGCCGGGCGCAGGTCAACTGCCTTGAGGTAGCGTTTGCATTTATCGCAGACGTAGAGCCGGTAGAGCCCGGATTCGTCAACGAAGTAGCCGAGCTTACTCTGTTCCTGGTTGCGGCAGAAGGGACAATCGAGTCGCTGGAAGAGCCATTCCGTATCGCAGCGGGCGCACACCAGCCACCGCGAGCCGCGTTCCTTTTCGAGATAAGAGAAATCGGGGCGGCCGCCGCAGACCGGGCAGTAGCCGCGGCGCCACCGCTCCTGGTCGATGGACCCGCGCACGGTCTTGGCGTGACTCACCAGGGAAGGCTTGAGTGTGGTGTGGATGATGGCGCCGAGAAGCTGGTCTCGTTCTTCGCCGAGTGCTAACTTTGGCACATCCACACCATCGAACCAGGCCTTGATAGCTTTGGTCAGGAGTCCCCCCACCACTCCTGGTTCTTTTAATCTCCCCGGAATTTCCCCAACGAGCTCCGGGTACTCGGCGAAGGCATTAACTACTTCGGTAAAGGTCGCGGCAAGCAACGACTCGTCCAGCGCCAGCTCATCGAAACTAATCAGCGGCGTACCGCCGGCGATGCGCTCATTGATTGCCTCTTTGGTGAGACTGGGCACCAATCGGGAAGCCAGCTTCTGCTCGACCTTCAGTTGAATTCGGAGCAGTCTCAGGTAGAACTTGAATAACGGCGCCAGTCCTTCCTGCTTTTCCTTTACCTCCAGGTGCGAAATTATCGCTTCAGTTTCAACTGGCAACTAGCGCACCTCTTTTTCCCGGGACATCTCCTCCAGCCATTTGCCGTGGTGCTTCTGCGCGTACTCCACCGAGACTTTGCCCTTGGCCATTGAGTTCCAGGCTTCGGTCATCAGCGGGTGGAGGATGGAGAGGTAGACGTGGACGAAGAACATCGTGCCGGTGGTGATGAAAGCAACATCGTGGGCGAAGACCATCCACTGGAGGAAGGTGGGTGGAGCGGTGGTCTTGGCGAACCACATGATAAACCCGGTAATCACGAAGACGGCGCTGAAGACAATTACCATCAGCCACCACATCTTCTGGCCGGTGTTCATATGGCCCTGCGCCGGCATCGCTTCTTCCTCACCGAGGAAGTAATAGCGCGGCGCCGCCTGGAGCCAGCCCAGGTCTTCGGCACCCCAGGTGAAGGCGTCTTTTACACTCTTAACTGTGGCTTTCCAGTTGGTCACGATATACCAGAGCGGAATGGCGACGAAAATGACCGCAGCGATGCGATGTATCAGGCGCGTCCAGCTGTCCTGAGCCAGCAGTGAGATGGGCGCCGGCAGGAACAGTACCAGTCCGGTGAGGAGCAGGACGATGAAAGCGCCGGCATGAATCCAGTGCAGAATACGAGTCGGCTTTCTATACCTTTCTACTTCCCGCAGCATCTTCTTTCTTCTCCTTCTCTTTGATTACGTTCGCCCGGGCAACGATGTAGTTGAGACCCAGGCCGAGAATGGTCATACCACCCAGCGCCCAGCCCAGAGGCTGAATTGCCTGCTGCCAGGCGACTGATATTCCGGGGACTCTGGGGCTGGTCGGCAGGCCAAAGGCGGCGGGGGAATCGTTCAGGATGTAGAGCAAATGCAAGCCCTGCAGTTCCTTTTCGCCGTAGAGATAGGCATTCTTGTAGCCTTTGCCCTGGAGGGTGGCGATTCTCTTCTTCCCCTCCGTCACCATCGCCTCCCGGTCGCCGTATTGGAGCGCCTTAGGCGGGCAGGTCTTGACGCAGGACGGTTCCCATCCCTGGGCAATGCGGTCCAGGCTGGGAGTGGTGCAGAAAGTGCATTTGTCCATCACGGCGATGCCGGTGAGCAGGTTGCGGGTGTAGCGCGGGACGTCAAAGGGACAGGCTTCCACGCAGTAGCCGCAGCCGGTGCAGATATCCTTGTTGTAGGCGACAAAGCCGAGCTCATGATGGTAGACGGCCTTGGTGGGGCAGACGATGACACAGCCGGCGTTGGTGCAGTGCATACAGGCGCGGCGGGTGAAAAGCCAGCTCAATTTGCCGTTGGTGTCCTGCTCGCGGAACTCCATCTTGAGCCAGGTCTGCGGGGAGAGGTCAGGGGGATTCTCGTAGCTTCCCATCATCCGGGCTTTAACCCCGTTCTCCACCATAGGTATAGCTTCATTGTTCTCGTTCCATTGCTTGCAGGCGGCCTGACAGCCGCGGCAGGCGGTGCACCGGTTCGGGTCGTATAAAATCGCTTTCTGAGCCATCTTTACCTCCGCTAAGCCTTCCGAACATTCACGAGGAATGCCTTGTATTCCGGAATCATCGTGTTGGCGTCACCGACGTGGGGCGTCAACTGGTTGGCGCTATCGCCGGTGGATAGTCCGGTGTAGCCCCAGTGCCACGGCATACCGATTTCGTGGACTACCTTGCCGTTCATCTGGAACGGCTTGAAGCGTTTGGTCACCACGGCCACCATCTTGACGCTGCCGCGCGCCGACTCGACAGTTACTTTTTCACCGTTGGCAATGCCTTTTTCCTGTGCCAGCTCTTCGCTGATTTCAATGAACGGTTCGGGCATCATTTCGATCACCCAGGGTAGGTTGCGGGTCATCTGGCCGGCCTGCCAGTGCTCGCAGACACGGTAGGTGGTGCAGACGATGGGGAAACGGTCCGGTGTGCCCTGCTCGGCAGGTCGCCAGATACGGAAGATGGGGTTACTCTGCTGTTTGGACATCTGGTTGGACACCGGGCTTTCCCACGGTTCGTAGAACTCCGGCATTGGACCGTCAGTCATACCTTGCGCGAAAAAGCGGGCGGCACCCTCAGCCGTCATGATGAAGGGGTACTTCGTCTTTTCCGGGTCGATGGCCATGGGCGGGTAGTTGCCGTCCACCACATCGCCATCCCATCCTCCGGTTCCGCCTTTGGTAGGATTCCACTTGATGACCGGGTGCTCCTTGTCCCACGGCTCACCATTAAGGTCGACCGAGGCGCGGTTGTAGATAATTCTCCGGTTAACGGGCCAGCTCCACGCCCACTTGGGATATAACCCGACGTTAAATGCGTCAGGGGTGGGGTCGCGGCGGGCAGCCATATTGCCGTCCTCGGTGTAGCTGGCGGAGTAAATCCAGTTGCCGCAGGAGGTGGTGCCGTCGTCTTTCAGTGCGGCAAAGCCGGCCATCAGTTTTCCGGTAGTCAGGTCGTAGCCGTTGATTTCCTTGGCGACCTTATGGACGTCAGACGGGTCACCATAGTTCCAGGCCATTTTGGTGATGGCATCAGCGTTGGGTCCGCCCTCTTTGGAATAGAGCTCCTTCAGTTTAAGCATCAGCTTGTTGACCATCCAGAGGTCATCCTCAGCATCGCCGGGACCTTTGGCCGCCTTATAACGCCACTGCATCCAGCGACCACTATTGGTAATACTGCCTTCTTTCTCAAAAGAGCCCAGCGCGGGCAGAACGAAGACTTCAGTGTTGATTTTGGTGGGGTCGACGCCGGGGCGCTTCCAAAAGTTACAAGTCTCGGTATGCCAGAGGTCGGAAGCCACCAGCCAATCGAGCTTGCCCAGCGCGTCGCGCTCCATGTTTGTATTGGCGCCACCCACTGCCGGGTTCTGTCCCCAGCACAGCATCCCCTTGATTTTACCCTCGGCCATCGCTTCAAACATGGCAATCCAGGAGTAGTTCTTGCCGGCTTCCAGCTTGGGCAGGTAGTGGAAGCCGAAGTCGTTTTCTTTCTTGGCGTTATCGCCGTACCAGGCTTTAAGCAGGCTGGTGATGTACTTGGGGTAGTTCTGCAGCCAGTTGGCGCTCTTGGGGTCGTTGTTCTTTGGGGTAAGCCGCTCCAGGTATTTTGCCAGGGAGGTGTCCACGTCCTGAATCATTCCCAGGTAGCCGGGGAGACTATCAAACAGAAGGGCGTAGTCGGTGGAGCCCTGGACGTTGGACTCGCCACGGGCGGCGTTGATGCCGCCCCCCGCCACCCCGATATTCGCCAAGAGCAACTGGAGGATGGAGTAGGCGCGGATGTTCTCGGCACCGTTGGTGTGCTGGGTGGTGCCCATAGCGTAAATTATGGTTCCAGCCTTACCTGGTTTGCCGGTTTCGGCAAAAGTCTTGCAGACTTCGAGGAAAACGTCTTTGGGCGTGCCGCAGATATTGCTCACTTTCTCCGGCGTGTAGCGGGAGAAGTGCTTCTTGAGCAGTTGGAAGACACAGCTCGGGTCTTTGAGAGTCTTGTCCTTCTTGGCAATGCCCTTATCATCGAGCTGGTACTGCCAGGTAGCCTTATCGTAGCGCCTCTTGGTGGCATCAGTCTCATTGGCAGCGCCGGCGTAGCCGGAGAAGAGTCCCTCCAGCTCGGCGGGGCCCTTGAAGCCGGCATTAACGAGATAGGCGGCGTTGGTGTACTCCGTGATATAGGTCAGGTTGTAGTTGGCCGGGTTCTTTTCGATGTCATCGAGGATGTATTTAATCATGCCACCGATGAAAGCGATGTCCGTGCCTGACCGTAGTGGAGCGTAAAGGTCAGCCTTGGCCGATGTTCTGGTGAACCGCGGGTCGACACTGATGAGCTTGCCGCCCCTTTCCTGGGCAACGGTGATGTGGCCAAAAGCGGCGGGGTGGTTCTCAGCGGGGTTGCCGCCGATAGCGAGAATGCAATCGGCGTTGGCGAGGTCATTCCAGTGGTTGGTCATTGCCCCGCGACCGAAACTTTGCGCCAAACTGGCGACAGTGGGGGAATGTCAAAGACGGGCTTGATGTTCCAGATAGACGATACCCAGCGAGCGGGCAAACTTGGACAGGAGGTAGCACTCTTCATTATCGAGCGCGGCGCCCCCGATATTGGCGATAACTTCATTGCGGTTAACCGTGTTGGCTTTGGCGTCTTTTTCGACGAAGCTGGCGTCCCGGGTCTTCTTGACGCGGCGGGCAATCTCAGTGATTGCCCAGTCCCAGGACTTCTCTTCGAAGGCCGTCCCGCCTGGCGCGCGGTAGAGGACTTTGTTCAACCGCCAGGGGTTGTCCGCGGAAAGCTGGCGGAGGGAAGCGCCTTTGGCACAGCCGGCGCCGCGGTTAATGGGGTGGTCCGGGTCGCCTTCAATGTTGACCACCCGGCCGTCCTGCGAATCGACGATAAAACCACAGCCCGACCCATCGTAGGGGCAGATAGTGGTCGTTTCGCCTCTCTTCTTTCTGAGGGGTAGGACTCTCTGGGCCGCTCGGGCGGCTTCGGGTTTCAGCGCCCCGATGAGAAATACGCCACCCAGTCCCACCCCGGAAGCCTTCAAAAAATCTCTTCGGCTTAGCTCCATATTACCTCCCTAACCTATGTGTTTACCTCTAAGGTTCACGTCCAGGAGTTTGGCGCACAAAAAAACAGGCAAAAGAATTTTCCTTTGCCTTACCGAGCCTGTTCCATTGTTAGAATATAGTATAAACTACCGAGAAAACAATTGTCAATTGCCCCGTTTTTCATAGGTTAAACACCCCGTTTCCTGCATTCGCCGCGGTCAGGGGGCGCTCCCGTGCCTCAATTTACAGACATCGGGTAGTTGTGTTATAATTCTGTCAAATTAACGACCATTAAGTCAGTGAGGTGTAGTGTTGGATAAAGAAACCAAGCAGGGAATCATGGGTAGCTACCGTCAGCACGATAAGGACTCCGGTTCCACCGAAATCCAGGTGGCCGTCCTTACCGAGAGGGTAAAGGAGTTGACCAATCATATGGCGGGGCACCGCCATGATTTTGGTGCCCAGCGCGGCTTGCTCAAACTAGTCGGGCACCGCCGGAGACTCTTGAGCTACCTGAGTCGAGAGGATATTGGCCGCTATAACAAGCTGATAAGCCGACTTGGTCTGCGCAAGTAGCGCTTCGGTTGAGAAAGAGTAGTTGATGCAATCTTTTGAATGTACCCTTGGTGGCAGGAAACTTACCATTGAGACGGGGAAGCTTGCCGAGCAGGCAGGTGGGGCGGTAACCGTCCGCTACGGCGACACAATAGTCCTGGTGACCGCTACAGTGGGGGGTGAGCGGGATGAGGGGGGGATGGACTTTGTCCCCCTGACAATCGATTACGAGGAGAGACTCTACGCCGCCGGCAAGATTCCCGGCGGTTTTATTCGCCGCGAAGGGCGGCCCAGCGAAAAGGCCATCCTGGCCTGCCGACTCGCGGACCGCCCGATTAGACCATTGCTCCCCAAGGAGTGGCGCCGCGAAATTCAGATAATCGCCACCGTCCTTTCCGCCGACCAGGAAAACGACCCGGATGTTCTGGCGGTGACCGGCGCCGTGGCCGCCCTCCTCATCTCGGACGTCCCCTTTAGCGACCCCGTAGCCGCCATCAGAATCGGCTATATCAATAATGAGTTTGTGGTCAACCCCACTCTGCAACAGTTGGACTCAAGTCAGCTAGACCTGGTGGTCGCCAGCACCAAGGAAAAAATCGTTATGCTGGAAGCCAGAGCCAAGGAACTGCCTGAAGACCTGATGCCCAGGGCCATCAGGTTTGGCTTTGAAGCTAACCTGGAAGTCATCAAGGTGCTGGAACAGCTCCGGCAGTGCTGCACCAAGCCCAAGCCCCAGCTGACCAAGAAGGAAGTGAACGCCGAGCTGGAATCCGCCGTAGCCTCCGTCCTGGGCGATAGGCTGGCGCCGGCGCTAAGCCATTCGGACAAAGGACCGCGGGAGGAAGCTCTTGACGCTTTGAAGGCTGAACTCACTGCGGCGCTGAAAGATAAGTTTGCCGGGGAAGAAGCTCTCGCGGTATTTGAAGCCAGGTCAAAAGCCGAGGTCAGGAAGTCAATCCTGTCGGGCCGCCGTCTCACCGGTCGCGGCCTGACTGAAGTGCGGCCGATTAGCTGTGAGGTCGGGCTGTTGCCGCGCACTCACGGCTCGGCTCTGTTCACCCGCGGCCAGACCCAGGTCTTGACCATCACCACCCTCGGCTCCACCCGGGAAGCCCAAAAGCTTGACGGTCTGGGCATTGAAGAGACCCGCCGCTTCATTCACCACTATAACTTCCCACCATTCTCCAGCGGTGAGGTCAAGCGTCTCGGCTCCACCAGCCGGCGCGAAATTGGGCACGGCGCTCTCGTCGACCGGGCGCTATCGGCGGTATTGCCTTCGGAAGAGGCTTTCCCTTATACTATTCGCCTCGTCTCCGAAGTCCTTAGCTCTTCTGGCAGCACCTCGATGGGCAGCACCTGCGCGGGCAGTCTGGCCCTGATGGATGCCGGCGTTCCGGTGGCCAAAGCCGTTAGCGGCATCGCCATGGGACTGGTCACCGGCGAAGACGGCAGTTACACCATTCTCACCGATATCGAAGGGCTGGAGGATGCCTACGGCGATATGGACTTCAAGGTCGCCGGCACCAAAGACGGCGTCACGGCGCTCCAGATGGATATTAAAATCAAGGGCATCACCCTCGACATGGTCGATAAGATAATCGCGCAGAGCCACGATGCCCGGATGTTAATCCTGGACAAAATGAACCAGGCGCTCAGCGCCCCGCGGCCCGAGATGAGCAAATATGCGCCGCGAATGTACAAGATACAGATTAACCCGGAGAAGATTGGCACCGTCATCGGCACGGGCGGCAAGACCATACGCTCGATTATCGAGGAGACCAAGACCGATATCGATATCCAGGATGACGGCACCGTCATCATCGGCTCACCGGACGCCGCCGCCGCCCAGAAGGCAATTGAAATTATTGAGAACATGACCAAAGAGGTGGAGGTGGGCAGCATCTATACCGGCAAAGTCAGCCGCCTCTTTGACTTCGGGGCGATGGTGGAGTTCCTGCCCGGCAGAGAGGGCCTGGTGCACATCAGCGAGCTGGCCGACTACCGCGTCGGCAAGGTGGAGGATGTGGTCAAGGTGGGCGACGAGGTCATGGTCAAGGTCGTCGGTATTGATAACCAGGGCCGAATCAACCTATCGCGGCGGGCCACTTTTGAGAAGATTTCCGGGCTTCATGGCGCCGGCGAAAAAGACGCCCACGCCGGGCCGCCCCGGCAGGATACGCGGGAGCCGCGCCGTCCCTTCCCGTTCCGCGACCGACGGGACTCCTCGGACCGGCCGCCTCGTCGAGACCGCCCTTTATAAGAGAAACCGTGAGCCTTCTAGAATACTGAATTACCTGAGGTGGTGAGCAATGAAGCCAATCAAGGTAGCAGTACAGGGTGCGATGGGAAGGGTGGGGCAGGAAGTCGTCAAAGCCGTCTCCCACGAACCAGATATGCAACTTGTGGGCGCCATCGATATCAAAGTGCCCGACGCATTTATTACTCTGCCCGACGGCTCGGGGACGGTGCCCTGCTCCACCAGCGTTGAAGATATCCTGACCCAGTATCAGCCTGACGTCATTGTCGATTTTTCCAGCGCTTCTGCCACGATGACGGCGGTTAGGGTGGCGGCCCCGCACAAGGTGGCGATGGTCATCGGCACGACGGGTATGACCAGGGAAAACCTGGAGGAAATCGGCCGCCTCGCCACGGCTAATGGTGTTGGGATGGTGGCCGCGCCGAACTTTGCTTTGGGCGCTGTCCTGATGATGCACCTCGCCAAGATTGCCGCCAAGTATTTCGATTACGCTGAAATCATTGAACTGCATCACCACCTGAAAGCCGATGCGCCTTCCGGGACCGCACTGCTAACGGCCCGGCAGATGGTGGCGGCGCGGGGTAAGCCGTTCACGCGCCCGCCGGAAAAAGAGGCTTTCGCCGCCCGCGGACAGTCGCTGGAGGGCATCACCATTCACAGCGTCCGACTGCCCGGGATGATGGCGCACCAGGAAGTGCTCTTCGGGACGGCCGGGCAGACACTCAGCATCCGCCATGATACTATCAATCGCGAGTGCTATATGCCGGGCGTGTTGCTGGCGGTGAGGGAAGTGGTCAAGCGCCAGGGGTTAACCTACGGTCTGGATGCTTTGCTCGGTTTGTGAGGCAAAGTTGAAAGGTTACAGGGTTGCCATCGTCGGGGCTACCGGGCTCGTTGGACAGGAGTTCGTCAAAATCCTGCTTCAGCGCAACTTCCCCATGAGTTCGATTCATCTCTTGGCGGCCGACCACACGGCGGGCCGCAAGCTCATCGTCCGGCACGAGGACATCGAAGTTGAAGAGGTCGCCGTCGATTCCTTTAAGAGAGTCGATATCGCCTTCTTCTGCGCCGGCTCTGAGGTCAGCCGCTATTTCGTCCCCCACGCTCTGCAATCCGGCACGGTAGTCATCGATAACAGCGCCGCTTACCGGCTGGAGCAGGACATCCCGCTGGTGGTGCCGGAGGTCAATGTCGAGGATATCAAGGGCCACCGGGGACTGGTGGCCACACCGAACAGCATTACCATCAAGCTGGCCGTGGCGCTTCATCCTTTACATAAAGCTAACCCTATCAAGCGTATTGTCCTGTCCACGTACCAGTCGGTGTCCGGGACAAATACCATCGCCATTGAAGAGCTGACGGTCCAGGCGAAGCAAGTGCTGGAGGGGGAGGCGGCCATCCCTCACATCTACCCGCATCAGATTGCCTTCAACGTCCTGCCGGAGATAGACGTTTTTCTTGATGACGGCTATACTCGGGAAGAGTGGAAGATAGTCAAGGAAACGAGAAAGGTGATGCACGCCGGTGACATGGCCATATCGGCCACCTGCGTGCGCGTGCCGGTCTACACCGGGCACTGCAGTTCCGTTAATGTTGAGTTCACCCATCCCATGCTGACCGATGATGCCGAGCGGATTCTGGCCCAGGCAGTGGGCGTAAAAATCCAGGACGACCCCACCATCAGCCTTTATCCCCACCCCTGGGCGGTAGTTGGATTTGATGACGTTTTTGTCGGCCGGATACGGCGGGATATTTCCCACCCTAATGGGCTTGTGCTGTGGCTGGTCGTCGATAATGTGCGCAAGGGGGCGGCGCTTAATGCCGTCCAGATTGTGGAAGAAATGATTAAACGGGACTGGCTGAGTCCCAGGAGGTAGCGAAATGAAGAAGGTGGGCAGACTCATCACGGCCATGGCAACGCCCTTCGATGAGAAGGGCGAAGTAAACTATGCACAGGCGAAGAAATTTGCGACGGCTTTGCTCAACTCGGGGAGCGATAGCATCCTGGTCGGCGGGACGACCGGCGAATCGCCCACGCTCTCGCACGAGGAGAAGCTACGTCTGTTCAAGGACATCAAGGCGGTGGTGGGGGATAGGGGGGCGGTCATCGCCGGCACAGGCAACTACAATACCGCCGAGAGCGTTGAGCTGACCAGGGAAGCCGAGAAAATTGGCGTGGACGCCTGCCTGGCGGTTGTCCCGTACTATAACAAGCCAACCCAGGACGGTCTTTACCAGCACTTTAAGACCATCGCCCAGAGCACCAAACTGCCTATGATTCTCTACAATGTGCCGGCGCGGACGGTCACCAGCATCGCCGCCGAGACGGTGGTCAAACTCAGCCAGATTGACAATATCATCGGCATCAAGGAAGCCAGCGGCAACTTCGACCAGATTGGCAAGATTATCGCCAACGCCCGGAAGGACTTCACCGTCTGGAGCGGCAACGATAACGATACTTTCCTGATTCTGGCGCTGGGCGGCTACGGCATCATCAGCGTGGCGTCAATGCTGGTGGGCAAGCAAATCAAGGAGATGATTGACAGCTTTGTCGCCGGCAACGTGGCAAAGGCCGCCAGCATTCACCTGAAGCTCCTGCCGCTGGTCAACGCTCTGTTCCTGGTCGCCAACCCCATCCCGGTGAAGTTTGCGCTGAATTATGTTGGCTTCAACGTGGGTAAGCCGCGACTGCCCCTCGTCGAGCCGGACGAGAAGACGGCCAACGCCATCAAAGAGACGCTGAAAAACTACAAGATTGACCTGCCGGTGTAGTACGGAAAAAGACTGAGAAAGAACGAAGGGGGCGCTTAGCGCCCCCTTTTGTTTTGCCCTTAAGTCATTCTGAGCCGCAGGCGAAGAATCCGTTTCCCGGGGTTACGGATTCTTCGGTCGCTTCGCTTCCTCGGAATGACAACAGCGTTCGAAGGCTACTTCTTCAGTTGTTTCTTCGCTTCCGCCAGCTTGGCTTCGTAGTCGCGCCGCGGCGGGGAGAAAACCTCGATGGTGTTGATGCCCTTCGGGCCCACGTATAGCGCGTGCTCTTCATTACCGGGGACGACCATCACATCGCCGGGTTTGACCGGGAAGCGCTTGCCGTAGAGCACCTGCTCGCCATCGCCGCCGGTGACAATCAGGAGCTGTTCCGGCTCGTGCTTGTGGTAGGGGACCATGGCGTTGGGCTCAAGCTCGGTGAAGATGGCGGTCATCCGCTCCGCGGTGACAACGTGGAATTTCAGGCCAGGCCCTAGGCTGACAAACGGCTCGTTCTTCCACTGGGTAACGTACTTCTGGTGCTCTTCTCTGGTGGCTAAAGATTCTTTTCTCGGCTCTGGCATTTGCTTCCTCCTTTGGTTTTGGGTTGGAGAACCTATCCCCTTCAGGGTGGTTCCAGTGATGTCACCAGAACTGAACCCTTCTGAGTGAACCCCTGGCCCCCTTCCCTTGAGAAGGGAAGGGGGCGAATTAATTGAAGAGGGGCTAGCGCCCCTCTTAGACGCCCCGCTTCTTGGTAATCCGTGGTCTCACTTCACAAACTCTACAAACCCCAGAAACTGGCGAGGGGTGGGGGGGATGGGAACTCTCTCCCCTAATACACCTTCATCTTAAAGATTGTCTGCTCCCGGGCTTGTCCCACCGAGATGATGCTTGCCGGGCAGGCAGTCAGCTCTTCCAGCCGGGCGACATAGCGGCGCGCCTCTGCCGGCAGCTTCTTGAAGTCGGTGATGTTGTTGATTGGGCCCGTCCAGCCGGACAGCTCCTCGTAGACGGGCTGGCATTTTTCCAGCAGGGCCGGGTTCGCCGGGAAGTAATCGATTTTCCTATCGCCAATCTTATAGGAGACACATATCTTGAGAGAGGGCAGTCCGTCCAGGACGTCGAGTCGGGTGATTGCCGTTTGGGTGAAGCCGTTGATGCGGGAGCTGAACCGTCCGGCGACGGCGTCAAACCAGCCGCAGCGGCGGGGCCGGCCGGTGGTGGTGCCGTACTCGTGCGCCCGCTCCCGAATCAGGTTGCCGATGTCATCCTTAAGCTCGGTGGGCATCGGTCCGGCGCCGACGCGGGTGGTGTAGGCCTTAAACACGCCCAGGATGGTAGTGATGTCCTTCGGGCTTAAGCCCGACCCCGTGCAGCCGCCGCCTGACATCGGGGACGAGGAGGTAACACAGGGATAGGTGCCGAAATCGGGGTCGAGCAGTGTCCCCTGCGCCCCCTCGAGTAAAATGACATCATTGCGCTTGAGCGCTTCCTCCAGAATAGGAATGGTGTCCTTGATGTAGGGGGCAAGACACTGGCCGTATTCGGTGTAATCCGCGTAGACAACGTCCTCAGAGAGCGCGGCCATACCGTAAACTCTGGTCAAAATGGCATTCTTGTGGGATAGGATAGTGTGCAGGCGGTCTTTGAAGGATGCTTTGTCCAGGAGGTCGCCCATCCGTATGCCCAGCCGGGCAATCTTATCGGAGAAGGCGGGACCGATGCCCTTGCGCGTCGTCCCGATGGCTTTGTCGCCCCTTTGCTCCTCCTCCAGGCCATCGAGCAAAAGGTGGTAGGGCATCACCACGTGGGCGCGGTCGCTGATGACCAGTCGGGAGGTGTCAATGCCTCTCTTCCTGACATTCTCGATTTCTGCCAGCAAGACTTTGGGATTGATGACCGTCCCGTTGCCGATGACGGAGGTGGCGCGGGGGGAAAAGATGCCGGAAGGCACTAGGTGCAGTTTGAACTCGCCGAACTGGTTGACCACGGTATGGCCGGCGTTATCGCCGCCGGAGAAGCGCACCACCATGTGGGCTTTTTCGGCCAGCAGGTCGACTATCTTACCTTTGCCTTCGTCTCCCCAGTGACCACCGATGATTGCGATGACTGGCATACGTCCTCCCCTCAAGTTACATATAATTGGGATGCCCGGATGCTATTTAACCTTAGTTTGCTGCCAGATGTAAAGCAGTCTCTGGACAACCGTGAGAAAACTGAAAAACACGATGATGGCCAGGGCAGCAATCAGCGCGTAATCGACCCGGCTGAACAGCAGCCCCAGCGAGACAATGACGACGCGCTCGGTGCGGGTAAAGAGACCGACCTTGCAGTCCAGGCTGATAGCCTCGGCGCGGGCGCGGAGATAGCTCACCAGCAGAGAGCCGGGCAGAGCCAGTCCCGTCAGCAGGATGCCGGCCACCGACCCCGACTGAGCGTAAGCCACTAGAATGCCGAGCAGGACCGCTACCTCTCCCAGACGGTCGAGAGTCGAGTCGAGCACGGCGCCGAACCTGGTCACCCGGTTGGTCAGGCGCGCCAGCGCCCCGTCCAGCATATCGAAGGCGGCGCCAACCAGCACGGCGACCCCGGCGATAAAGGGGTAGCCGAGGGCAATCAGCGCCCCGCCCCCCAGCGCAATGAGGAAGCCGGTCCAGGTCAGGGCGGTGGGGCTGATGCCCGTCTTCGCCAGGACCCGGGCGATTGGCTGGCTGAATGCGCGGGCGGCACTTTCGCGTGCCCGCACCAGTTTCTGCATATCGTTGCTTTTCTGAACAATCACTTTAGCGATACTTGGGAATGGACCGCTTTGACTTCCTGGGGCTGGGGCGCTGGCTTTCCCAGCACCTTGAGGTAGTGGTCCATTAGTCTTCGGGACACCTGAGTCCAGTCGTACTGGACGGCCTTTTCGCGGCCGCGGGCGCCCATTTCCCGGCGCATCCGCTCGTCGGTGAGCAGGGACATAAGGGCTTTAGCCAGCTTTTCCGGGTTGCGCGGCGGTACCAGCAGACCCTCCGCGCCATCGGTCAGCACGCTGGCATAGCCTTCAATATTGGTGGCGACGATTGGTTTGCCGACCGCCATTGCCTCGAGCAGGACGATGCCAAAGCTCTCCCTTCCCGTGGCCGGGCAGCAGACCAGGTCGGCCGTTTTGAAATAGCGGGGCAGGTCGTTGAAGCTGGCATAGCCGGTAAAGAAGACGCCTTCCAACTCGCTCTTGCGGATGCGTTTCTCGTACTTGTGGCGCAGGCGTGTGCCGGGTCCCACGACGATGAGCCGCGATTTGGGGATTTCCCGCTTCACCTGCTTGAAAGCTTCAATGAGATAGTCAACGCCCTTCCGTTTCTCCAGCCGGCCGACGAACAGGATGTTCAGCTTATCGTCGTCAAACTCATCAATCGGCGTCACCTCCGGGCAGAAGAACTGGCAATCGACGCCGTTGGGGATGATAGTGTACTCGCTCGGGAAATACTTGTTGACGTATTTCATCGCGGGAACGGAGACAGCAATCCGGCCATCGAGCCGGTGGAACCACTTATCCAGGAGGTACTTGCCGGCGGGGGTGAACAGGATGTACCAGGGCTTGCCGCCGGCGGCGTGGAAGGTGCCCACCGTCGGATTGCGGGACAGCCTCAGCACGGTGGTGCACAGCATCGGCATCAGGGGCTCGTGGAGGTGGGTAATATCAAATTGCTCGCGCTCCAGCACCTCGGTGACGCGCTTGGCCAGCCACGGCGAAATGGTGATGCGCGCAATCGACCCACTGACGGGAATGGGGCGGGGTGTGCCGATGGGAATAAAGCGGTCGCCGAAGGTGTGAATCGCCTTCGAGGCGGGTGCGATTATCTTCACCTCGTGACCCATCCGGGTGAAATTCTGTTCGAGACAGGAAATGTGATTGACCACACCACTCGGATAGGCGAAGTCATAGGGAGACACCAGCGCTATCTTCATCGAGATGAGCCTCCCAACCTCCCTATGGTCTACTTCTTCGGCTGCGGCGGTTCTTCTTTTTCTTTCTTCTCTTTGTCCGTCAGCTGGTTGGTCTTGATGTACTCCTCAACCATCTGACGGGCTTCGTCGTCCGTATACTGAATGGGCGGTGACTTCATGAAGTAAGACGATGGGCCGGTGAGGGCGCCCTTAAGCCCGCGGTCCATGGCGAGCTTGGCGCAGCGCAGGGCATCAATGACCACGCCGGCGGAGTTTGGGCTGTCCCAGACTTCCATCTTCACTTCCATCATGAGGGGGACATTGCCGAACGTCGTCCCCTCCATTCGGATGTGACAGAACTTGCGGTTTTCCAGCCAGGGCACGTAGTCGCTCGGGCCGACGTGGATGTTCCGCGGGTCCAGCTGGTAGTCAAGCTGAGAGGTGACGGCGTTGGTTTTGGAAATCTTCTTCGATTCGAGTCGTTCTCTCTCCAGCATGTTGAGGAAGTCAGTATCGCCGCCGAAGTTGAGCTGGTAGGTGCGCTCCAGCTTCACGCCGCGCTCGCGGAAAAGGCGGGTCAGGACGCGGTGAACGATAGTGGCGCCGACCTGCGATTTAATGTCATCGCCGATGACGGGCAGACCCTTCTGCGCGAAGCGGTCCTGCCAGTACTTCTCGCGGGCGATGAAGACCGGAATGCAGTTGACTAGGCCGCAGCCCGCGGCGAGCACCTGCTCGATGTACCACTTGGTGGCTTCCTCGCTGCCGACGGGCAGGTAGTTGAGGACGACATCAGTCTTGGTTTCCTTCAGGATTTTGACAATATCGGCCGTGGAACCCGGGGCCTTGGTGATAATCTGGGACAGGTACTTGCCCAAGCCATCATGGGTCATCCCCCGCTCGACCTTCACGCCAAGGTGGGGCACGTCACAGAACTTGAAGGTGTTGTTGGGCGGGGAGAACATTGCCTGAGAGAGGTCTTTGCCGACCTTGTTCTTGTCAATATCAAACGCGGCGACGAAGTTGATATCACTGACGTGGTAACCGCCCAGGTTGACGTGCATCAATCCGGGCACAAACTCATTCTCTTTAGCCTTCTTATAGAAATGGACCCCCTGGATTAGCGCGCAGGCGCAGTTCCCCACGCCGATGACGGCAACGTTGATTTTGCCCATTGCTTCTCAACTCCTTGACATAATATTGGGGTTAGCCGATTCTGACTACTTTGCCCCCGCAGGACGGGCGGGTACCTTGAGTTGCCGAACGCCCATTTTTCAAAGTGACTTTCTTCGGGTTCTTGATTTCTTTTTTGGCCTTACACTTGAAGCAGCAGGCTTGCACCTGGCACCTCCTTAAAGGCACATCGGTTGAAACTATACCCCTATTGCAAGCGTGCTGTCAAGGCTTGAAGCTAGTAAGGTTACCTAGTTTGTATGGTCTGTAGAGTTTGTGGAGTTTGTAGAGTTCACTGGGTTAAAGAGCCAACTTCCAGCCACGCAAACCCAATGAACCCAATGAACCCAATGAACTGCCGATGCTAGCTGGGCTTGGAACCAAGGAAGACTTTATTCGTTTGCCACTGGTCCTTTTCCGGGTCGAATTGAAGCACGCTGAGAAAGCCGCCATCGAGAGTGTAGACCCGGGCGCGGGCGCTGTCACCTGTCTGGCTCAGGTCTATGGTCGATGGTAGCGTCACACCGTTAGCGATTTTCTTTTCCTTCTCTTCGCCGACAATCATGGCGTTCCAGTGAAGGAGGACGGCATCGATGGCATAGACATAGTGCGTCCAGTAACCGTGGCGGAAAGCTTCCTCAAGCCGGGGCAGGGAAATGGCGTCTTTGATATCGAACGGGCCGTAGCTGAGGCGCACCAGGCTCTTCAAGGTGCCCCCGCACCCCAGCGCCTGCCCCAAATCGTACGCCAGCGAGCGGATGTAGGTGCCCTTGCCGCATTCCACCTTGATGGTGACCACGGGCGGCTGCCAGTCGAGAATCTCAATGCTGTCAATCCGGGCGGGGCGGCTCTTTCTCTCGATAGTGATGCCGGCGCGGGCCAGTTCGTACAGCGGTTTGCCCTGGTGCTTGACGGCGCTGTACATCGGCGGGGTCTGCTGAATTAGTCCACGAAACTGGCCAAGGGCGGCTTCGACTTTTTCCAGCGTGATGTCGGAGGCGTCCCTTTTTTCAATGACGGTTCCGGCGGCATCATAGGTATCGGTAATGGTGCCCAGCTCAATTTCCGCCCGGTAGGTCTTGGCGGCATTGGCGAGGAACTCGATGACGCGGGTGCCCTGCCCCAGGCAGACGGGGAGGACGCCGGTGGCGGCCGGGTCGAGCGTGCCGGCATGTCCCACTCGCCGGACTCTGCTGAGCCTTTTCACCACCGCCACCACGTCGTAGGACGTCTTGCCCGCTGGCTTATTGATGTTCAGTATACCGTCCATAGATTCCTGCGGTGACCCATCCCAGCCCCAAATTCTGAATTCTAAATTCGAAACTCTAAACCGGACGAGTCGGAACCGTTATTCCCCTCTCCCTTGATGGGAGAGGCTGGGTGAGGGTGATATAGCCCCTCACCTTTCCCGATTCCATCGGGACTCCCACGATGGGGAGAGGAAAGACGCTGGATTTGGGGGTTCAGGACTTAGATATTAGTGCTTAGGATTTCCGCTCTTCCGTCACTTGGTCGATGAGACGCATCAGGCGGTCGCCTCGCTCAATAGAGTCGTCCCAGTGGAAGCTGAGCTCGGGGACTCGCTTTATCCTGATGCTGCGCGTCAGCTCTTTATGGAAGTAGCTCGTCGCCGCGTTGAGGGTCTTCAGAATCTCCTGTTTTTCCTCTTCGGTGCCGATGCGGCTGACGTACACTCTGGCATATTTCAGGTCGGGGGAGGTGACCACGTCAGTGACGGCAATGAACTCGCCGAGCCGGGGGTCTTTGACCTCGCGCTGGAGCAGGTCGCTGATTTCCTTGCGGATAACCTGGTTTATTTTTTCAATCCGGTGCGACATTTGTCCGTCTAGCTCGCCTTTTGCTGGCTGTAGAACTCCATGACATCGCCCATCTGGAAATCGCCGAAACCCTCCACGCCCACCCCGCATTCAAACCCGGCCGCGCATTCTTTGACGTTCTCCTTGAACCGCTTGAGACTGGCGACCGTGGAGTCAGCCAGAGTCTTCTTCCCCCGCCACACTCTGACCTTGACCCCGCGGGTGACTTTGCCTTCCGCGACACGGACACCAGCCACCTTGTTCCCTTTGGCCGGGAACACCGCGATGACCTCCGCCCGGCCCTCGATGACCTCAACTATGGGCGCCGGTAGCAGACCCTTGAGCGCCTTATCGATGTCATCAATGAGACTATAGATAATATCATACAGGCGGATATCGATGCCTTCGGCGGCGGCCTGTCGCTTGGCGCCTTCCTCGATGCCCACGTCAAACCCGACGATGAGACCTTTGGAGGCAATGGCGAGGAGGACATCGCTTTCCGTGATGTTGCCGGCGCCGGCATGGATGATTCTGACTTTGACCGCTTCACTGCCCAGCTTCTCCAGAGAAGTGCGGATAGGCTCGATACTGCCCTGGACGTCAGTCTTAAGGATGACGTTCAGCTCTTTGACCTTACCGGCGCTAATCTGCTCGTAGAGGCTGTGCAGGGACACCGCCCGGGCGGCGCCCGCTTTGGTTTGCTCCGCCTTGTGCTTTTCCACCAGCTCCTGCGCGTGGTGCTCATCAGCGACGACGGTTAGGGAGTCGCCGACCTGCGGCACCGCGCCCAGTCCGAGGATTTCGACCGGCGTAGCCGGCTCGGCCTTGCGTATCGGGGTGCCTTTGTCATTGAGCATCGCCCGCACTCTGCCCGCTGTGGCGCCCACCACAACAAGGTCGCCAATCTTAAGGGTGCCGTTGTTAATGAGGATGGTTGCCGTGGGCCCTTTCGATTTGTCCAGTCTGGCTTCAACGACGACGCCGGTGGCGGGACGGGTGGGGTCGGCTTTCAGTTCCTCAAGCTCAGCCACCGCCAGGACATTTTCCAGGAGGTCGGTGATATTGCGCTTTTCTTTCGCCGAGACCGGGACGCAGACGGTATCGCCGCCCCAGTCCTCGCAAATCAGACCGGCTTCGGAGAGTTGCTGTTTCACCCTGTCCGGGTTGGCTTCCGGCTTATCAATTTTGTTCATCGCCACGATGATAGGCACGCCGGCGGCCCTGGCATGGCTGATGGCTTCGATGGTCTGGGGCATCACGCCATCGTCCGCGGCCACCACGAGAATGGTAATATCGGTTATCTGGGCGCCATGAGCACGCATTGCTGTGAACGCCTCGTGACCGGGGGTATCCAGGAAGGTGATTTTCTGTCCCTTGTATTCTACCTGGTAAGCGCCAATGTGCTGGGTGATGCCGCCGGCTTCAGAGTCCATGACGTTGGTCTGCCGGATGGCATCGAGAAGCCGCGTCTTACCGTGGTCAACGTGCCCCATCACGGTGACGATTGGCGGGCGAAGCTGGAGATTGCCCGCTTCTTTGGCCATTTGCTTTCTGACTGTGGCCGCCGATGGTTTCCGGGCGGCTTTGGGCTGGACCTTGGGCTCAAAACCGAAGCCTTTGGCAACCGTTGCGGCGGCGTCATAGTTAATAAGCTGGTTAATATTTGCCATTATGCCGGCGCGCATCAACTGCTTGATGATTTCGACGGCACTGACAGTGAGCAGGTCAGCGAGCTGGCGGACAGTCAGCGATGTCGGCAGCTCCACCGTCTTGGGCGGTGCGGCCGCCGCGGCGTCCGTAGTCTTGGTTTTCGCTTGTGGGATGTTGTCTGGCTTACTGACCACTAATTAGCTCCTTTGGGGAGGTTGTTAACATAATCCATAAGTTGTTCGCGGCTTTCCGGGCTCAGCCGGCCCTTGAGCGCGTGTTCCAGCCGGTTGCCCTTCAGGGCTTGCTCCCAGCACTCCCGCGCCGGATGGAGGTAAGCCCCTCGCCCCGCCTTTTTGCCGGTGGCGTCAACTTCAATACTGCCCTGAGGCGTGCGCACCACCCGGACGAGTTCCCGCTTGGTCAGCACCTGGCGGCAGCCAACACATGTCCTCTGGGGTGTGCGCTTCGCGGCAGCAGACTGGGCGCTAGAGCACTTCATCTTCCTCGACTGTTATCTCCTCGCGGCGACGCCGGCCCTTGACCCGCACGCCCTCGTCCGCCCCCTCTTTGTGACCTTTTTTCTTCTTGGCTTTGGTTTCCACCGCGACTTTTTTCAGTCCGGTATCTTCCGCAAACCGGAGTTGGGCTTTTTGCACCGTTACTTTGGGCTCAAAGAAGACCGGCACAGGCTCCCCGGCCGGGGCGGCAACTAGTTCCGCCGCCTTTTCGGCGGGGGCCGCCTCGACAACGGGCGCTGCCTCAACCGCTGGCGGCGCCTCTGCAATGACTGGTTCAGCCTCCGCGGCGGCCGCGGCGGCCTTTTCTTCCTTTTCCTTAGCCACGGCTGCCTTAGCCTGAGCTTTTTCCGCCTCGACAACGGCAGCGCTCTTGATATCAATGCGCCAGCCGGTCATCTTGGCGGCGAGCCGCGCATTTTGCCCTTCCTTGCCGATGGCGAGGGAGAGCTGCCTATCAGGGACAATCACCGTGGCAATCTTGTCTTTTTCGTTCAGCTCAACGCCCTGTATCTGTGCCGGGCTGAGAGCATTGGTGACGAAGACGGCGGCATCCGGACTCCACTGAATAACGTCGATTTTCTCGCCGCCGAGTTCGTTAACGATGTTTTGAATTCTGATGCCGCGTAAGCCGACACAGCAGCCCACGGGGTCAATGCCTTCCTGCTTGGCGGCAACGGCGACCTTGCTTCTGAAGCCAGCCTCCCGGGCAATGGCTTTGATTTCTACGGCGCCGTTATAGACCTCGGGGACTTCAAGCTCGAAGAGGCGGCGCACGAGGTTGGGGTGAGAGCGGGATATAACCACTTTAGGCCCCTTCGTGCTGCGGGTCACCTGCAGGATATAGACGCGGACTCGCTGGCCCGGGCGGTAACGCTCGGCGCGTACCTGTTCCGCGGCGGGTAAGATGGCTTCCGCTCTGCCCAGGTCGATTAAGATTTGAGTCGGCTCGATGCGCTGGACGGTGCCGGTCACGATATCGCCTTCTTTAGTGGTATATTCTTCGAAGATGGCGCTGTGCTCGGCTTCGTGGAGGCGCTGGAGTATGACCTGCTTTGCCGTCTGGGCGGCAATACGGCCGGCGTTGTGGGGAGTCGACTCGACCATCAG
>Ga0315296_10000998_pt1 | contig 25040 bp, 19 predicted proteins | sample YL17G14_18_MG_FD_203921 | JGI IMG/M metagenome (GOLD analysis project Ga0315296, IMG submission 203921) | Sediment microbial communities from Yellowstone Lake, YNP, Wyoming, USA - YL17G14_18 | ecosystem: Environmental > Aquatic > Freshwater > Lake > Sediment | place: USA: Wyoming | collected... | reverse complement strand
GGTTACGCCGGCCAAGAGCCGTGCGTTGCTTGCTGGGGTTAACCCCAGCAAGCAAGGAACCTAAGTCCTTATTACCTGTTACCTATGTTCCCGGTTTAAAGTGTTACCCATGTACCGGTTGACACAATTACCACACGTGTAAACGTGTGGTGCCAGTCTAATAATGCAGGGTTTAAAAATAGCAATCGGCGGCAAAGGGGGTGTAGGAAAGACCACAGTTTGTGCAATTTGGGCCCAGCTTTTTGCCGAAAGCGGATTTGACGTACTGGCAATCGATGCCGACCCCAATACCACTCTTGCATCAGCCTTTGGTATAGCTCCACAGCAATACCCGGTGCCGCTTATCACGATGAAACAGCTAATCGCTGAGCGTACTGGCACCGGCAAAGACGCAGTGGGCGCATACTTTAAGCTGAATCCTAAAGTCAGCGATTTGCCGGAAAAATACTGGCTCGAAGTCAACGGTTTGAAACTTCTGGTCTTAGGAGCAATTACTCAGGCCGGCACAGGTTGTGCCTGTCCGGAAGGGGCATTCTTAAAAGCACTGCTGAGGCATACTATATTACAACGTCAGGAGCTGGTGCTGGTTGATTTGGCTGCCGGTGTCGAATTTATGGGCAGAGCAAGTGTGCAAGGCATTGATGCCTTTGTAGCAGTTGTTGAGCCCGGAGGCAGAAGTATCGAAACGGCCAACAATATCGCTAAAATGGCCAAAGAATTAGGCATTGGCTGTGTTGGAACAATTGCCAACAAGATTGCAGAGCCGGCTCAGGCAGAGCTGATAAAATCGCAATTGAAAAACACAGTGCTGCTGGGAACTCTTCGGTACAGCCGGTCTCTCCAAGAAGCTGACCTCAATCGCAGCCCCGTCTTTGGGGCCGATGCTGAAGTTACGGAGCATCTCAAACAAGCAAAGAACAAATTGGTAGAGCTTATTTCCGGGTCTTCTTCAAAGGTCAAAAAACAATAATTGACAACGCAAGAATTTTCCATTATGTAAGCAATCTCTCATTTTGGGATGTACTACAAAATGGAATAACGGTGTCAAACTTTAGAACAAGGAACATTTATGGAACCAAAAGAACGCAGCACCGACAAAGCAGCACAGGAAATGATAGCTCAGATGGCCAAAGCAGGCCAGCAGAACGCCTGGGACAGGCTCGAAGCCCAATCACCGCAGTGCGGCTTCGGAAAACAGGGAATCTGCTGCCGGATTTGCACGATGGGACCGTGTCGAATTTCAAAGAAGGCGCAAGTGGGCGTCTGCGGTGCCGACGCAGATACAATCGTCGCCCGTAATTTTCTAAGAGCGGTTGCCGCCGGCGCCAGCGCCCATAGCGACCACGGTAGAGGTGTGGCGGAAGTATTTCTCGCAACCGCCAAAGGCGAAGCGCCGGACTATCATCTCAAAGATATCATCAAACTGTACAAAGTTGCTGAAGATTTAGGCGTTAAAACAAAAGACCGTTCGGTCAAGGACATCGCTAAAGATGTAGGTGAAATTGCACTGGCTGAATTCGGTAAGCCGCACGGCGAACAGTTAATGGTCCGCCGGGCTCCGAAGCCGCGTCAGGAAATCTGGAAAAAGCTCGGCATCACTCCTCGTGCAGTTGACCGCGAGGTGGTTGAGGCCTTACATAGAACCACAATGGGAGTGGACCAGGATTATAAAAACATTATTATGCACGCCAGCAGAACTGCCCTTGCCGACGGATGGGGTGGGTCTATGCTTGCCACCGAACTGCAGGATGTTCTTTTCGGAACGCCCTATCCGGGTCGCGGCGAGGTCAATCTCGGCGTCTTAAAGGAGGACGAAGTAAATATTATCGTCCACGGTCATGAGCCTATCTTGTCGGAAATGATAGTTGCCGCATCCCAGGATAAGGACCTGCTCAATGAGGCGCAAAAGGCCGGTGCAAAAGGAATCAACGTAGCAGGAATTTGCTGTACAGCAAACGAGCTGCTAATGCGACATGGTGTTCCAATCGCCGGCAACTTCCTCAGCCAGGAGCTGGCCATCGCCACTGGTGCCATCGAACTTATGGCCGTTGATGTGCAATGCGTAATGCAGGGATTGGCCGAAGTTGCCAAATGCTTCCACACAAAACTGATTACCACCGCTGATAAAGCAAAAATACTCGGTGTCAAGCACGTGGCGATGGAAAAGAAAACAGCGCTGAAAACCGCCAAAGAGCTGGTCAAAACAGCCATCGAGAACTATAAGAATCGCGGCCTGGTTAACATCCCGGACGAAAAGGAAAAGGCCGTGGTAGGCTTCAGCCATGAATCAATCAACTATATGTTAGGCGGCAGATACCGCGCCAGCTATCGCCCCCTGAATGACAACATTATAAACGGCCGAATTCGCGGCGTAGTAGGCATTGTCGGCTGCACCAATCCTAAAGTGCCACAGGACTTTACCCATATCACTCTGGCAAAAGAACTAATCAAACGAGACGTTTTAGTGCTGACAACCGGCTGCGCCACTATTGCGTGCAGCAAGCAGGGCTTGACAAATCCCAAAAAAGCACTCGAATTAGCTGGACCGGGCCTGCGGGAGGTCTGTGAAGCAGTGGGCATTCCACCGGTTCTTACATGTGGAAGTTGTGTGGACAATTCCCGCCTGCTGGTGGCGTGCACGGAAATTGTACGAGAAGGCGGCCTCGGCGAGGATATATCCGAGATACCGGCGGCAGGCGCCTGTCTCGAATCCATCACTGAAAAAGCAATATCCATCGGGCAATACTTTGTGGCCAGCGGCGTGCTGGTCGTTTTCGGTGAGGAATTTCTGCCGGTCTCAGGCAGCAAAAATGTCAGTGACTATCTGTTCAACGGAATCGAAAAAGACCTGGGCGGCCGTTGGGCCGTCGAATCCGACCCGGTCAAGGCCGCTGAAATGATACTCCAGCATATCGAAAGCAAACGAGATGCACTGGGTATCAACAAAGAAAAAGAACGCAAGCTCTACGATATGGCCGACCGCAGAGCGTTAGCTATAGAATGATTATTAAAATACGAAATCCAAAACAAATCCAAAAATTAAGGAAATTAGAAAGTGCCTAAAGAGAGCTAAAGTGAATGAAGCTGGTTTGTCGTTGTCGAAGCTGGTATCTCCACGGGATGCCTTACGGCAGAAACTGGAGGCTGGAAGCCCGAGCCTCGAGTTTCCAGGGCGAGCATCGATACGAGCCCCGCCCCGTCTTCGACGGGCGGGACGAGCATCGACAACCCTAAACATAGTGGGGAATCCATTTTCCGTAGCAGTAAATTGAAAAATAATCTATAACTTTCGGCACTTTAGGCACTTTTAACTTTAGGCACTTTAATTCACTTGAGCTCTTTCATACGAAGATGTGAAAGGTTATTTTATGTCAAAAATCATAGCATCAGCAGCTATCCGTGGCGCTCATAAGATAGCCAAGCAGGCCGAAGATATCTTAACAAAAGCCATCAAAGAAAAAGGCGAATATTGCCGAGTTGAGTTTCCAAATACCGGTTATTACATACCAATCATTTATTCGATGACCGGAAGAGCTGTAAAAAAGTTAGCCGATTTCGAGGAAGTAATGCAGGAGATAAAAGGCTTACTGCCCCCTTATGTGGATGATGATTTGTGGGTGCCTTATCTGGGCCATGCCCTGGACGCCGGTATGGCAACGCTCTTTGCGGAAGAGATTATCGAGGCCTGTAAGTATCTAATCGGCCCAAATCCCGTGGACGATATTTGGCTCGGAGCGGCGGACGATGTAATTCTGCGCGAGCGCGGTATCCAGTTTGTAGATGGAACCGCACCCGGCTTTGCAGCCGTTGTCGGCGCCGCCCCGGACGTTGAAACAGCCGTTGATATTGCCCGTAAGCTCCAGGAGCGCTGTCTGTACGTTTTTATGTCAGCGCACAATAACGGCACCACGTTCGCTCAGCAGCTCGTCGAAGGCGGCGTGCAGTTAGGCTGGGAAACACGGCTGGTGCCTTTCGGTAGGGAAATCACCGCAACAATATATTCGCTTGGCTTCGCCAGCCGGGCAGCACTCAGTTTCGGAGGCGTTCAACCCGGCGATTTCCGGCGGAACCTGCTATACAACAAAAACAGAATCTTCGCTTTTGTTATGCCTCTTGGCAAGGTTACTGATGAATGGTATGCCAACGCCGCCGGTGCGATTAATTACGGCTTTCCTACCATCGCCGATTCGGACATCCCGGAGATTTTGCCTACCGGCGTATGCACATACGAGCACGTCGTCTCGAATATTCCCCACGACCAAATCGTAGAAAAAGCCATCGAAGTTCGCGGCCTTAAAATAAAAATCACGGAAATACCAATTCCGGTTTCTGTCAGTCCCGCCTTTGAAGGTGAACGCATCCGTAAGGAAGAAATGCACTGCGAGTTCGGCGGGCAGAGAACACCGGCCTTCGAGTGGCTCCGAATGAGGGACATCAGCGAGGTCGAAGACGGCAAAGTTGAAGTGCAGGGACCTGATGTTGATTCGCTGGAGGCCGGCGGAAAGCTGCCGCTGGGTATCATCGTTGAAGTGGCAGGAAGAAAAATGCAGCCTGATTTTGAGCCTGTGCTGGAGCGGCATATTCACACGTTTATGAACGAAGCACAGGGACTCTGGCATATGGGACAGCGGGACATAAACTGGGTAAGAATCAGCAACAATGCTGCAAAGGCGGGATTCAAACTTGAGCATATCGGCAAGCTCCTGCACGCCAAGTTCCACGACGAGTATTCGAGCATTTTAGATAAGGTACAGGTCAAAATATTCACCGACCAAAAGCAGGTGGAAGAGCTTCGCAAGCAGGCCCAGGCCATCTATGCCGAGCGTGATGCGCGATTGGCGGGTATGCAGGACGAAGACGTAGAAACGTTCTATTCCTGCACACTGTGTCAGAGTTTCGCTCCGAACCATGTATGTGTGGTCTCACCGGAACGGCCGGGCCTGTGCGGCGCTTATAGCTGGCTGGACTGCCGGGCGGCATTCGAGATAATTCCATCTGGACCGAATCAGCCCATCTCAAAAGGCAATTGCATCGAGCCGACCATCGGGCAGTGGGACAGAGTAAACGCATTTGTCCTCAAGGCCAGCGGTGGTAACGTCGAGCGAATGAGCCAGTACAGCATGATTGCCGACCCGATGACCTCCTGCGGCTGCTTCGAATGTATCGCTGCGGTGCTGCCATCAACAGGAGGAATAATGATTGTCAACAGGGAGTTCTCTGAGATGACGCCTTGCGGAATGAAGTTTTCGACGCTCGCCGGGACCGTTGGCGGCGGACAGCAAACGCCGGGCTTCATCGGCCATTCAAAACATTATATCTGCTCAAGAAAATTCATTGCTGCTGAAGGCGGAATTAAGCGAATAGTATGGATGCCCACCATGCTGAAAGAAGACATTAAGGATGCTTTCACCAAAAGAATCAAGGAAATGGGACTGGTCCCGGAAGAATTCTTATCAAAGATTGCCGATGAGACCACAGCTATAACCGAAGAAGAGGTCTTGGAATTTATTACCAAAAATGTGCATCCCGTAATCACTTTAGAGCCTATGTTCTAAAAAAAAACGAAATATACGGAACAAAATCAAGTGAGCTAAAGTGCCTAAAGTGAGCTAAAGTGCCTAAAGTGAACTTCAAATTTAGGCAGTTTAGGCACTTCAAACTCTATGCACTTTCTGATTTACTTAATTTTTGGATCCGTTTCAGATTTATAGCAAGTAAGATACAATATATCAAGAAAGGACGAATATTATGGCACTGACAGGATTGGATATATTTAAACTCCTGCCGAAAACCAACTGCAAAAAGTGCGGTATGCCTACTTGCCTGGCGTTTGCTATGGCTCTTGCTCAGAAACGCGCCAAACTTGAAGACTGCCCCGACGTTTCTGAAGAAGCCAAGGGAAAACTCGCCGCCGCCGCGGCTCCGCCAATGGCAAAAGTTGTGTTCGGCACACAGGACAATCATGTCCAGCTCGGACAGGAAACGGTGATGTTCCGACACGAAGAAAAATTTTACAATCCGACCGCCCTGGCTGTAACCGTCTCGGATAAACTTACCGGCGAGGATTTAACAAAACGCATTGAGGCCATAAATGCACTTCAGTTCGAGCGGGTCGGGACCAAAATCGGAGTTAAGGCTATAGCAATTATCAACGACAGCGGTTCGTCCGATGCTTTTGCGCAGGCCGCAGCAGCAGCAAAAGGCGCCAGCGACCTTGCTTTAATCTTAGTAACCCAATCACCCGATGCAATGGCCGCGGCGGCAGCTAAAACGAAAGAATCCGTACCTTTACTTGCCTCGGCCACGCCCGATACGGCACAGGAGATGGCGAAAATCGCCAAGGAAAATAGCTGCCCGCTCGTTGCAAAAGCCGAATCAATTGACGCCCTCGCCGAGCTTACCGAAAAGATTAAGGCCGAAGGAGCTGAGGATATTGTATTAAACCTCTCCACAGGACCCATATCGGGGGATGCCCCCAGCCTTCGTGAGCAATTGTTTAATCTGTCAAAGATGAGAGCCCTGGCTCTAAAAAAGGTTTTCAGGCCGTTAGGTTATCCAACCATATCCTTTGTAGTTGATGGTGACGCCGATACACAGGCAGCTTTGGCCATAAGTCTAATTTGCAAGTATTCCGGCATCGTGGTGCTCGACACTGTCGAACCCTATGCGCTCTTGCCTATGCTGACAGCAGTGATGAATATCTTCACCGACCCGCAGAAACCCGTCCAGGTAGAGCCAAAAGTCTATCGTATCGGCGAACCTAACGAGAATTCACCGCTGATGTTCACGACTAACTTTTCACTGACATACTATACCGTGGAATCGGATGTGGAGGCCAGCAGGGTACCGAGCTATATTCTCGTGATCGATACAGAAGGCACAAGTGTATTGACGGCTTATTCCGGAGACAAGCTCAATGAAAAAACAGTAGCAGATGCTATGGCCAAGAACAGCGTGGGAAGCCTGGTTAAACACCGGAAACTAATCATCCCCGGTTATGTCGCGGTAATGAGCGGCAAACTCGAAGAGGCCACTAATTGGGAAGTTATGGTCGGCCCAAGAGAGTGTTCGATGCTGCCTAAATATCTCCAGGAAGTCTGGAATTAGAAGTGTCTAAGTGAGCTAAAGTGAGCTAAAGTGAGCTAAAGTTTCAGGCTATTAGAGTATCAGGTAGTGGGCATCAGGTTATCAGAACATCGGGCTTGTTTTTCCTGATGCCCTGCTCTACTGGTAACCTACATCCTGATTTACTGTTTTACTGATATCCATAACTTTAGGCACTTTAGTCACTGCAAACTTCAGGCACTTCGATGGTGAGTATAGGGAATGGAAGATAGCAAGAAAAAAAAGAACAACAAAATATGCACAGTGCGTTTTGAACCGAGCGGCCTTAAGATAAAAGTGCCGGTTGGGACGGTTCTGCTCGAGGCCGCTCACAAAGCCGGTATTTATTTAAGCAGCATCTGCGGCGGCGACGGATATTGCGGTAAATGCAAAGTAATAATTAATGAAGGACAATTTCAAAGCAAGCCCACCGCTTTACTTACGCCGGACGAAATACGGGAAAATGTCGTTCTTGCCTGCCAGAGCAAAACGCTATCCGATATGACCATAACCGTTCCAAAGTCTCATATTTTGGAAACAAGCCAAATTCTTATGGACACGGACGCCCGCAGATTCAGCGAGCTTGCCGGCGAGGTACGGGAAGGAATATTTAAGTTCGACCCGCTGGTTTGCAAAATCTTCATTGAGATGCCGCCGCCGACCGTACACGACCACACCGCAGACCACGAGCGTCTGTATCTGGCTATACGCGAGCAAATTGATGCCCCTATAATGCAAACCGGTTTCCGTATTCTTCAAAAACTTTCCAGATTGCTGCAAAGCTGCGATTACAAGGTTACGGTAACAATAGGCCGACGCGGCGAAACCACCGAGGTTATCGAAGTTGAAGCCGGCAACCGCTGCCGGAGAAACTTCGCTGTTGCCGTTGACCTCGGGACAACAACTGTGGTAGCACATCTAATCGACCTGACAAACGCCACTACTATAGATACCGAGGCCACTTATAACAGCCAGATAAATTTCGGTGAAGACTACATTCGCCGAATCATTTATGCGGAGGAAAACGATGCTTTCGACGAGATGCAGAACCGCCTCGTAAACGATGTGAATAATCTGATTGTAACGCTGGCGTCAAGGCGGAAAATCGACCTACAGGATATTACAACGGTAATATGTGCCGGTAATACTGCTATGATTCACTTTTTGCTCAATCTGGACCCGACACGGATACGCAGAGAGCCATATATAGCCTCAGCCGGCTTTGTGCCGCCAATCCGGGCGGCAGAAGCAGGCGTCCAGATCAACAAGCGAGGTCTATTATATTGCCTGCCCAGTGTAGCTGCTTATGTTGGCAGTGACATAGTAGCCGGCGTTCTAACCACGCGAATCTTTACTAAAAAAGGCATCTACCTTTTTGCTGATATTGGAACAAACGGCGAGGTTGTGCTCGGTAATCGAGATTGGCTGGTCTGCGCCTCAAGCTCGGCAGGCCCAGCGTTTGAAGGAAGCGGGGTCAAGCACGGCATGAGGGCCGGTGCCGGCGCTATCGAAAAACTGACCATTCTCGACGATGGTTCGCTCGAGCTTAAGACAATCGGGGATACCCATCCAGTCGGCATTTGCGGCTCAGGTCTTCTGGATACGCTCGCCGAATTATTTTTAAACGGCATCATAGACCGAACGGGGCGATTCAAAGCTAACGGCCAGCCAAGATTAACCGAAGGCGATGAGGGCCTGCAGTTCCAAATAGCCCCGGCAGATAACGAGCACCAGGAAATAGTAATCACCCAGGCCGACATCGACAATTTGGTTCGTTCCAAAGCAGGTGTCTTTGCCGCCATCAGGGTCCTTATGGAGTCAACCCAGACAAAGCTCGAAGACCTGGATGCGATTTATCTGGCCGGGGGATTCGGAAACTTTCTGAATGTCCGCCAGGCTGTTACTATCGGAATGTTACCTGATGTGCCTTTAGAGAAGATTCAATTCGTGGGAAATACCTCAATCGCAGGCGCCAAGACCGTCCTGCTGAGCCGAAAAGCTCTCAAAGCAGCCGAGAAAATCGCTAAAAGTATGACATATTTTGATTTGATGAGTCATCCAGGATATATGGACGAATTTACGAAAGCTAATTTCTTACCGCACACGGATTTATCGCTGTTCCCTTCGGTTACAAGTGTGAAGTGTGAAATGTGAAGTGCCTAAAGTGAATTTGATTTAAAGTATGAATAATAAAGAATTCGCAAAAGAGCTTGAGAAGCGAACAAGAGAATTCGCAGTGCGAATAATCCGTTTATCGAGAACTTTACCGAACACACCGGAGGGCAGAGTCATAAGGACTCAAATCACAAAATCTGGAACATCTATTGGTGCAAACTATCGAGAAGCCAATCGGGCCAGAAGCAAAGCAGATTTCAAAAACAAGATTAAGATTTGTGAAAGTGAATCCAGTGAAACGCAATACTGGTTGGAAATAATTACAAAGATAAAATGGCTTCCCTGGAAAAAACTAAAAAGCGATTACGAAGAATGCACAGAATTCCTCGCTATTTTTACATCCATCGGAAAAAAATAAACTAAAGTTTGGAGTGCTCATGAGTGAACTAAAGTTAAGGAAAATCGTCACTTTAGACACTTTAGCTCACTTTAGACACTTTAGGCACTTCCTATGACGACAACGATAGCAATAAGCGGAAAAGGCGGTTCGGGCAAGACAACTTTAGCCGCTATGATTATAAGGTGCCTGTTAGAACAGCTCGACAGAAAGGTGGTGCTTGCAGTGGATGCCGACCCGAACTCCTGCCTGGGCGTAATGTTGGGCGTTCAGCCGGCCGGCACCGTCGCGGACATTCGCGAAGATGCCCGCGCCAAACCGCCCAGCAATGCAGGTATCGACAAGGTACGGTCTATCGAATACAGCATCCAGCAGGCGATTACCGAAGCCGAGGGTTTTGATTTGCTCACTATGGGCCGGCCGGAAGGCCCGTCCTGTTACTGTGCGGTTAATAATATGCTCCGAAAGTTCCTGGACGAATTAAGCTCGCAATATCAATTTGTGATTATCGACAATGAGGCAGGAATGGAGCATCTGTCCCGCCGAACCACCAATGATGTTGACCTGCTGTGCATCGTAGCAGAACAAACTTCTCTCGGCGCTCTTACCGCCCGGAGGATTTTCGACCTTGCAAAACAACTGCCAATTGTTGTAAAGCAAATCGGCGTTATATGGAACAAAAGCCGTGCCCCGTTTCCCGTGCCTCGTGTTCCGAACGACGAGCCCCCGATTGCAACTGTCGGGGGCGAGCAACGAGCGACGAGCCCCCGATTGCAACTGTCGGGGGCGAGCGACGAACTGGACGGGATAGACATCTTTGGTTATATACCTTATGATAAAGCCGTCTTTGACGCATCAATGCAAGGTAAAACTGTGTTCGACCTAAAAGAGAACAGACCGGCATTCTTGGCAGCGAGCAAAATACTCGAACAAAAACTAATCGTGAATCCCTTATGAAAATGAAACCGAAGAAACTTTTCTTTGGTATCAATTTCAGAAAAGCTTATCTGGAAAACACGGGACAAAATCTTAGGAGAAAATAAATTGAGTGCCATAACAAGATTATCCGATTCTCGCCGCTTTGAGAGTGTCCTAAGCTACTTAAGAAAAAGGCGCACTTTGGCGTTGAAATTAGTCTTTCCGCTCATAATCATTGAAAACATTCTCGATGGAGAAAAGCCGCATGAACTGGGTCTCCCTGATATTTCCATCATGGCCGTTACCGGTCTCATACTTGTTCTATTGGGAGTTTTTATCAGGTTTTGGGCACGCGGGCACTTTAAAAGAGGACATATATTCACTACCGGGCCTTATGCACTGGTTCGCCACCCTTTATACCTTGGGTCATTCCTGATAGTATGCGGTGTGCTATTTCAACTCAATGATTGGCACAATTGGGTTGTCGTTGTGCCCGTGTTTGTGGTGTTTCACGGGGCAGCAATCCTGCACGAAGAAAGGTCGCTGAAGAAGCGATTTGGCATAGAGTGGAAACTGTACAAGTCCAGGGTGCCGGCCATTATTCCCGCGTTACAAAATGCGCGATTTTTTGAGCGATACTATAAGTGGAGCTGGAAATCTTACTTAGCCACCCCTGAATCAAAGGCAACTCTCTGGCTTTTGAGTTTGCCGTTCTTGATAGAATTAATAGAGGATCTCGTATTTGAAGGCATGCTCGGCATCTAACGGAGAAAGAATGTTGAGACAAGCAGCACGCGTCAGCTGCTTTATGTAATCTGAATTAATAAAATGGTCTTAGAAACTCTGGAGGGTCCAAGATGCCAGTTCCTGAAGTTGCAGAAAGATTTACCGGCTCAGTAAACCGTCTTACACTTGGGGCAACTAAAGACGATGGGGGCACTCGAACCTCAACGGTAACCGTGGGCGGAGCACGTAACGTCGTCTATGGCGGCTCCGCGGCCGATGCCGGTGAAAAACCGGTCATCGCTATGGACGTCCTGGACAGCAAGCCCGATGACTGGCCGGACGTCCTGCTTGAACCTTATAAAGACGTGCTGGACAGCCCTGGTGACTGGGCAAAAAAGTGCGTAGAAGAGTTCGGGGCAGATTTAATTTGCGTAAAATTCGACGGTATTCACCCCGACAAGGATGACAAAGACGCCGCTCACGCCGTCAAGGTTACGGAGGAAGTGTTAAAAGCAGTCGGCGTACCTCTTGTGCTGTGGAGCTGCGGAAATGACGAAAAAGACAACCAGGTTATGCCCAAGGTTAGCGGCGCTGCAAAAGGCGAAAAATGCCTCATCGGAACCGTTACAGAGGACAATTACAAATCCCTGACCGCTATCGCCCTGGCCGACAGCCATTATCTCATCACCCAGGCTCCTCTGGACATCAACATAGCCAAGCAGGTCAATATCTTAGCTTCTGACATGGGCTTTCCGTTAGAGCGAATAGTAACATTCCAGTCCACCGGAGCATTAGGATATGGAATAGAGTATGCCTATTCGATTCAGGAACGCCAGCGTCTGGCCGCCCTAACCGGCGACAAAATGATGGCTATGCCGGTCATCTGTGACGTAGGTTATGAATCCTGGCGAGCTAAAGAGGCCAAGCTTACGGACGCACCAGGCTGGGGAGAGGCTGCCGACCGAGGACCTATGTGGGAAACGGCCACCGCCATTTGCTTGCTGCAGGCCGGCGTTGATATAATTCGTATGCGCCATCCCAGAGCCGTCGCTACCGTTAAAAACTTCATCAATCAGGTATGGCCTTAAAGGAAATTGGAACGTGCCTAAAGTTAAAAGTGCCTAAAGTTATGGATTATTTTTTACTTTAGCTCACTTTAGGCACTTTAGCTCACCCCGTTAGAAATTCCATGATGGGGCAATGTGATACAAAAAGTAAAAATTTCTAACGGGGCTCACTTGATATTATTTCGAATTTCGATACGCCTGTTAGAAGCGTATGTATCCATATTCGGATTTATTTAGGAAGGTATTTACTATGATATTAATTGCAGAACGAATCAATGGGATGTTCACCAACGTCAAGCAGGCTATCGCAGATAAAGACAAAAAAGTCATTCAGGAATTAGCCAAAAAGCAGACCAACGCGGGTGCTGCATATCTGGATGTGAACATAGGTACCGCCGCTGCGGACCAGGAAGGCGCTATGCAGTGGCTGGTCGAGGCCATCCAGGAAACCTGCTCCACACCTTTGTGCCTGGATTCCCAGAAACCGGCTGTTATCGCCGCGGGATTAAAGGTTATTAACGCCCAGAACGGTGTCATGCTAAACTCAACGCCATTGAATAAGAAAAGCGATGAAGAAATATTTGACAAATACATAGAAATGGCCAACCAGGCAGGCCTGAAAGCCAGCATTATCGCCCTTACTATGGACAAAAACGGTGTGCCACAGGATGTCGATACCCGTGTAGCCATTGCGGCGGAAATCGTATCAAAGGCGATGGAAAAGGGATTTGACACCCAACGGCTGTTCATCGACCCCATCATTCTGCCGGTAAAAGTGCCGAACGCCCAGGTTCAGCCCGGCAATATCTTATCTGCGATGGACCAGATAAAATATCTGTCAGACCCGGCCCCGCATATGACAATAGGCCTGTCAAATCTTTCTCAGGGAGCATCGGAAAGAAGCATGATAAACCGGGTATTCCTTGCTATGGCTATTTCTCGCGGCCTGGACTCAGCTATCGTCGATGTCCTCGACCGGGACCTGATGAACATAGTAGCCACCGCTGAAATGCTGATGAACAAGCAAATATACTCAGATTCTTTCCTGAAGGCCTACACCTCGGCACAGAAAGGTTAATATAGTAAGCCAGATTGATAATATCGGATTAGGCTGTAACGCCAAATAGCAAAATAGTGCAAAAAAAGCCCTGCTGTTATACCAGCACCGGCAGTTTTCGATGATAATTAGTTATTTCTGTTAAAATCCCTGTATCCACAGGCAGGAGCGTAAAAAAGCCGTGCGAAATATTTAACCAATACGATATACAAGGAAAGACCTATGAATCCCGTTAGAAATTCAAAAGAAATAATCGGGGTTATAAACACAATGAAAAAGGGAATAATGATATGATGCAAAAAAGGAAAATTTCTAACGGGGTGAAGCTTGACCCAACCAAAATGAAAGATTGGCAGGTTGCGGAAGCCGCCGAGGAAGGAATGAAACCTGTTAGCCGGCTGGCCAAGGAGATGGGCTTGCAAGAAAATGAGCTGATACCCATGGGCCGCAAGCTGGCCAAAGTCGATTATCAACAAGCACTCGCCCGCCTTCAGGATACTCCCACAGCAAAGTACATTGACGTTACCGCCATTACCCCAACCCCGCTTGGTGAAGGAAAGACGACCACGGCCATTGGTTTGATTGAAGGCCTGGGCAAACTGAAAAAACGCGTTGTCGGTGCAATTCGACAGCCCAGCGGCGGACCTACCTTCAATATTAAAGGTTCAGCAGCCGGCGGAGGTCTGGCTCAGTGCATTCCATTGACGCCCCTTTCTATCCGCCTGACAGGTGATATCGACTGTATTACAAATGCTCACAACCTCGCTATGGTCGCCCTTACTTCGCGTATGCAGCACGAATGCAACTATGACGACGCCCGCCTGGCAAAAAGCAAGCTAACACGAATAGATATCGACCCGGAACGCGTGCAAATGAAATGGGCAATGGACTTCTGCGCTCAGGCGCTGCGCGACATCAGGATAGGCCGAGGCGGAAAAATGGATGGGTTCGAGATGGACTCAGGCTTTCAAATTACCGTCTCAAGTGAGATTATGGCGATACTCGCAGTTGCCAAGGACCTAAAGGACCTCAGAGAGCGCATGGGCAAGATTGTTCTGGCTTACGATAAGAAGGGCAATGAAGTTACCACTGCCGACCTTGAGGTTGACGGCGCCATGACCGCCTGGATGGTTGAAGCGATAAACCCGAATTTGCTGCAGACCATTGAAGGCCAGCCTGTATTCGTGCATGCAGGCCCCTTCGCGAATATCGCTGTCGGCCAAAGTTCTATTATCGCCGATATGATAGGAACAAAATTAGGTGATTACCATGTAACCGAGAGCGGCTTCGGAGCCGACATTGGTTTCGAGAAATTCTGGAATATAAAATGCCGCATATCCGGCCTAGTACCGAACGCCGTCGTTATTGTTGCCACCGTTCGTGCCCTGAAGATGCACGGCGGCGGCCCCACGGTCAAGCCCGGCATACCTTTGAGCGAGGAGTACACCAGCGAAAACCTCGAATTGGTTGAGAAGGGCTGCGAAAACCTCGTCGCCCATATCGAAACGGTGAAGAAAAGCGGCGTCCGACCGGTCGTTTGCATAAACAGCTTCCACACGGACACCAAGGCTGAAATAAAGTTCGTACGTAAAATCGCCGACCAGAATGGAGCACTGGCTGCCGTCTCCGAACACTGGCTCAAGGGCGGTGACGGCGCAATCGAGCTGGCCGAGGCAGTGATTGAGGCCTGCAGCGAAACAAACCACTTCAAGTTCCTTTATGAGCTGGGGACTCCGCTTAGAAAACGTATTGAGCTAATCGCCAAAGGAGTCTATGGCGCCAGCGGCGTAACTTATACCGACGAGGCCCTAGAAAAAGCCAAGGCAATGGAGGCCGACCCTGCCAGTAAGACTTTAGGAACCTGTATGGTTAAGACCCACCTTAGTTTATCGCACGACCCAGACGTAAAAGGCAGACCCACGGGTTGGGAGCTTCCAATCCGCGATATTCTTGTCTATAAAGGCGCCGGCTTCATTGTGCCCGTAGCTGGAGCCATTAAGCTGATGCCCGGCACCGCCTCCGATCCGGCTTTCCGCCGTATTGATGTGGACGTCAAAACAGGAAAAGTACAAGGCCTGTTTTAAGTTATTAACGATTACCGAGTCCGTCATTGCCGCGGAGCGGCAATGACGGGTCAGACAGAATGCAAAAGACGAAAACTGTTCTGGTTATAGGGGCGGGTATTGCGGGCGCAACCGCAGCACATCGCCTCAACCAAGCAGGCTTGCAGGTCCATCTTATCGATAGGCAAGCCACAATAGGCGGTCGTGTCAGGGAAATGGGCTGTAAAGCCACAGATGTGTGCCTGCGCTGCAATGTCTGTGTGGCAAATGAGCTTTTCAGAACCGTAGCCGCTTCGCCCGATATTCACATCCAGACTCGCACGCAGCTTTGTAAGCTGGAGGCCGGTACAAACGGTTCTCGATATACCGCGACACTCAAACATCAACCCGGCTTTATTGACAGCAGCAAATGTACAGGTTGCCAGGTCTGTGTTGCCGTATGTCCTGAAAAGTGTATAGTTTTGCTCCGGCATTCTGCCGGATCCCCTTCGGTGCCAACCATTGATTACTCGCTGTGTCGGCAGGCTTTCGGCACGGAATGTTTGCTGTGCGAACAAGCCTGTCCTCTCGAAGCAATCAATATGCAGGAAAAAAGCTCCGATAGCAAAATAGACGTTGACAGCGTGGTTATAGCAACCGGCTACGAACCCTATAATCCAGCAGAGAATACTTCATACGGATATGGTGGCCCGGAAAACATTATCACCGGCACCGAAGCCGAACACCAGCTCGCCGCTGCGGGCAAGATTACCCGACCTTCGGACGGTCAGACGCCAAAACGCATTGCATTTATACAATGCGTTGGCTCAAGGACAGAAGAAGTTTACCGCCGTCCCGAGGATACCGATTACTGCTCAACTGTATGCTGTGCGTATGCTCTGAGGATAGCCCAACAGATAAAATACCAGAACGAAGATGCAGAAGTTACGGTCTTCTATATGGACATTCAAAACTTCGGCAAAGGATTCGATGACTTTTATAACAAGTGTAAAGACAGTATGACTTTCGTCCGTTCTCGGCCGTACGAGGTCAAACAAGGGCCGAACGACACGTTGCGTCTGCGGTTCGCCCCGCAGTCCCTTCCGGAAGGAACGGACTCTCAGGTTTGTGAACAGGAGTTTGACCTGGTGGTTTTGGCCGTAGGTATCAGACCGAGGCCAGATACGACAGAACTGGCCGAAACACTGCTTGTGCCGCTTGATGAGCAGGGATTTTTTGGTTTTAAGAACGCTTCTCCTTTGCCTGCATTGCAGCGGGAAGGTATCTTTGTAGCAGGTGCTTGTGAGTCTCCCAAGGATATAAAATCCTGTATGGCTCAGGCCGAAGCAGTCAGCGCCGCAGTAATAGGTGAGGTTTTAAAAGGTGATTAAGAAGGCTAAACAAACTAAAGGCGATGTGGGGATTGTGCTGTGCGACTGCGCCGGAACATTGAGCAGCCGGCTCGATTTTGACCTGCTTGCAGAGCACCTGAGCGGACTGGCGGAAGTAGCAACAGTAAAGCTCTGCTCGAAATTCTGCCAACAAAACGATTGCGCTAAAACGATAAAATTCCTTTTTCAAAAGAAAAAGCAGACACAACGCCTGATAATAGGAGCCTGCGACTGGGACATTTTTGACAACATTCTCCGCCAGGCAATACAGGGCGCTAATTTGAATGAGGGACTTCTGTGGTCTGTCAATATTCGTGAACATTGCGCCTGGATTGCAGAGACTCCGGAGTCAGCCACGGACAAAGCAAAAGAATCTCTTACCGCGGCTGTCCGACGGATACAGATGGCAACAGCCATCAAGTCAAGTAAAACCAACGTAAACCAAAATGTGCTGGTTCTCGGCGGTTGCCTCGCAGCAATGCAGACAGCCACCGCCCTGTCGCAACTTGGACACCGGGTCACATTGATGGAATGCGAAGAAAAATTGGGGGGCTCAGCAGCACAAACGCCGGAGCTTTATGCCTATATCACCTCTGACTCTACCCAAGCCGAGCCACTTGTGCAAAATCGTATATACGAGCTTGCCCAGCAGGTAAAAAATGATAAGCAAATCCATGTCCAAACCTCCTCAACCTTGAAGTCCCTGCAGGGAGAATTCGGCAATTTCACCGCACTGGTTACCTCAAACGGCACAGAGCAAAAGCTCTCTGCAGGAGCAATTGTTTTGGCGCCGGGCCCGACCAAGAAAAAGTCAGAACTGGCCGAACTGTTCCATAACGGCAAACCCCGCCCCTGCGGCAGGGGCGGGGCCAAACATGTTGCTATAGTGATGGATACCTCCGGCGAACAAGGCAAACGCGTATCGGCTCAGGTGCTCTCCGCAGCAGAAGCGCTCGTAAAACGTTTCGGTGCCGAGGTGAAATTATACTGCCACAATATTCGTGTAGCCGCAAAGGGTATGGAAGCCCTGTATCGGCGAGCCAGAGAAGCCGGCGTAGTAATAATAAAATATGAATCACCACCGAGGATTTCAGATAAAGACTCTAAAAAAGTGGTCTGCGTTCAAGAGCCGTTAATCGGGTATCAAGTTGATGAAGAGTTCGACCTGGTGATTATAGCCGACAGTCCCACCGCTGACACAACTGAGTTACTTAATATCATTGAAGGGCTGCGACCCGGCCCAGGAGGAGACTTACAGGCCGACAGCGTATGGCTCCTGCCGACAAAGTCAAATCGTGAAGGTATTTTTGTCGTAGGCTCGGCGTCGGATACCGATGAGCTTAGAGATGCGCAGACCGACGGCTTAGCCACAGCGAACGAAATCCACGAACTGCTTAAAAACAAACAAATAGAGATTCTCGATGATGCGGCAGTGGTCGATGGTGATAAGTGCGTTCTGTGTTTGACCTGTATGCGAATATGTCCGCACAATGCGATATGTATCGATGTTGACAATAAAGCAGCTTCCGTTTCAGCGGTAACCTGTCAGCGCTGTGGAATATGTGCCGCCGAATGCCCGGCAGGAGCTATCCAACTGCCCCGATACACCGATGAGCAAGTTGCAGCAGAGCTTGGTGACAAACCTCAAACAACAATTTTTGCCTGTGAGAATTCCGCCTACCCCGCGGCAACTGCAGCAGCAATCAACGGCTCGCAATGGGGACAATACGCAGTATCCCTGTCGGGACAAGCTCAGTTGATTCGCGTCCCCTGCGCCGGCAAAGTTGACCCGCGAGACGTTCTTCGAGCGCTGGAATGTGGAGCACAAAAGGTGATGATTCTCGGCTGCCATCTGGAAAGCTGCCAATATCTGACCGGCTCAACCCGGACGGCAAAAAGAATAGAGCGCCTCAATAATACACTGGGAAAAGCAGGGTTCGACAAACAACGAGTGATTTTTGGACAATTAGCCTCGGTCGAACCTCACAAATTTATAGAGTATGTGTCAGACTTCGGCGAGCTCAGTCGAGCCGAAAACGGAGTGTAAAAACAAATGACAGCACAAATTATAGATGGAAAACAAGTGGCCGCCGATATGCGGGCGGAATTGAAAGACGAAGTGGCCAAACTAAAAAAACAGGGCATTGTTCCCGGACTGGGAGTAATCTTAGTCGGTGAAGACCCGGCTTCAAAATCCTATGTTACCGCTAAAGAGCGCGCCTGCGAAGATATAGGGATTTATTCCGACGACAACCATCTGCCTGCTGAAACCTCCCAGGAAGAATTGATGGCACTGGTTGAGAAAATGAACAACGACCCGAAAATCCACGGCATCCTCGTTCAGTTGCCGCTACCGAAGGGCCTTAATGAGGCAGAGGTCCTGCTTGCAATCGACCCCGCCAAAGACGTTGATGGATTTCATCCGATGAACGTGGGCAAAATGGTCGTAGGTGAAAAGGCATTTCAGCCATGCACGCCCCACGGTATTATTCAGCTATTGATACGCAGCGGTGTAACTATTGAGGGGGCTGAGGTAGTAATCGTCGGACGAAGCAACATAGTCGGCAAACCATTAGCGAATATGCTTATTCAGAAAAAACCCAACGCAAATGCCACCGTAACCGTCTGCCATACCCGCACCAAAGACGTTGCATTTCACACAAAACGAGCGGATATCATCATCGCCGCCGCTGGAAGGCCGAACACCATTACAGCGGATATGGTAAAAGATGGAGTAGTGGTAATCGACGTAGGCGTCAACCGTGTCGAGGACGCAACAAAGAAAAAAGGCTATCGCCTCGTAGGCGATGTGGACTTCGAGGCCGTGAAGGAAAAGGCCTCACTTATTACACCTGTCCCCGGCGGTGTTGGCCCAATGACAATAACTATGCTGCTTTATAACACAGTGGAATCGGCCAAAAGAGCCGCCGGCCTTGAGGTTGAATAATGATAGTCGCAGAGCGTAAACCAATCGAGGAAATTAAGGGCTTCCTTGCAGTCAGATATCAGATGTCAGAAGTCAGATATCAGATATCAGATATCAGATTTTCTGTTTTCTGTCCTCTGTCTTCTGTCCTCTGTCCTCTGTCCTCTGTACTCTGTACTCTGTACTCTGTACTCTGTACTCTGGCCTCTGTGCTGAGACTTTCGGAGGGCAGTTCGGCCCTGAGCTCACTGCCGAAGGGCAGTTCGGGTCCTGAGCTCACTGCCGAAGGGCTTTGAAGTTCGTCTATATGAGGAAAATACCATCGAAAGACAGTGCGACGCGGAATTCTTCGCACACATAAAGGACCAGGCGACATCCTGTGATGCAATCCTGTCGATGGCCTGCGGAGTCGGGGTCCAGATGGTGGCGAACATCTTTCCGGATATGCCTGTATATCCCGCGCTCAATACAATGTTTTGCGGCACTAACGACGCAGTTCGGCCCCGAGCTCACTGCCGAGGGGGTGCCGGCCGGTGGTCGGAAAACTGCCTGGCCTGCGGAGACTGTAAACTCGGTATCTTCGGCGGTGTCTGCCCTGTAACAAGGTGTTCGAAGTCGCTTCTTAATGGCCCCTGCGGCGGCTCTGTCGAAGGCAAATGTGAGGTTGACCCTGACAATATTGAATGCGGCTGGCAGCTGATTTACGACCGGCTCAAAACATTAGGCAAGCTGGATGTGTTAGCTGAAAATCATCCGCCCAGGGACTTGTAGCAAAACGCACGACGGAGGACCAAGAAAATTATCGAGGGAAGATGTAGCAGAACTATAACAATTGACAATATGTACGCAGTATCCCTTCCGGGACTTTTGGGACTTGACGTCTGATACTCGTCAAAAACTGAAGCTTAACAATCGAAAATTATGAAATCTGGCAGCAATCTGGAAAAGGTATTAGAAGCTGGCAAATTCGCGGTAACCGCCGAGCTTGGTCCACCAAAAAGCGCCGACTTTGACCTTATCAAAAAGAAGGCCGAAATGCTTTCCGGCTGGGTGGACGCCGTAAACATAACGGACAATCAAACTGCGATCGTACGAGTATCAAGCATCGCTGCCGGCAAGCTAACTCTTGAGCTCGGTCTTGAGCCAATCATACAAATGACCTGCCGGGACAGGAACCGCCTCTCCATCCAGTCCGATATTTTAGGCGCATATCTTTTGGGCATTCGCAATATCCTTTGTCTGACCGGCGACCATCAATGTTTTGGCAATCACCCCACAGCAAAACACGTTTTTGACCTTGATTCGGTACAGTTGATTCAGATGGTCAAAAATATGCGCGATGAAAAGGTTTTCGCCAGCGGCGAGGAAATCAAAAACTCAAAAAAAGCAGAGGTCAAAGAGCCGCGAATGTTTATCGGCGCAGCAGCCAATCCTTTCGCGGACCCATTCGAGTTTCGTGTCATCCGTCTGGAAAAAAAGATTAAAGCAGGTGCCGACTTTATTCAAACCCAGTGCATCTACGATATGGACCGCTTTGCCGAGTGGATGAGACAGGTTTGCGACCGGGGTCTGCACAAAAAGTGTAAAATTTTAGCCGGTGTAACTCCGTTGAAATCTGTAGGAATGGCCAAATATATGCGCGACCAGGTCGCAGGTGTAACTGTACCCAACTATTATGTTGAACGATTAACCAGGGCCGACGACCCAAAAGCCGAGGGGATTGAAATTGTAACCGAGCAGATTCAACAGCTCCGTAAGATTGAAGGCGTCGCCGGCGTCCACATAATGGCTATCGAATGGGAACAAAAGGTACCCGAAATTGTGCAGAAGGCTGGACTGCGAAATTAACAATTGAAATCTAACCCCGTTAGAAATTTCGATGGTGTAAAGATGAATATGATGTAAAAAAGAAGATTTCTAACGGGGCTAAAATCGAAAATTGGAAATTGAAAAATGGAAGCGATTGAAAGCAAAAATCTTGACTCTAACTTCAAATACGACGTAGCCGCTCATCCCGGCGGAGAAAATATCAAGCTCTGTTTCGCCTGCGGCACATGCACGGCGGGCTGTCCGGTATCCGCTGTGGACCCGGAGTACAACCCTCGAAAGATTATCCGGCAGGTACTTCTTGGAATGCGCAAGCAAGTGCTTTCCTCTCCAATAATCTGGCGATGCGCTCAGTGCTATTCCTGTACTGCCAAATGCCCGCAGAACGTCAAGTTCAGAGACGTAACAAAAGCGCTGCGTGAGATGGCAGTGGCGGAAGGATACGCCGACGCTGATTTGCTGCAGGAAGTCGAACAACTGGATAAATTCTCGCAGAAACTCAGACGCGACCTGGTCAACGCCCTCGTAACGGACCGGGACAAATTCAAAGAACTAAAAAATAAGGCGGAAGAAATCACCAATGCTTGATGTATGAGGTGGAATACGAGAAATGATAACAAAAAAGTAGGGTGGGGCTTGCCCCACCACAAAGAAATTGGTGGGCTAAAGCCCACCCTACACGCTGACCCCAAACGCCCAAAAAAGCGTTCGGGAACTTCGGAAAAAGTCGGAGCCGTCCTCGTAATTGGCGGCGGCATCGCCGGTATTCAGGCGGCACTCGATTTGGCTGAATCCGGGCAGAAGGTTTATCTATTGGAAAGCTCGCCGGCTATCGGCGGCGCTATGGCAAAGCTGGACAAGACCTTCCCAACCAATGACTGTTCTACCTGCATTCTCTCCCCCAAACTCGTCGAGGCCGGCCGGCATCTTAACATTGAGCTTATAACTTACGCCGACCTTGAAAACGTCCAGGGCCAGGCCGGGCACTTCACCGTTAAAATCAAAAAAAAGCCTCGCTACGTTGACCCTGAAAAGTGTACCGGCTGTGGATTGTGCGCCAAGGTGGACGTACCAAATCCCGAAGACCTTGTCGAGCACGATGGTCAGCTTTGGGTCAAACGTATCACCATTGACCAAATCAAATGCGTTCAGTGCGGCGATTGCGTGCACGCATGTGAAAAGGAAAACCCCGAAGCGCCTGCTATGAGCAGCATCTATGCCGAGCAGACACAACCTGGCGCCGCAGAGACTGAATCACGTAAGAAATCTGTCGCCGCTGAATTGGAAAAAGTGCGCGAAATGAGCGAACAGCATCGGCACGATTACTGGCTGTATCAAATAAATAAATGCATCAAATGCTACGGTTGCCGAGATGTATGTCCGGTATTTGTTGATGCCGAGTGCAAGCTGGAGGAATGGGCAACGCCCGGCCATTTACCGCCGGCGCCATTGTATCATATCGCCCGCGCATATCACATTGCCCAGCGATGCACGCACTGTGGCTTCTGCGAGCAGACCTGTCCGAGCAAACTGCCGTTAAAGATTCTATGCGACCTTATACGCCGCGAGGACCCACAAGAGCTGTTTACCTACGTTCCACATGCCTCCCAGAAACAACAAGAAAAAATTCTTGCCGCCTTCCCAGGCCGCAGAGAGAGGGGGTGGAGCTATGACAGATGATTTTGTCCTGACCACCTGCCCATATTGCGGATGCGGCTGCAACTTCTATCTCGCAGTAGTCAACGGCAATATCGTCGATGTAGCGCCCTGTTTTACTGACAGGATTAGCCAGGGTAAACTTTGTATCAAGGGACGACGGGCACACGAATTCATTGATAACGAGCATCGTCTTACCAAACCTCTGGTACGCAAGAATGGTCAGCTAAAAGAGACATCATGGGACGAAGCTCTGGATTTTATCGCTAAAGGCCTGTCCGATATAAAATCGGCTCGACTGAGCTCGCCGAAGTCCGATAAGGCCGATTTCTTCCTACGGCATAAACCCGGAACAGATGTGGCCTGGCTAAATGGCTTTATGAATATTATTATCAATCAGAATCTGCACGATGAAGCATTCATTAAAGAACGCACAGAAGGATTCGAAGACCTGGCAAAAATTGTTGCGAACTACACACCACAGAAGGTTGAGCAGATTACCGGCATTCCTGCCGAGCAATTAACTCAGGCCGCGAGTGCATACGCCAGGGCCGATTCTGCAATGATTCTTTATGCGATGGGTATCACCCAGCACAGCACTGGAACTGATAATGTAAAGTCTATCGCCAATCTGGCTATGTTGACAGGCAACGTCGGTAAGGCACATAGCGGAGTCAATCCTTTGAGAGGCCAGAATAACGTACAGGGAGCCTGCGATATGGGTGCCCTTCCCAATGTATATTCAGGCTATCAGAAAGTATCCGACCCTGAGACCCGTCAAAAGTTTGAAAGGGCCTGGGGCACAAGCCTTCCTGAAAAGCCAGGTCTAACCGTCGTTGAGATGATGAATGCAGCAGTCCCTGGGACTCCTTACGGAGAACAAGGCCTGCTTCGAGCTCTCTATATAATGGGTGAAAATCCAATGCTTTCCGACCCGGACATTAACCACGTCCGCAGAGCCCTCGAGAAACTGGAGCTGCTGGTTGTGCAGGATATTTTTCCGACCGAGACAGCAGAATTGGCCGATGTGGTCCTGCCGGGCGCCTCTTTTGCTGAAAAGGAAGGGACATTCACCAATACGGACCGCACTGTATTGCGAGTACGAAAGGCAATCGAGCCGGTGGGTAACTCGCTGGCCGATTGGCGCATAATCTGCAACCTGGCTCAGCGCCTTGACGGCAATGGCTTTGTCTATGACAGCGCTGAGCAGATTATGAGCGAAATTGCCCGCGCAACTCCGTCCTATGGCGGAATCAGTTACCAACGTCTCGACGAGGGCCAAACCTTAGCCTGGCCATGCCCGACAACAGACAGTCCCGGAACCACTTTTTTGCACGAGGGCAAATTTGCCCGCGGACCTGGTCGTTTCCACAGCATCGAGTACATCCCGACAGCCGAGGAAACAGATGAGCAGTTCCCGCTGATACTTACTACCGGACGTACTATGTTCCACTATCACACCGGCACGATGACCCGGCGGATTGCTTTGCTCAATTACGAAGTTCCGACCGGTTATATGGAGATAAACCCGGCCGATGCCGGCCGATTACAAATTGCCAATGACGAAAAAGTAGATGTCAGCTCGAGGCGAGGCCATATTGAGATTCCCGCTAAGGTTACAGAACGCGTTCCGAAGGGAACGGTTTTTATTCCATTCCACTTTGCCGAGTGTGCGGCGAATATGCTGACTAGTGCCATTTCCAGTTAGTGAGTTTCGTACATTTCATATGCTTAGGCCACTTTCTTCTGAGAACGACGATACGATTTCCAATCTTCCAAACTGATGTCACGAGCACGATTGCGCCAACTAAGGT
>Ga0315296_10000996_pt1 | contig 25061 bp, 14 predicted proteins | sample YL17G14_18_MG_FD_203921 | JGI IMG/M metagenome (GOLD analysis project Ga0315296, IMG submission 203921) | Sediment microbial communities from Yellowstone Lake, YNP, Wyoming, USA - YL17G14_18 | ecosystem: Environmental > Aquatic > Freshwater > Lake > Sediment | place: USA: Wyoming | collected... | reverse complement strand
TACCACTGACCGAGGGATTACCTGGACATCCGTGAGCCGCGGCCAGAGCGGAGAGATATACAGTCTTTACTTTATCGATAGTTTTCAAGGTTGGGATGGTTCCGGCAGCCTTAACTATAAAAAAGGAGAGATGAAGTCTTCCACTGATGGGGGACTAACCTGGAGGCTTCTCGGCTATCCGAGGATGTTCGCCAACGCCGGGAATGCAGCCACCTCGAGGGTTGGCGCAATCTGCGGGAGCAACGGGCTCCTGCTCCGGACCACGGATGGGTCCACCTGGGAGCGGGTCATGGGACCAACGACCAGCAACCTGTGGGGCATCGGATTCGGAGACCAGCAGACGGGCTGGGCTGTAGGCTGGAAAGGGTTGCGAATGGCTACCACAGATCAGGGAATGAACTGGCAAATTCAAAGACAGGATGCCCTACCCGACTCCCTGCTGATGTCGGTCCAGGCCTTTGACGGCCTGACGGCACGGGCCACGGGATACCTCGGACGCTCGGTCCTGACCACGGACGGAGGGACGACATGGCAGGGCGAGGAGACCGGGACGAAGGAGTGGCTTCTGGCTTCGTCCTTCCTCACCCCCACCCTGGGCTGGGTGGTTGGGGAGAACGGGATGGTGCTGAAGTACGGGAGACTGCCCTACGGGGTGGAGGAAGGGGAAAAGACGGCCGGGGTACCCAGGGTGACCTGGTTAGGGCCGAATCATCCCAACCCCTTTACCGGAGGGACGGAGATAAAGTACCAGTTGGCGAGCCGGGGGAAAGCGAAGCTGGGGGTGTACAATGTGCTGGGGCAAGCCATTAGAGAGCTGGTGAGCGGAGAACAGGAAGCCGGCACCTATGCCATCCGTTGGGATGGTAAAGACGGAACGGGAAAGGCGACCTCGAGCGGGGTGTACTTCTATCGCTTGGAGGCGTTCGGGCAGAGCCAGACCCGGAAAATGGTGAAGGTGAGGTAAGGGGGGAAGATGAAAAAGGCTGGATTCACCCTGATAGAACTCCTAATGGTAAGTGTGATATTGGCCATTCTGGCGACCATCGCCATCCCGAACTTCACACGGATGCAGTTGAAGGCCAAGGAGTCCGAGGTGAAGTCGGTTTGCCATATGATCCAGGTGGCCATTGAGGACTACAAGACTACGCCCGGGCAGGAGGGACTGAAACCTGCGATCGCGGGGGAGTTGACGTTGGTTCAAATCTCATATCTACCTATGACCGTGCAGTCGAAAAGGAATCCGTTCAATATGCTCCAGACCTACGGGACATCCGGACTGGTCTTCGGCCCTCCTTATTTCATAGGAGGAGTGGGCTATCAGTATTCGGCCCAGATTGTCCCGTACACCATCACCTGCTGGGGTGGGGGCGCAGGGATAGTCATCCTGACCTTGATCGAAAGACAATAAGTAAGGGAAGAAACAGGAGGGCATCATGAAAAGGATAGGAATCGCGCTGGCCATTGCGCTTCTGGGGGCCGGGCTGGCCCAGGGGCAATACGGCTACCAGTACATGTCCGGGGGATACTGGTTCGGGGCTCAGTTCATCGGGCAAGAGGGATGGATGGTCGGGGCCAAGGGCCAGGTGGCCCATACAAGGGATGGAGGAAAGAACTGGGAGTTTCAGAGGAATTTTGTAATTTACCCACCAGGTGCCCCACCACTGCTTTTAGTAGATGTTACTTTTACGACTCCCCTAATTGGTTGGGCCTGCGACGTTAACCCCTACCCAGATCCGAATCCTATACTTGCATGGCGTACGACGGATGGGGGTTTGTCTTGGAGAGCAACTGGGCCAATCTTAACTTATCGGGGTAGCCCTTCGAGGGTAACCTTTGCAGATACCGTATCTGGCTGGCTTGCGGGTGGAATCATTTATAAGTGGTTTGGTTGGGGGTGGTATGGTCAAGACACGAGCCATAACTGGTTGGGAATCTGTGCAGTATCCTCCACAAAATGCTGGGCAGTCGGCGACAGCGGATGGACCGCACGAACCACGGACGGGGGCACGACTTGGAATAAACAGCAAGCCGGGATCAATTCAGCACTCTTAGATGTCTTCTTTCCGGACACCTTGAACGGCTGGGCCTGCGGCAAATCAGGAGCCATCATCCATACCACGGACGGCGGGGTGACTTGGATGATTCAGAACAGCCGCACTACTAACGAGCTATGCCGGATCCGGTTCTTGAGCCCCTTACGGGGCATCGCCATCGGTGACTCCGGCACGATCCTTACAACCGTGGATAGGGGAGCAAATTGGATTCCCCAGTCTTATTCAATCAATGATTTAACAGGGATTTCCTTCGGGGATTCCCTTCACGGCTGGGTCATCGGAGAGGGAGGAACCACCCTTGAAACCTCGGACGGGGGTCAGACTTGGCGGGTGACCCGGCAGGGAACGACCGAGAGGATTCAGGGCGTATCGTTTCAAGACGATCAAACGGGTTGGATGTCCACCTGGGAGGGTAATATCTGGGGCACGCAGGACGGGGGAAAGGTTTGGACCAAGCAAACGTCGGTGAGCCCGAAACGCTTGCAAGGCCTGACGATGGCCAATTCCTCTACTGGTTGGGCGGTTGGTGATTCGGGGTTGATTTTGGCCACCCGGAACGGAGGGTCAACTTGGGAGCCACAGGCGAGCGGGACGCAAAGGAACCTCTGGAACGTTTTCACCAGCGATGCGCAACACGCTTGGGCTTGCGCGCCAGGAAGAACGGTTTTCCAGACAAGCAACGGAGGCAACCAGTGGGACTCAATCGCCCCAGTATCTTGGCCGGATTCCGGGGTTTCGGGCTTGGCTTCGGTGGATACCCTTTGGGGATGGGTCCTGTTCAATGACGGGAACGTCTGGGCCACTACGAACAGCGGGAGGACCTGGAGTTTCCGGGGAAACACCGGAAGCATCGGCTGGAAGCACCTTTCGTTCGTAGACCCCTCCTGGGGGTGGGCTGTCGGAGACCGCGGAATTGTGCATAGCTCGGACGGAGGCCGCACCTGGCAGAGCCAATCGGCCTACGGGTTGAAAGATGTCGTAGGGGTGACCCGGATGAGGGCCTGGGCTGTGGGGGATTCAGGAAGGCTTTTGGCGACAACGAACGGAGGAGAATCTTGGGTACTACAGAACAGCAATATCACATATAACCTCCTTTCCATCTCATTTGCCGATACCCTTAACGGAATTGTCGGAAGCCAAGAAAACTTAGTTCTGGTAACTCGGAATGGTGGAGCCGACTGGGATACATCGAGGGTTGCCAATCGTAAAACCCGGGATGTCTTCCTGATTGACTCCGCATACGGCTGGGCTGTGGGGGACGACGGAAACATTCAACGCACAATCGACGGCGGATATACCTGGGAGACTATTTTCAACAGGCAGAACCTCGTTGCCGTCCATTTTATCAGCCGTGATACAGGCTGGGTGGCTGCAGAGGATAGTCCAAATATCTATAGGACATCGGATGGCGGAACCATCTGGATCGCGGCAGGAGCTTGGCGGGGGGTTACAGATATCCGGCTTCTTAACGGAAAGTATGGATGGTGTGGCATATCCTACTACCCCCCTTATACCAGCAAGCTGAAGGTCACCCAGGACGGAGGAGACCATTGGTTGACCTACGATCATAACCGGTGGTTCGCCCTGAGCTACAAGACGGGGAGCCCTATAAGCACAGATATTGGGTGCTTTGTAGGGTCTGGCGACATGGCCTTGCGGACTTGGGGCGACCTCAGCTGGGACCTGGCACCTATGATTGAAGAGACCATCGGAGTTTACCAAGCATTTCGTCCCGTGGCTTGGGGACTCGACTTTGCTGATGGGCGCACGGGATGGGCCGTGGGTCGTCAGGGTGCTATCTTGGAAACAACAAACGGGGGAATGTACTGGAGAGCCCAGATAGCAAGAGGCTGGCAGATGGACTCCCTTCTCATGTCTGTCCAGGCCTTTGACGGGCTGACGGCCCGGGCCACGGGATACCTCGGACGCTCGGTCCTGACCACGGATGGAGGGACCACCTGGCAGGGTGAAGAGACCGGGACGAAGGAGTGGCTCCTGGCTTCGTCCTTCCTCACCCCCACCCTGGGCTGGGTGGCTGGGGAGAACGGGATGGTGCTGAAATACGGGAGACTGCCCTACGGGGTGGAGGAAGGAGGGAAGACGGCCGGGGTACCCAGGGTGACCTGGTTAGGGCCGAACCATCCCAACCCCTTTACCGGAGGGACGGAGATAAAGTATGAATTGGCGAGCCGGGGGAAAGTGAAGCTGGGAGTGTACAATGTGCTGGGACAAACTGTTCGAGAGTTGGTGAGGAGAGAGCAGGAAGCCGGTGCCTATGCCATCCGTTGGGATGGTAAAGACGGAGCGGGAAAGGCGACCTCGAGCGGAGTGTACTTCTATCGCCTGGAAGCGTTCGGGCAGAGCCAGACCCAGAAGATGGTGAAGGTAAGGTAAGGGGGGGACCATGAAGAAGAGCGGGTTCACACTGATAGAGCTTTTGATGGCAAGCGTCATCCTTGCCATTCTGGCGGCCATCGCCATACCCAACTTCACGCGCTCCCAGCAGCGGGCGAAGGAGTCCGAGGTGAAGTCCGTGGCGCATGCCCTACAGATTGCTGTGGAGGACTATAAAGCTGCTCCCGGCTGGGAGGGAATGAAGCCCACTGGTGCGCAGCTCGTGGCTATAGTTGTACCGTGCTACCTGCCGAGCAACGTCCAGTCCAAGAGGAATCCCTTCAGCGTGGCGGGGGAGACCTATGCGACTGGCGGGATCGTCACCGGCACTCCCAATGCTTTAGGCCGGGTTGGTTACCAGATGGTTGACCAGGTGACTCAGTACACGATCAGCGCCTTGGGTGGGGATTTGGGCGTCATCATCCTGACCCTGCTCGAAGGGCAGTAAGGAAGAGGAAAACAGGACGGCATCATGAAAAGGATAGGAATCGCGCTGGCCATAGCGCTTCTGGGGGCCGGGCTGGCCTGGGGGCAGTACGGGTACCAGTATGTATCCGGGGGCTACTGGTCCCAGGCGCAGTTCATCGGGCCGGAGGGGTGGATTGTCGGGGCCAAGGGTCAGGTGGCCCATACGAGGGACGGGGGCAGGAGCTGGGCGGTCCAGACCGTCCCCTTTGTCATAAGGTCCTGGCCGGCAGTTCCCCCGGACCTGGGCGGGGTCTGCTTTATAGACCCAAGGCGTGGATGGGCGTGCGCTGATTTCTATAATGCCCCCTGCGTGTGGCGAACCACGGATGGAGGAATTACCTGGGACACGATGTCCCTTTCCGGCCTAAAGTATGGCAACCTCCATTCCTCCAAAATACGCTTTGGGGACCAGATGCACGGATGGTTGGTCCGTGGGTATCTCGGGATCGGAAATCCCGTGGCCGGCTCGGGAGATATCCTCGCGACGACGGATGGAGGGCAATCCTGGACGAAACAGGATTCCTCGAACGCCTGGTCCAGCGTGTGGACAGCCTCGCCCAGCAAATGCTGGGTAGTCAGCTTGGAAGGCACCATCGCCCGGACCACAAACGGCGGAACGACCTGGCTCAAGCAACAGGTCGTGCCCAACAAAGCGCTCTACGGACTCACCTTTAGGGACACTCTTTTCGGCTGGGCCTGCGGGGATACGGGGGCGATGGTGCATACGATGGACGGAGGGCTCACCTGGGTGCCGCAGGTGAGCGGAACGGTGCGAGAGCTACTCGCCATTGTATTCCTGGACCGAACGAAAGGATTTGCTGTGGGGGACACAGGGATCCTTTTATCCACGACCAATGGAGGAACGACCTGGACCTCGATCCCGACCGGGGTGAGCGTTGCGCTGACGACCATTTCGTTCGGGGATTCCCTGCATGGTTGGGCGATTGGCGAAGGAGGAACGACGCTTGAGACCTCGGATGGGGGCCTGACCTGGAGGGTGACCCGGCAGGGGACTACGGACAGGATTCAGGCCGTTTCGTTTGTGGACGACCAGACGGGTTGGGCGTCAAGCTGGGAGGGGAACATTTGGCACACAATAGATGGGGGGATGAACTGGATAAAACAGATCTCGGTGAGCCCCAAGCGGTTAAGAGGTCTGACCATGGCCAATGCCCTTAGGGGATGGGCGGTCGGAGACTCGGGGTTGGTCTTAGCCACACAGAACGGAGGAGCGTCCTGGGTGCAACAAGCAAGCGGGACGCAGAGGAACCTCTGGAACGTTTTTGAGGGCGACGCCCAGCATGCCTGGGCCTGCGGGGCGGGCAGGACCATCGCCCAGACTAGTAACGGCGGGGGAACCTGGAATACGTTCTCGGTAACCTGGCCGGATTCCGGGATAACGGGCCTGGCTTCTGTGGACACACTCTGGGGCTGGGCGTTGTTCAAGGACGGAAACGTGTGGGCCACGACGAACAGCGGGAGGGGCTGGAGCTCGCGGGGAAAGATAGGAAGCATGGGTTGGAGGCATCTCTCGTTTGCGGACCCCGACTGGGGCTGGGCTGTCGGGGACAGCGGGATCGTCCGGAGCATGGATGGAGGTCGAACTTGGCAGGGCCAATCAACTTACCGGATGATAGATGTCGCTGGGGTGACCCGATTGAAGGCCTGGGCCGTGGGGGATTCCGGGAGGATACTTGTAACCACCAATGGAGGTTCAGACTGGCTCCCGCAGACAAGTCCAGTTACAGACAACCTTGTTTCGGTATCGTTCGTAGACACCCTTCACGGAATCGCAGCATGCGGCGGAGCCGTTCATAATGTTTTAGTAACCAGGAATGGGGGAGCGGTGTGGGATACCACTCCGGGTTGGGGATGGTTTAATAAGGATGTTTTCCTGGTGGATACTCTGAACGGGTGGCGAGTGAATGGGGGTATCTTCCGAACCACTGATGGAGGATACAATTGGGAATTTGTAAGAGGCATCGGGGATACCTACGGGGCTGTTCATTTCGCCAACCGGGATACCGGGTGGGTCGGTAGTGGAAATGGCTATATTTTTAGAACGACGGATGGAGGAGCAACCTGGGACTCCGTAAGGACTTGGACATATGGGGGGCTGAAAGACATCCGGCTGGCGACCGGACGAATCGGATGGTGCGGCACACGCTCCGCCTACTACTACCCCTACCCCGGAAACGAGCTGAAAGTGACGTTCGATCGGGGAGATGGCAATATCTGGTCCACCATCAGCGACCGCCGCGTGAATGCAATGGGCTTCAAAGCGGGGGGCACCCTGACTTCCACGTCCAGTTGCTTTGTCGGGGAAGGGCCACTGACTTTGCGAGCTTACCACGACCTCTCCTGGGACATCTCACCGATGTTCGCAGACACACCCTACACCCCTTTTCCTTACAACTCCGCGGTGCATTGGGGTTTCTCCTCCGGTGACGGCCAGACCGGCTGGGCCGTGGGCAGATTGGGTTCGCGGGTCATCACGACGGACGGGGGATTGAGCTGGAGGCTACAAAAGCTCAGCCGGACTACGGATTCCCTGATCACCTCGATTCACGTCTTTGACGGGCTGACGGCCCGGGGGGTCGGCTATCTCGGAAACTCGGTTTATACCACGGACGGGGGAGCCACCTGGGAAGGGGACGAGCCTGGGACCCATGAATGGCTCCTAGCCTCCTCTTTTCTCTCCCCCACCTTGGGCTGGGTGGCCGGAGAAAACGGGATGGTATTGAAGTACGGGAGGCTGCCCTCCGGGGTGGAAGATGAGAAAACGCAGACCTGCATTTCCGGGTTCACCTGGTTAGGGCAGAACCGGCCCAACCCGTTCTCAGGGGGGACGGAGATAAGGTACCAGTTAGCGAACAAGGGGAAAGTCCGGCTGGTGGTGTATAACGTCCTAGGCCAGGCGGTTAGGAGGGTTGTAGATAAAGAGCAGGAAGCAGGGGCCTACATGGCGACCTGGGACGGGAGGGATGTGGCCGGGGGGATTGCTTCCAGCGGGGTGTACTTCTATCGCCTGGAGGCGGGAGGACAGAGCAAGACGCGGAAGATGGTGAAGGTAAGATAGGAGGGTATGATGAAGAAAAGCGGGTTCACATTGATAGAACTCTTGACGGTGAGCGTGATTCTGGCCATCCTGGCCGCGATCGCTATTCCTAACTTCACGCGCTGGGAGGTTCGGGCCAAGGAATCAGAAGTTAAGTCCGTAGCCCACGTATTGCAGATGGCGGTGGAGGATTACAAGACCACGCCGGGGCAGGAGGGGCTGAAGCCAACTTATGCGCAGCTCATTTCTGTAGTTGTACCGAGCTACATGCCTGCGTACATGAGAAATCCTTTCAACCCTACTGGGATGTTCATACGAGGTGGCCCTCCCCAAGGCGTGGGGGAGATCGGTTATCAGTATAGCAGCCAGACCATCCCGTACACCATCTCCGCGATGGGCGGGACCCCGGGGGTGATCATCCTGACGCTGGTCGAGGGGCAGTGAGGGGTGCCGTTGGTTGAATGAATTCCGCCTCCCAATAAAAAAACCAGTTGACAAATCTATATAAATCGGGTAGGATATTAGAGAGCTTTCTGAGTATACCGTAGCGGTTGAAAACGAGCGAGCCTTACGGGTCAAGGAGGTCATCATGAGCAAGGGATTTTACGTTGCAGGGGTAGTCTTGGTCCTCGTAGCCGGTTCGGCCTGGGGGCAGTACGGCTATCTTTATCAATCCGGGGGATGGATGTTCGGAGCCCAGTTCATCGGCCAGGAAGGCTGGATGGTGGGCGGGGGCGGGGCCATCCTGCACACCCTGGACGGAGGACGGAACTGGATTTTTCAACGCAACATCCAGGGTTACGATGCGGCCAACCCTGGGATCTTCTGTGCCGTGACCTTTAAAAACCAGCGCCTGGGCTGGGCTCTTAGTTCTACCTCCCCCGTGGTCTGGCGGACGACCGATGGGGGTCAGTATTGGGCGGCAGAATCGCTCCCCTCCGTGAGCCGGCCCAGCTCCAAGGTTTCTTTCGCAGACACGCTTTCCGGGTGGATCGTTTGCCCGGGCCTGAGCACCGGATACATTCTTGCCTCGACCGACGGGGGGAGAACTTGGACCATTCAGATTCAAATTCCAAGCCACTTCTACGAGGGAGTATTCGCCGGCTCTCCAAGACAGTGCTGGGCCGTGGGTTATTCCGGGTGGGTCGCCCGGACCACGGACGGAGGTCAGAATTGGCTCGAACAGCAAATTGTTTCTCAACCCTCGCTTTACGACGTCCATTTCTCAGACACTCTTTACGGCTGGGCTTGCGGATACTCCGGAGCGGTCGTCCATACCACCGATGGGGGCGTTTCCTGGACCGCTCAGACGAGCGGAACAGCGAGGGCCCTTCAAGCCCTCGCATTCCTTGACCGTAGCAAGGGATTTGCCGTGGGCGATACCGGGACCCTGTTGAAAACGACCGATGGCGGAGCCAACTGGACCTCGATTCCAACCGGAATTGATGTCGAGCTGGCGGCCATCACCTTCGGGGACAGTCTGCACGGCTGGGCCGTCGGTGTGGAGGGCGGGGCGATCCTTGAAACCGGGGATGGGGGCAGTACCTGGCGGGTGAGCCGAAAAGGGATTGCAGGCCCGGTGGCGACCCCGTTTCCAGGACGGAGAACAGAACGAGTGCAGGCGATTTCATTCGTGGATGACTCGACCGGGTGGGCCGCGACCTGGGAGGGGAACATCTGGCATACCCTCGACGGGGGCAAGATCTGGTCGAAACAATATTCCGTCAGTCCGAAAAAACTCCTGGGCCTGGCGATGGCCGATGCCAATACCGGCTGGGCAGTGGGGGACTCCGAGATGATTATCAAGACCCAGGACGGGGGAATCAACTGGATAACGCAAAGGATGAGCTACTTAAAATGGCCTCTCACGAACGTTTTTACAAGTGACCCCCAACATGCTTGGGCCTGCGGGGAGTGGGATAATTTTTTTAGGACCAGCAATGGGGGCGTCACTTGGGATTCTCTCTTCCAATATTTCCCATATCAATGTTTAAATTTCCCCTTTGCTGCGGTTAAGGCATTAGCCTCTGTGGACACGCTTTTCGGCTGGGCATTGTTCGAGGATGGGAGCCTCTGGGTTACTACGAATAGTGGAATGACCTGGGGACCGAGGGGGTCACTATGGAGTCTGGCGGGTTGGCAGCACCTTTCGTTCGTAGATTCGACTTGGGGATGGGCGGTTAGTGGGTCCGGCATCAACCGGAGCACGGATGGCGGATGGAATTGGCAAAACCAAAACTCCACATCCGGATTAAAAGATATTGCTGGTGGGAGCCGGATGAAAGCTTGGGCCGTTGGGAATAGTGGTCTTATCTTGGCCACTACTGATGGAGGGTCGACCTGGGTTAGCCAGACGGCACCAATCGCCCCGAACCTCCTTGCGGTCACGTTTGCAGATACTCTTCACGGAATCGCTGGAGGAAGCGGAGATCTGATACTGGTGACTCAGAATGGGGGAGCACTTTGGGATACCGTGAGGGTCAGCAACAGCGGAACCAAAGACGTTTTCCTCATAGATACCCTTTACGGTTGGCTGGTCGGGAGTGATGGGAATGCCCGGAGGACGGCCAACGGAGGGCGGACCTGGCAGACGTTGCTAACCAAGACTAACCTCGCAGCCGTCCACTTCGCGAACCGTAACCTCGGCTGGGTTGCCCAGCAAAATTACAATGTTTGGAGGACCATGGATGGGGGTACGACCTGGGATTCGCTGCGGATCATACCTGAACCCGGTGGGATGAACGTCGGGGCATACGATATCCGGGTTTTGAACGACCGAATCGGATGGTGCGCGATCGGAAGCTACAGCAATCCGAGTTACTCCGGCAGTTTGAAGGCAACCACGGACCGCGGGATTCACTGGGCCAATTTCAACCAAAGCAGCGTAAGGCTATTGAATAATAACCCCACCGGAAGTTCCATTGCCACGACCTCGGCCTGCTTTGTGGGGCCCGGAGGCAGGGTAGCCATGAGGGTCCGGGGTGACCTCACCTGGGACCTGGCCCCGGTTGTTCAGGAATCCCTGGGATATGGGTATCTTCAAAGGCCTCCATCTCTCTGGTCCATGGATTTCTTAAATTCCCGGCAAGCCTGGGCCGTGGGACAGTACGGAACCTGCATGGTCACGACGGATGGCGGGGTGAGCTGGAGGCTTCAGAAAATAGACAGGAGCCTTACCCCGGTAGACTCTTTGCTGACCTCGGTTCAAGCCTTTGATGCCCAGACGGCCCGGGCCACTGGTTACCTCGGACGCTCGGTCTTGACCACGGATGGCGGGGCGACCTGGGTCGGGGAGGAAACCGGGACGGATGAATGGCTGCTGGCCTCTTCGTTCCTTTCACCGACCCTGGGATGGGTGGCGGGAGAAGACGGGATGGTGCTGAAATACGGGCTGTTGCCCTCAGGGGTGGAAGCTGTGCAGGGGGGAACTCCTAATCCTTGGATTACTGCACTGGAGCAAAACCGACCCAATCCATTCCAGGACAAAACGGGAATCAGATACCAGTTAGCCCGGAAAGAACATGTGAAGCTGATCGTGTACAACGTCCTGGGGCAGGCCGAAAGGAGGCTGGTGGATGGAACACAAACGCCCGGGGCCTACGTCGTTTCCTGGGACGGAAGGGACGGGGCCGATCACCCCCTGCCCAGCGGCGTGTATTTCTACCGTCTGGAGGCGGGGGGACAGGGCCAGACCCGTAAGTTGGTGAAGGTCAGGTAAGGAGGATAAAATGAAAAAGCGAGGGTTCACCCTCATTGAGCTGATGGTGGCCGTTGTGGTCCTGGCCGTCTTAGTCGCCATCGCCATACCCCAATTTATCCCGTTGCAGAAGCGGGCGAGGGAGTCCGAGGTCAAGTCGGTGGCGCACGCGGTTCAGATGGCCGTTGAAGATTATAAGGTGACGCCCGGCCAGGAGGGACTCAAACCATCAATGGCGGGAGAGTTGACCGTCGTCGCCACCTCCTACCTGCCATACATCGTCCAGATCAAGAGAAATCCCTTCAATCAAACCCAGACCTACGGAATGGTTGGAGGAGGGCTCGTCTTCGGTGCACCCGCGAACATTGGTCAGGTAGGCTATCAATTCACTTCTCAGGTCATGGCCTACACGGTCACCTGCTGGGGCGGGGACGCAGGGATAGTCATCCTGACCCTGGTCGAAGGGCAGTAGGGTCTCAGAGAAACGGGCGGGGCGCCTGGTTCCCCAGGCGCCCTTTGTGTTGCCGGTTGACATCCCCCCTGCCTTTCTGGTAAGATTTCATTTGATGGAGAGGAAGGTGCTCATCAGAACCTTTAACCACAGGTGCCTGTTAAAAAAAGCGGCGCGACGTCGGATCGAGGGGGTGTGATGACGGTCAGAACGCTAGAGGCCAAAGGGCGGAGCAAGGAGTTCGAAGCCCAGGCCCTGAAGCACATGGACGCCCTGTACCGCTCGGCCCTGCGCATGACCCGGAGCCCAGCGGACGCCGAGGACCTGGTTCAGGAGACCTACCTCAAGGCCTTCCGGTTCCACGACCACTTCGAGCCGGGCACGAACCTCCGGGCCTGGCTGTTCAAGATCCTGGTGAACTCGTTCATCAACCGCTACCGCAAGACAGCGAAGGAGCCGGCGATGCTCTCGTTCGAGGAGCCGGCCGTGCACGACGAAGCCGAGGCGCGGTGGTTTGTGGAGCGGGTGGGAGAAGGTGAGGGAGTGAACCCGGTGACGGTGCCGGTGGCGGAGATTCTAACCCAGACATCGGAGGTTCTGAAAGAGTTTGTGGGTGACGAGGTGAAGGCGGCGGTGGAATCGTTGCCCGTGGAGTTTCGGATGGTGGTGCTGTTGTCGGACCTGGAAGGCTTCTCGTATCAGGAGATCTCGGAGATCCTCGGTTTGAACCTGGGCACGGTGAAATCCCGGCTGTTCCGGGGGCGGAAGATCCTTCAGGACCTGCTCTTCCGCTACGCCAAGGAGCGCGGCCTGGTCAAGAAGAGAAAGCCATGAACTGTCAGGAGGCCCTGCAGAACCTATACGAGTTCATCGACCGGGAGCTGGACACGGCCACCGAGTCGGAGATTAAGGCTCACCTGGACCACTGCGAGGGCTGCCTGGCGAAGTTCGAGGCCGAGCGGCTGTTCAAGGAGATGCTCCGGGCCAAGGCCGGAGGCGAGCGGGTCTCCGAGGAGATGCGGGCCCGGATCCTGGCCCGGATCGAGTCCGCGCCCGAGGAAAAACGGAGCTGGTTCTCCCTGGACTGGGGAGCCCTGCTGCCGGTCCTCCTGGCCGCGGCCCTCATCCTGGGCATCGGCCTCTTGATCTTCCTCCTGGAGCGCTGAGGGCTGTCCTTTGCGCCGTCACGGCACCTCCTCCGGGAGGTGATTTTTTTCCGCTTGCGAAGCGGGACGGAAATCCGTTAAGATAGTAAGGAACACGAAGACGAAAGGGGGTGAGGGGTTGTACACCAAAGAAGAGCTGGTGAGGCTGACCGAGCTGGCCTCCTGCGCGGGCTGAGCATCCAAGATGGGTCCCGGTGACCTGGCGCAGGTCCTGCGCCATTTGAAGACGCACCGCCATCCCAAGCTCCTGGTCGGGCTGGATGTCACGGACGACGCCGCGGTCTATGCGCTTTCGCAAAGACAGGCCCTGGTGGCCACCGTGGACTTCTTCCCTCCGGTGGTGGACGATCCCTACGCCTACGGGGGCATCGCCGCGGCCAATGCGATGAGCGATGTCTACGCCATGGGCGGAAAGGTTCTCCTGGCCCTGAACGTGGCGGCCTTCCCCCAGGCCCTGGACAAAAAAATCCTGGCGCGCATCCTTCAGGGCGGGGCGGACAAGGTCAAGGAGGCCGGGGGGGTCGTGGCCGGGGGGCACACCGTGGCCGACGCCGAGCCCAAGTACGGGCTGTGCGTCATCGGGACGGTGGACCCCCGGAAGGTGATGACCAAAGGGAGGGCAAAGCCGGGAGCCCTGCTTTTCCTGACCAAGCCCCTGGGCACCGGGGTCGTCACCACGGCCCTGAAACAGAAGAGGGCGAAGCCCGAATGGGTCCGGGCCGCTGTTCAAAGCATGCTGGCCCTGAACCGGAAGGCCTCGGAGTTGGCCGTCAAGAACGGGGTCCGGTCCGCGACGGACATCACAGGTTTCGGGCTCCTGGGCCATGCCCACGAGATGGCCGAGGCGAGCCGGGCTCTTTTCGTCATCCGCCATGAGTCCCTCCCCTTTCTTCCCGGAGCCAGGGAATGCGCCGAGATGGGCTGCCTTCCGGGCGGGGGAAAGCGCAACCGCAGCCATCTCCTGCCGGAAGGGAAGCCGCCCCGCGTGTGCCTCCCGGGGAGCCTGCCCCAGGCCGTCGCCGACCTTTGCTTCGACCCAGAGACCTCGGGCGGGCTTCTCCTCGCCGTCCCTAAACAGAAGGCGAAGCTTCTCTCCACGGCGTTCGCCCGGGCACGCATCCCGCTATACGAGATCGGGTTCGTGGCCCGGGGTCGGGGCCTCACCGTCGTTTAAAAAATCTCCCTGGACTTTCCCTTAGGAATGTCGTATCATCCATATTAAGAGTAAAATAGTCTATTTGAGTCCTATGGAGAGGAAGCCTTAAGTGCAGCTCACACGCGGCAGCGAATACGCCATCCGGGGCATGCTCTACCTGGCCCGCCAGCCCCGCGGCAAGAAGGTGATGACCAGCACGATCGCCCGGGCCTCGGACATCCCGGACAGCTTCCTGGCCAAGGTGCTTCAGATATTGGCCCGGGCCGGGATCGTGGAGTCCTACCGGGGCACCGGCGGAGGCTTCTCCCTCCTCAAGCCCGCCGGGGAGATCACCCTGCGCCAGATCGTCGAGGCCGTGGAGGGGGATATCGCCCTGAACGAGTGCCTCGTGCACAAGGACGCCTGCAAACGGGTCGGCACCTGCCCGACGCACAAGATCTGGAAGGAGGCCCAGAAGCAGCTTCTCCGGGTGCTGGATAAGGCCAACCTCGCGGATTTAGCCCGGGACGCCGCGGCCCTGGAGCGCCCCCGCAAGCCCATCCGCAGGGGCTCGTAGCGGTTTTCATTAGCACTCATTTCTTTTTCCTTAAAACGGAAGGAGGGTCCCACCATGAAGCACTTTTCTTTCCGCCCCGCTGTCTTGGGGATGTTCAATCCCCACCCTAAAATCCAAAATCCAAAATCTAAAATCTTCCTGCTCTTCTTCTCTCTCGTCGCAGCAGCCAACGTTTGGGCCCAAGTCGTGATCCCGGCCAACCGCTTTCCCACGGCCGTGGGGGACTCCTTCGTCTCTTTCACCAACCGCGATACCGTGACCGTCAGCTTCGACCCCGGGGCCAACTCCTGGGATTTCTCCACAGGCCCGCAGACCGACACCTCGCTCACGGTCTTGGTGGACCCCCTGCGTTCCCCCCACCGAAACCTCTTCCCCAATGCCCAGTTCGTGATGAAGAGCTACACCCTGCGCGACACCTTCTCCACCTACATCTACGCCCGTAAAAACACAGATAGTCTCTTCGCTTACGGGATCTCGGTCTGGGTCCCGGACTCCGGCCGGTACATCGGCAGGGCGGTGTACCCGGACATGAAGATCTACCCCTTCCCCCTGCAGGCCGGGGTGAGTTGGACGACGATCGACTCCGTGCCCCTGGGGACGCTATACGGGTTCCGGATGGTTTACTTCGATACGGTCCGCGGCCGGGTCCTCAAGGAGGGCACGATCACGGCCCCGGTGGGCGGGTCCTGGCCCTGCTTGCTCGTCCGCCTGAGCGACCGGGGACTCATCCGGCTCCGTCCCCTCGGCACCATCCTGGACACGGTCTATCAGGAGACCGCAGAATGGCTGGTCCCGGACTACGCTACGGTGGTCACCATCGCCAGCCTGGCCAAGGACACGGCCTGGCCCATGACTCGCTCCGGCCCCGGGGGCTTCACCCGGCTGTGGCAGCTCATCCACGTCGGGGTGGAGGAACAAACGCCTCACGCCCCCCGGCCCCCGCGCTTTTCGCCTTACGAACTGGGCCCGGCCTTCCCCAACCCGATGCGGGATCAAACCGTGATTCCTTTCTATCCGGCATCCGACATCCGTCATCCGTTATCACTTGCCATCTATGATGCCCCAGGCCGTTTGGTCCGCGTTCTTACCAGTCACCAGTCACGAGTCGCCAGTCACTCGTTCGTCTGGGACGGCCGTGACGACGCCGGCCAGCCGGTCGGGAACGGGGTGTATTTCTACCGTCTGGAGGCGGGTTCGTTTGCAGCGACCAAGAAGCTGGTCGTAGTGAGGTAAAGCAAAAACTAAGTCTAAGGGGGCGTTTTTAAAACGCCCCCTTCTTTTTCTGTAAATAGTGCTTGACAAAAACGTCTTTTCGTCTTAAAATGATAGTGCAGAAATAAGGCGGAAAGGAGGGGGAAGATGAAACGATGGTTCTGGCTTGGCTTGGCCCTGGTCGTTGGCACCCTGGGGGTTTCGGGTGTCCGGGCCGGGATGATCAGCCCGCGGCTGCAGGAGGTGCTTTCCACAGCGGCGGCGGGCCAGCAGATTCCGGTTCATATCGCCCTGAGGCAGCAGGCGGACAACGCGGCGCTGGAGCGGGCTTGCGCGAGGATGACCAAAGAGGAGCGCTGGGCGTATGTGGTTTCGGCGTTGAAGCGGTTTTCCGAGGTTACCCAGCGGGACTTGCTATCGTCCTTGGCGTCGAAGGAGGCGTCCGGGCAGGTGTCCGGAGTAAAGGGCCTTTGGATCGTGAACTCGGTGGGCTGCGAGGCCACGCCGTCAGCTATCCAGTCCCTGGCGGCCCGCCCGGATGTTTGGTATGTGGACTACGACCGGGTCGGCGTAACGCTCAACGCAGGAAAAGGAGATCCCTCGGGTCCTCCGAGCGTGTATCAAACCGAGCCTAACGTGCGTCTGGTGGGTGCGGATTCGGTGTGGAACCTCTTGGGGGTTACCGGGCAGAACGTGATCGTAGGGGTGATTGATACCGGGATAAGATATACCCACCAGGATTTAGTCAACCACCTGTGGAACTCCTCGGTGTATCCCAACCACGGGTTCAACTTTGCCTCCAACCAGTTCACGCGCGGGGGCAACCCTGGACCCAGCCCGTACGACTCGCTCACGCCGCTGGACTACTACGGGCACGGGACGCACGTAGCCGGGATCGTATCGGCGGACGGGGCGTACGGGAACGGGACGCGGGACACGATGGGGATTGCGCCGCGGGCGCGGATGATGTCCGTTCCGGTGGACGTGTATCTGCACACGCCCTTCCCGGACACGGCGATGGAGAACGAGACGATGGAGGGGATGCAGTTCTGCGTATCGCCGACGCGGGATCCCTCGAACCATGCGCATGTGCTCACGATGTCGCTGGGGCTGATCGCGTCCTGGCTTCCGCAGCGGGCGTTGTGGCGTCAGGCCGTGACCAATGTGGCTACGTCCGGGCTGCCGTTCTGTATTGAGGCTGGGAGTGAGGGGCCGACAGCGAGGACCATCCGGACCCCTGGGGACGTGCCGGGTCCCTGGCACCATCCATCTGATGGGACCGGAGGACAGGGAGGAGCGATCACGGTCGGGTGCACGGATAACAGTGATAACCTGGCCAGTTTCAGTTCGATCGGTCCGGCGGACTGGGGCACGGTGCCTCCCTACAACGACTATGTCTACCCTCCGGGGCTAATGAAGCCCGATGTGTGTGCGCCTGGGGTGAATATCTTTTCCACCTATAACACCAGCGACCAGGCCTACACGACGATGTCCGGGACCGCGATGGCTACGGCTTGCGCGCCCGGGGTGGTGGCCTTGATGCTATCCAAGAACCCCGCCCTCCTGCCCTGGCAGGTGGACAGCATCCTCCAGATGACCGTCCGTCCCTTGGGGGCCCAGCCCAAGAACAACACCTTCGGCACCGGACGGGTCAGCGCCTATCAGGCGGTGCTTCATACGCCCTTGCCCTATCCCCAGTTCCGACTCACGGTCGCAGGGGCCGACACGATGCCTCCGAGCAGCACGAAGGTGGATTCGGTCACGGTTACCTCAATGGATAACTTCAGCTCCCCCGTAACCATGACCCTGGACTCCATCCGGCCCAATACGGGTACGATTACCGTAGCCTTCAATCCCAACCCGGTGACCCCTCCGCCGAATGGAAGCGTTAAAACCGGGATGCTGATGACGACATCCGCTACCCCTGATGGGAATTACGGAATCTTCTATCACGGGACGGGGGACACCGTGACCCGGTGGGGCCAGATGGACCTCTGGGTGACCAGCCCCACCTTCATTCTTACTTCGACTCCCAGGTCTCGCTCCGTGGTCTGGGGGGATTTCACGACTTACGCCGATACGCTGATCTCCGTCTCAGGTTTTAACTCCCCCTGCACGCTTTCCACCGTTGTCAGCCCGCCTTCTCCCTCCATTACTGTCAGTTTTCTGCCTAACAACATCGTGATTCCCACAGATGGCCGGACGATGCAGGTTCGGGCGGGGGGAGGAACACCCCCTCGAACGTATCTCGTGACGATCACCGCGCGATGCGGGAACATCGTCAGGACCTTGGATGACACTCTTGTGGTGAGATATCCGATGGTCCAGGGCCCGGACCCATACGGCTACTACGCCTACGACAACACGGATATCATTTTCGGTAACGCCCCAGTTTACAATTGGATTGAGCTCAACCCCAGCCGGGGTGGAAATGGCGTGAGCATTGGCCCGGGCGGAGATGATGTGACCTTTCAGCATGCCCTGACCGGTATTCACGTGAGACACTATGGGTTGCATTTCGACTATGTCTCGATATGCTCCAACGGTTGGCTGGCGATAGGGTCGACGACATCCTCCGTGTACACGAACTACGCCCTGCCCTCTAACAGCTTCGTTCCTAACGGGGTGGCGATCTTTTGGGATGACCTGGATTTGACCACATCCGGAACGTGGTGGTATCGTCGGGACGCAAACCAGAGGTTCATCGCCCAGTGGGACAGCGTGCCGCGGATGGGGACCACCAGTTACAATACGTTTGAGATTATCGTTTGGGACACCAGCCTGACGTCGTTGCGGGCGCCGACGCGGGATTCGGATATCATCCTGCAGTGGAAGCGAGCCCCGGATATCTCATCTATGTCCGTGGGCCAGCAGAACTCTGCCATGAACGTCGGCTTGAACTGTCTATACAACGGAATCTACGATCCGATGATGGCCCCGATCGTTCCTGGGCGGGCCTTGAAGTACACCACTGAGCCGCCCCGCGACCAAGGCGTTGAGTCAAGCTCATCTCTAAATCTACCCGTTAGTTCTGCTCTGGGCCCTGCGTTGCCGAATCCCGCAACAGGCTTTGTAAACATCTCTTACGCCCTTTCCCGGGAAACGCCGATCTCGCTCAAGGTCTACAATCTTTCCGGTCAACTCGTTCGCACGCTGGCCTCAGGCAAGGAGCAGGCCGGTTACAAACACGCGACCTGGGACGGCCGGGGTGAGGACGGCTCGCGTGTGGCCTCCGGGGTGTATTTCTACCGCCTGGAGGCGGGCTCGTTTGCGGCCACGAAGAAAATGGTGGTCGTGAGGTAGGAAACGTCTTTCAGCGGGTCGCAGGTCTCCTGCGCCCGAGAGGGTGTTTAGTATTCCCCCCTTGCCAGAAATCCTGGGTCATTGTATCCTTGAAAAGTCGGGCAACCATTTAACCAAAGAGGTGAGGCATGAGAAAGAAGGTGTTGCTTTCCCTGGCGCTCGGGTTGGGGCTTTCTCTCGGCGCCACCGCAGGAGACTACGTAGTCCGGGTCCCGCTCGTCACGTACGAGGCCATCTACGACCTTCCCCAGCCCGGGGTCCAGGTCTGGCAGGACCTCGGCTCCTGCGCCATCGCCAGGGTCAGCCCGGACGGCCTCAAAGGCCTTGAGGCCCAGGGCTTTCGCCCGGAAGTTTTGGGCGAAGTGAAGACAGAAGGCGCTTATTACGTCGCCTACTTGGGAAGGCCGGAAGGGCAGGTGGCCCTCGACCGCTGGGCCAAAGTCCTTTGCGTCGTGCAGGGCGCTTATCTCATCTGGGTTCAGGACCCCGAGGCTTTCGTGTCAAATAAAGGGCCTCTGATGCTCGCCCGGATCGGCACCCACCCCGTGGTTCTCGCTAAACCCCCTGGGGGTCAGAAGTTCACGGTAGTCCCCAGAAATCCCTTTGTTCAGGACATGGTTAACTCCGTGCGGGTGGATTCGGTGATGGCTGCCCTCCGGCGCCTCCAGAATTACCGCAACCGCTCTTCCAGCAGCGATAGCTGCCGGGCGGCGGTGACTTGGACCCGCGACAAGTATCGCGCCTACCGGAACCGGATCCCCCAGGACTCCGCGATGTTTCAGACCTGGAGCGCCACCTACGCCCCCAACGTGATCCTGGAGCGCCCGGGCTACACCCACCCCGAGTCCATCTGCGTGATCGGCGGCCACATCGACGATGTCTCGAATCCCGGGGCCGATGACAACGCCACCGGAACCGTGGCCGCGATCGAGGCCGCCCGGGTGATGAAACCCTACCTCTTCGAGCGCACCGTGCGCTTCTGCGCCTTCACCGGGGAGGAGCAGGGCCTCCTGGGCAGCGACACCCTGGCCGGGCTCTACCGCCAGCGGGGCGACAACATCTTGGGGATGCTGAACTACGACATGATCGGCCACGTGAACCCCTCCCCCGAAACCCTGGAGATCATCGGCCGGACCGGCGGCGAAGATGCCTGGCTGATGAGCTTCGTAAAATCGGCCGCGGACACTTACGTCACGAGCCCCCCCCTCCTGATTTATACCCGGAATCAATCCCTGAGCGGATCCGACCACGCCTCGTTCTGGGCCCAGGGATACACCGCGACCTGCGGGATCGAGGACTACCCCCTGCAGAATCCTGCCTATCACACCCAAGCCGATTCCATCGGGACCGGGCCCAACGTGGGCGTGAATGACTCCCTGTGGTTCGTGAACGTCGTCCGGAGCGCCGTGGCGGCGTTCGCTCTCCTGGCGCAGCCCCTGGCGCCTTATGCCCAGTTCCGGCTTCAGGCCGTGGCCGCGGATACCATCGGGCCCAGCGCCTCGACCGTGGACTCGGTCACGGTCTCCTCGATGGCCAGCTTCAACTCGCCGGTGACCATGACCCTGGATTCCATCCGGCCGGCCACGGGCACGATCACGGTGGCCTTCAACCCCAACCCGGTCACGCCTCCGCCGAACGGCAGCATCAAGACCGGGATGGAGATCACGACCAACGCGACCCCGCAGAACAACTATGTCCTCTACTATCACGGGACCGGGGACACAGTGACCCGGCGGGAGCAGCTGGCCCTCTGGGTCACGGCGCCGACCTTCGTCATCCAGTCCACCCCGCGCAGCCAGTCCGTGTTCCTGGGCGACAGCGTGAACTACGCCGACACCCTGGTCTCGATCTCGGGCTATGCCAACCCCTGCACACTCTCGGCGACGGTGAACCCGCCGGCGCCCTCGATCACGGTCAGCTTCCTGCCCGACAATGTCGTGATTCCCACCGGCGGTCGGACGATGCGGGTGCGCACGACGGCGCAGACCACGCCCGGGACCTACCTCGTGACGATCACCGCCCGGAACGGAGGCACGGTCAAGACCCTGGACGACACCCTGGTGGTGAAGTACCCGGTTCAGGGTCCTGACCCCTACGGCTACTACGCCTACGACAACACCGACCAGATCTTCGAGAACGCCCCGACTTACGGCTGGATCGAGCTGAACCCGTCGCGGGGCGGGAACGGGACCTCGGTGGGGATCTCCGGGGACGACATGACCCTGCGGAAGCTTGCCGGGATCCGGGCACGGCACTACGGGACGCGGGGGGACTCGATCTCGATCTGCACCAACGCCTGGGCGGCGATCGGACGGACGACGCTTCAGGTTTACAGCAACCAGCAGTTGCCATCCACGAGCTTCGTGCCCAACGGGATCGCGGCCTTCTGGGACGACCTGACGATCTCCGGGACGGGGACGTGCTGGTACCGGGTGGATGCGAACCAGCGGTTCATTGCGGAGTGGGACAGCGTGCCGACGCTGGGCGGACAGTATGCCGGCACCTTCGAGATCATCGTGTACGACACGAGCCTGACGCCTTTGACGGCGCGGACGCGGGACTCGGAGATCATCATCCAGTGGAAGAACGTGGGGAGCATGGGCTCGATGACCGTGGGGCAGCAGAATACCGCGATGGCGGTAGGCCTGAACAGCTATTACAACGGGACCTACGATCCCCAGATGGCTCCGATCACCGCCGGCCGGGCCACGAAATACACGACCGACCCGCCGAGGCTGCGCAGCGGAGTGGACCTGAATCCCCTGGTGACCCCGGCGCTGCCGGTGCGGTTCGCTTTAGGGCCGGCGGTTCCGAACCCGTCCAGGGGATATCTGGCCATCTCCTACGACCTTCCGGTGGAGACCCAGGTCTCGCTCAAGGTCTACAACCTTTCCGGCCAGCTCGTTCGCACGCTGGCTTTCGGGAAGGAGAAAGCCGGTTGCAAACACGCGGCCTGGGACGGACGGAGCGAGAGCGGTGCTCGTGTGGCCTCAGGGGTGTATTTCTACCGCCTGGAGGCGGGTTCGTTTGCGGCTACGAAAAAAATGGTCGTGATTCGATAGGCGTTTCTTATTCAAAGATTTTAAGGAAAAGGGCGATCTTGGATCGCCCTTTTCTCTGTGCAGCATTTGCTACACCCTATGCCCAAATGATATACTTTAGCCTTTTTTCAAAAATCTTCGGTTCAAAAAACGGGGAATCGGGTGCTAAGCGCATGAACACGGCGTGAACATGGCGTGAACACCTCGGAAACCCCTCCCGGTTTTCGGAGCTTTTCCGGCCCTCCCCCCTCTGAGCCTGTCCCGACGAATGTCGGGATAACGTAGCGTTATCGGCCCTATTTACGCGAACTGAGTTGACAAAGGCCCCTGATCCTGGCACGTCTATAAGGGGTCCATCCGCCTTGTCCCTGAACCGCTTGTCCGCGGTCTTTTGTTTTCCCGCTTGACAAAACTTCCCTCCGGCCTTATAATAACAAGGTTCCCTTGCCCCGGATTCTCTTGAAAGGATTGATGCCATGATGAAAGCCATGCTCAGCCTGCTCGTCCTCCTCGCCATCTCCGGACAGATCTTCGGCGGAGGGTTGCCAGGAAGGCTGTCTTTAACGGCCGAGGTGCCTCCTGTCAAAGGGTCAGCCCGGCTACTGTCCGGGGTTCCCCGGGCTCTTCCTCCAGGGCTTCTAAGCGGGGGGCCGGATGATTTCGGCTACCACTGGACCACGTCCCGTGATAGCGGGGGTCCGGTCTATAGCTGGGTCGAGATACGAGCCATCGGCCGCCCGGCGACCTGGACCATGGGGGACGGCGATGACGGAAACACAGGGCTCCTGCCGCTTTCCCTCAAGGGGACGGGGTTTTCATTTTACGGGGCGAGCTTCGACCGCATAGCGATCTGCTCCAACGGCTGGCTTTCGTTCACGGACAGCTCCCGGGTTGATTTTTCGCCCCCACCATCCCTTCCCGATGCCGGGGCGCCTCTGGCCCTCGCCGCGCCCCTGTTTACGGATTTGGACGCCCGCACCCCTTCTCCCGGCATCTTTTATTACAGCGACACGACCGGAAGCAACAACCGCTTCATCGTGGAATGGGACAGCGTCTTTCCCCTGGGCCAAAGCGCGCCTGTGACGTTCGAGGCCATCCTCGATGCTGGCGATTCCTCCATCCTTTTCCAGTACCACTCCTCTTCCGTGGGCTGGGCCCTGGGACAGGTTTCGGGCATCCAAAACCAGGCCGGCGCCATCGGCCTCACCCAAAGGGATTCTCTTGGGGACGCCTTCGCGGTCCGTTTCCACCGCACGTTTCTGGCCCACGACGTGGCGGCGTTCCGGATAGATAATCCCGGGGCGAACGTCCTACCGGCAAGCCCCCTCCTGCCCAGGGTCCTGGTCGCGAACCTGGGAGCCAACACGGAATCCTTCAACGCGACCCTCCAAGTGGACTCAGCCGGTGTTCCAGTCTATCAGCAGACCCAAGCCGTTTCGACCCTCGCTCCCGGAACCCAGAAGATGGTCCACTTCACTCCTTCCTGGACGCCCGGGCCGAGGGGAGCCTCGTATCAGGCCACGGCCTACACGACCCTTTCAGGCGACCTGAATCCCGGGAACGACACCACGCGCAGCGCACAGACTTCGACCGACACCTTCGGGGCGGTCCTGAATACGTTTGCCTTCCCTCAGTTGGGGCCCTTTTCTCTGGCCGGGATCTGCTACTGCCCCCGCGACGGGTACTTCTACCTCACGTCTATGAACGACGATGCGGTCTATAAGTTCCACCCCGACACGTTAGAGCTGCGATTTGCCTTCCACACCACCAACCCGGCGAGCGAACTTCCCTGGGGGATCGCCTGCGTGGACACCTTCTTCTGGGTGGGCCAGGTGGGAAGCAACGGGCTGGGCACCATCAACTATAAATACACCTACCACGGGGCCTTCGCCAACGACACCATGGACATGGTGGCCCGGATGCGAGGGACCACGACCTGGGCCGCGGGCTTGGACTGGGACGGGACCTACCTCAGGCAGGTCTCGGTGGAGACCCGGCCCACCAGCCGGATCTTCTCCATTGACCTCCAGCAGAGGGCCGTGGTGACCTGGCTCCAGGACCCGATCTGGGGCGCAGCCTCCCAGCGGGCTTGCGCCTTCCTGGTCCCGGGGGTCTCCCGGGCCAAGCTTCTGACCGGGGGCTGGAACCAGAACCTCCTTTACAAGATCGCGGACACCACGGGAGGCATCATTCAGCTCACCGGGCTCACGAACCTGGCCGATGCCAAGGCCTATCCGCCGAGCCTGCCTATATCCCTGTGGGGCGTAGCCACGCTGTCCGACGCCCCCAATACCCTGGTGCGCATCGCCCTGGCCGAGTCGTATGTTACGGGCGTGGAGGAGGAAAGGCCCTCCCCCCCTAACATCAGTTCGTTCGCCCTCGGCCCGGCCAGCCCTAACCCAATGCGTGAGCGGACCGTGATCCCGGTCTTTTCACACGCCTCCGGCCCCGGGCCTAAAGCCTCGCTCGCTATCTACGATGCCCTGGGCAGGCTCGTCCGAGTTC
>Ga0315296_10000995_pt1 | contig 25061 bp, 22 predicted proteins | sample YL17G14_18_MG_FD_203921 | JGI IMG/M metagenome (GOLD analysis project Ga0315296, IMG submission 203921) | Sediment microbial communities from Yellowstone Lake, YNP, Wyoming, USA - YL17G14_18 | ecosystem: Environmental > Aquatic > Freshwater > Lake > Sediment | place: USA: Wyoming | collected... | reverse complement strand
CGGCTGTGAGTGTCTGTAGGGCGGGCGTGCCTATGCCCGCCGCCTATGTCATTCTGAGTCCGCCAGCCGGCGGACGAAGAATCTCTCTGTCCTACGCGCCGCCACTGTCCTTCAGCCTGCGAAGCCTTGGCGAAGTAGGCCCGGCTGTGCTGAAGCGCGGCTACCGAATCCCCGACCAACCCTGCAGGGCCGCCTTCGCGCGGCGGCCAATCCGTCGGGCGGCTGCCTTGATCCGGGCGCATGTGCCTGGCCTTTCAGTCGGGGAAACGACCTTGGGGCCGAACCTCTCCGCAGGCAGGAGCCGCACGTACCGTTCGCCCGGATCGAGGATGCCCTGTTCGTGCCTCAACTCCACCTTGCCGTCCGCGCTGCGGTAATAGCGCACGCTTGCCAGAAGCATTCGCTCCTGTTCCGCAAGGTCGCGATTCCGCCGCTCGAGCGCCGCGATCTCTTCGCCCTGCTGGTGGAGAATGACGAAAGGCTGCGCTATCTTCGCGCCGCTGTAGATCACAACCGAACCAACAACTGCCAACCCTACCCCGGCCGCAACTGCTCGCGCCAGGCGCCTTATTACCATACCCTCACGCCTTCCTGCGAGCGCCCTGCACGACTCCTTCGCCGCCCCCCGCCCGATTCCTTCTCCGCGCACAGCCCGTAGGGGCTGTTCGCGATCTGTCCTGATCCGCCAGCTGGCGGAGGAAGCAACCGCCCCTACAACGGAATGCCGAAGGCGCGGCCTGTAGGGCGGGGCCTCTGCGCCCCGCCGTAGGGCCCTGGCGGGGGATGGAACCCCCCGCCCTACATTGGAATCCCGAACGCGCGGAGCGTAGGGGCACGGCATGCCGTGCCCCTACATGGGTATTCCGAATGCCCGCACGAGGAAGACTGCCATCTGGCCGCGTGTCACCACAGATTTCGGGCAGTAGCATTTCGCGCCAGGCGGATAACCCGACGGGCATGCGCACCCGCTCGTAACTGTTACGCCGCCAGCCCACGAGGCGGCATCCGTCAGCCGCTCGATGTATGGGCAGGCCCAACTGCCCGACCAGACATCTGCAAGAATCCCGGAGCATGAAGGCATCGGCGTCTTCCCCGTCGCCCGCACAAGGAACGCCGCCATCTCGTCGCGCAGAACTGCGGTGGAAGGGCAGAACTTCTTGCATGGAAACCACAGGCATCCTATCGTCGGCGGGTTTCCGCCCCACGAAGCAGCATCCGCCAGGCGCTCTATCCACCCGTAATACGGGTGGGTCTTGGGCACATCGCAGAACGTCGGCGTGGGGCGGTCGAGCGGCTCCTTCCCCGCCGCCCTGCACAGAAAAACCGCCATCTGCGCGCGCGTGATGTTGCTGTAAGGGCAATACATCGGCGGATTGCCGGAGCAACCCGCTGTTATCGCGGCGCGCACCAGCGCTTCCACGTAGGGCCCTAGCACATCGCCGCACCACACGTCGATGAAGGTAGCAAGGCCAATCGTGTCCGACTTCTCTGCCGACAGCCACCCAGAGCCGTCTCCGCACTGTGCATAGACCTTCTTCACGCCAGCGCCCGCAGAGAGGGTCCATGTCCTGCCAGCCCCGCACGGCTCCCACGCGCTCCAATCCTCCCCCTCGTTGCGGAACCGCACCTGAACGCAGGAGCCCTGGCAAGCATAAGTGAGACTCACCCCGCGCCTGGTGGTGCACGTATCACCATAGTTGACTTCAAACCACGTAACAACGGGCATGAGAACGTCGAATACGTGGATCTGGGCGGTGGGGCCCCCGGTTGCCAGGGCAACGTAACGTCCGTCTGCGGATATCGAGGGCGAGAACGTCATGTAGCACGGGGGAAAGACCTTCTGCCCCGTGAGCAGGTTGACCACTTGGACCGAGAAATAGCACTCCACGCCGTCTTCTCTGATGCAGTCTTCCTGCAGGTAGGCCGCTGCGGTTGCGTCGAATGAAAGCGACGGGTCGTGGGACCACTGATGAACAACCAAGGACCGGGTTACGTGGGTGTCAAGGTCGCGCAGGAAAACAAAGTTCGCTCCGCCTGCCAGATTGGTGCTACTAGATTCGAAGGCTACCCACCTGCCATTGCCCGAGAGCACGGGTCCATGCGAAGAGCCGTTGCCCTGTGTCCCACTGCTGGCGACGCTCGCCCGAATGGTCTCGCCGCTTGCACGGTCATGCACGAAGACATCTCTCCATCCGTTCGTATCGCCTGGTACAAGATTCGAAGCGGTCGAATCGAACGCAACCAGCATCCCATCGGCACTCACGGATGGCGCGCGGCAGGCCCCGTTTGCCTGCCCGCCCGCGGTGGAAACGCTCACCCTATCCGTTGTCGCCTCCAGCCGGTCGCGGACGAAAATGTCGGTGACCGCATTTGTGTCGCCGGGCACCAGGTTGCTGGCGTCCGATTCGAACGCGACGTAGCGCCCGTCGGCGCTGATGGCGGGCGCTTTGGATGGTCCATTCGCCTCTCCGGCTGCGCTAGAGATGGAAACGCGCTCCGTAGTTGCAGCCAGCCTGTCACGAACGAAGATGTCGTCTGCCCCGTTTGTGTCGTCCGGCACCAAGTTGCTTGCTGCAGAGTTGAACGCAACGAAGCGCCCGTCCGCGCTCACGCACAGGGGCTTCCAGTACACATAAGCTGGAGGTACCCAGGCCGATCCGACCCCGGAAGGGCCATTGCCCTCCCGTCCGCCGCTTGAGACGGAGACGCGCTCCGTGGTCCCGGTCAGCCGGTCCCGAATGAACACGTCGTCGACCTGGTTGGTGTCTCCTGCAACCAAGTTCGTAGCCCGAGATGCGAACGCCACGTAACGCGCGTCCGCGCTGATGTGGGGGCTATAGGAAGCGCCATTGCCTGGCTCGCCACTGGAGGAAACGCTCGCAATCGGCACCGGGTCCACGCACTCGGCCCGGGCAGCGGGCGCTAGCAGCACGCCGACAACCAATGCCCCCAGGACAATGCCGAATGCTACATACATCCACGGATGCCTAGTCTCGCCCCTACGCATGTTGTGCCTCTCCTTCCCGCGGCCGACGATAGGGAGGCCGGCCAGGTCTTTGCTTATTTTTGTGTTGCCTGTTGTCTCTTTCTACTCCCGCCGCAGATAGACGTCAACGGTCTGGTTCGTGTCTTGGCCCTGACCAATCAGTTTCTCCGCGTGCGACGAGAAGGCCACCAGCACCTCCGAACCGTTGAGAGCGATTGCTGGGTAGATCGAACCCCTGTCACCATCCACCGGCGGGTCGGCGTTGGAAACGCTGGCCCGATAGTTGGTGCTGTTAGACCGCTTCCGGAAGTAGGCATGGGGGATTGTGGAGTCAGGCGCGGTGCCGCTCGTGAGGTCCGTAGCCCACGAAAAGAAGGCCACGTATAGCGGATCCGCGATGGCAGCGCCTCCCAAGAAGGATGGACCATTCGCCGGGAGATAGCTACTGTCCTTCTTGGTGATGAGATATGTGTTGCAGCTCAGGGTCGTGGTGCCCACGATCTCCCGCACAAAGACGTCCGTGTAGCCGTCCTGCGAGTCGCTGCTGACCAGGTCGTAAGCATCGGATTCGAAGTAAACCCTGATCGTCCTGCTGTCCCCGCTCCCGGTCACCGCGATAGCGCTTCTGCCAGATGGGCCATCCACCTCGGTCCCCGGGTTCCCACTTGTCACGCTGATGCGCCAAGTCGTCCCACGCGAAACGTCCCGCAGAAAGACGTCCCACCAACCTTTCGTGTCCCCGGACACGAGGTTGTCCGATGTGGAGGCAAACGCAACCAAGCGACCGTCGGCAGAGATGGCGCAGGCCCCCGCTCCCTGGTTTGCTTCGGTGCCGTCTGCGGCGATACTGACACGCTCGGTCGTGGCTGCCTGCGCGGTAGCCACCAGCAGAGCAGCCACCGTGCAGACCAGCAATTGCAGGGTTTGCTTTGCGCACCCCATTTTGCTTACCTCCCCTTGTTGTTTTCCCCGCTGGTCGAGTCCGGTCCTCTCGGCCCCGCGATTGTCCATATTATATCACTTACCCCCCCTGTCAATACCCCCCGACAAGTTTTTTCGCGCGCCGAGGGCCCCCCTGCCAGACGGCTACTCCTCCTCGGGCGGGGCTTCTTCCTCCTGCTGAGGGGCCTCCTCTTCCTCCGGCTGCCACTCTTCCTCGGCGGGCGGCGCTTCCTCCCGCGTCCAGCGCTCCTCGCCCGCGCCGGCCGTGCGCGACGGGGGTTGGCCCTCGCGCGGCCTCCTGGGTCGCTGGCCCGGTCCGCCCTTGGGGCAGATGATCAGGCGGCGGAACGGGTCTTCGCCCACGCTTCTGGTTGTTACGCGCTTGTCATCTCCGAGCGCCAGGTGGACGATGCGCCTCTCGTTTGCGGACATCGGGTCAAGAGAGACCTCGCGCCCTGATTCCACCGCGTGCCTGGCTGCTCTCTCTGCCATCGCGCGCAGCGCCTCTTCTCTCCTTTCCCGATAGCCCTCCGCATCGAGCACGATGCGCTTGTGAGCCCCGGTTTTCCGCGAGGTTATCAACCCGACCAGGTGCTGCAGCGCCGAAAGCGTGCCCCCATGCTTTCCGATGAGCATGCCCAGGTCCTCGCCGGTCAGATCGATCCCCACTTCTTCCTCGTCCTCGCGCACCATCTCCGCTTTGGCCTTCGCGCCCATGGCATCGAGTATTTCCTGGGCCAGATCGGCAGCGATCCGCCCCGGCGTCGCCTTGAGGCTAACGCGCACCCTCGCCTGCGTGTGGCCCAGGATCCCGAACAGTGCCCTGCCCTCTTGCTCCAGCACCTCGACTTCCGCCTGGTCGCGGGTTACTCCGAGTTCTTCGAGCGCCGCGGTGGTGGCATCATCAACAGTTCTGCCAGTTTTCTCGATGGAGGTCATGTAAGTCACCCCTTGATCCAGAGGCAGTTTATCTTTTCTTGCGCTTGGGCCGCAAGCGCGGCGGTGGGCCAGCGGGCGCTGGTCGCTGGTCGGCTTGCTGCGGTTCGATGACAGGCAGCGGTCGGCGCATGAGCCACATCTGATGAGCGGTAATAAACACGTTGAAAGCCAGCCAGTATAGGATGAAGGCTGATGCCACGGTGGCAAGCACGGTGGTCAAGAAGAGCGGCATCATCCAGGTCATCATCTGCTGCGTCTTCTGCTGCTGCGGGTCGGGCGACGGCATGGTCAGCGCTTTCTGCGACACGTACATGCTGAGAGCGTACAGAAGCAGCAGCGGCAGGTCGGGCTGGGCCAGGCTGGGCACCCACAAGAAGCGGGCATCGTGAAGGCGGTAAATGTAGTGCTGAATTGCCCTGTACATCCAGATCAGGATCGGCATCTGGACCAACATCGGCAGGCAGCCGCCCATCGGGTTGACCTTGTACTTGCGCATCAGCGCAAACTGCTCGCGCGACGCCGCCTCGCGATCCTTGCCCAACCTCGCCTGCAGATCCTTGAACAGCGGCTGCAGAGCCTGCATTCTCCTCATGCTGCGGAAAGACATATTCGTCAACGGCGTCGTGACAATCTTGATCAGTAGCGCCAAGAGCAGCAGAGCCAGCGCGTGCGAGAACTCCGGCCGGTTCCCCAGCAGGCGCACCACATAGTCAATGAAGCGGTATGAAGTGGTCTCCCGATAGATCGCGTCGAGCCGTTTTCTCGCCTCCTCCTGCAGCGCCACCAACTCCAGCCGCCCGCCCACCTCGTTCGCGAGAACCGACCGCTTGCCATCGGAACCGATCACTCGCATCCACCCCTTGACCCCCGGAAGCTGCGGGACAGCCATGTTGTATGCTCTTTCGGCCTGTCCCAGGTCTGCGCGCTCCAGCCGGGCGATTTCGCCCATGCGAAACGCGGCCGTGTAGCCGTAACCTGAGCCCACAGCCCGCTGATAAGCAGAGTCCGCCTCCGGGAACTTGCCCTGGCGCTCATAGGCATAGCCCATGAGCAGGGAAACCCGGCCTGCCTCTTCGCGGCTGCCCTTGTCCTGCATCTCGGCCAGGATGCGTCTGTACTCTGCGACCTTGCTGTCTAGCGGCGCTGACGGCAGCCGCTCGAGCGCGTCCAGTTCACGGCCCACACTCCGGACCTGCTCGTCGGACAGCACCACGGCACCCCTGCCGCACCCCGCGAGAGACAGGAGTGGCAGCAGCGCTGCGCCTGTCAGGGCCAGCCTGAGACGATCCCTACGGAACCGGGTCATAGCCACCAGCATTGAAGGGATGGCACCGCAGCAGCCTGCGCAGCGCAAAGGCCGAACCGCGCAGCAGACCGTGGCGCGCCAGCGCGGCGCGCGCATAATTCGAGCAACTCGGGTGAAATCGGCAGACAGCGGGCTTCAGCGGCGATATCAACGTCTGGTATAGCCTAATCACTCGTATGGCGCTAGCCAGGGCAAATGCCGAGGCGCTTGAGAATATCGCCGACAGCCCCGCGTATTTCCTCATACTTCGCCTCCAGGCACGTTGACCTTGGCAGCACCACAACATCCCAGCACCCCTGCATGCCCTCGGTCAGTCTGCAGGCTTCGCGTATCCTGCGCCGCAGGCGGTTTCTCGCCACCGCCTTTGCCATCCGCCTTGAAAGCACAACGCTCAACCCCAGATCGGGCCGGTCGCCGGTTTCCCTCTGGAAGGCCCTTGCCGCCAGGAGCCTGTTGTGCACTCGGCGCCCATCCAGCGCGCGGCGGAATTCCTGCTTTGTGCGCAGCCGGCCGACTGTGGCACGAGAGGTCATGCCGCCCTTCAGCGGCCCCGGGAGCCGCCTTCAGGCTGGCCCCGAACGGCCGCAAGTCGCAATCGCCCCTTCTGACGGCGGCGCGCCAGGACACGGCGGCCACCCGGTGTGCTCATGCGCGCTCGAAAGCCGTGAACGCGCTGGCGGTGCCGCTTTTTAGGTTGATAAGTTCTCTTCATCTTGTAGAGCAGGCGGGCAGCAGCCGGTAGTATAGTCTGCGCGATTCAGCCCTGTCAAGCGCTGGCAGCGTGGCATGGGCATCCTGCCCATGATCAGACGGGCGAGACGCCCGTGCCACGCCACACACGAGGCTGGCGGCAGACAGGCCCCCGCTGCCGCAAGGAACGGGCACCTCATTGCCGAACACGCTGTAGCATCGAGAAAACGGTCTTACCACGGGAGGTGCTGCAATGGAGAGAATAGCCATCGGTGCACTTTTCCTGCTGCTGGGGTGGGCAGCATGCCAGGTGGCTGAAGGGAGAGAACAGCCGTCGCCCATCACCGTGAAAGTGGAGGGCTACGCGCAGCGCACCATCTACCACTCGCCCGAGACGCCGGGCTTCACCTGCTGGGTCGGCCTCTGGATGACGCTCGACGGCCGGCTTCAGTGCTCGTTCGTGCAGAAGACGGGGCCGAAAGAAAACCCCGTGGAAAGTGTGCCTGTCCTCGAATCCAGGGACGGCGGCCGGACGTGGAACCGGGTTGAGGGCGACATCCCGCGCGGTGGCGGGCGCGCGATGGCTGTCCTGAAGGATGGGACCCTGGTTTGCTCCCGCTGGTCTGGCGGGGCGCAAGACACCGGCTATGTTCAGCGTTCGACCGATGGCGGAAGGACCTGGAGCGAACCGATCTACTTCATGCCGCCGCAAGAATATCGCGCCTGGCCCACGCTTATCGAACCGCTGCGCGACGGTCGCCTGGTGATGATGGCCGGCGTCTGGAAGCGCGGCGACGGGGCGGTCGCAAACCCGCGCATGACGAAAATAATGTTCGTCTCGAAAGACGGGGGCAGGTCATGGGGGCCGCCAATCATCCTCATGCCGACCGACCAAGGCGTGTGCGAGGAGAGCGAGTTCTGCGAACTGCCCAATGGCGACCTGTTCTGGGTTCACCGGGTCGAGCACTTCCCTGCCACTCGGGTCGAAATCCATCACCTCGCCGCCCGCGCGGGCGAGCCGTTCCCCAACGCATACAGCGACCGCATGCAGAGCATCGTTAGCAAGAAAGGCGATGCCTGGCAGCCAGGACCAACGACCCCTGCCCCCTTCCCTCACAGCGGCTTTCCCTCCGTCCTGTTGACCAAGGAGGGCATGATTCTTCACCTGGCCACAGATGGCATCTACTGGACCGCAGATGTCGGCAAGACCTGGACTCGCCTGCCAATTGACGGAACCGGATACTATCCCCGCGCCCTGCAACTGCCCGATGGTACAATTATCTGCATCGGCCACGTCGGCGGCGACGATGTTTACGGAACTGTTGACCAGTCAATCGTCCAGCAGACTTTCAGATTGGTCGTGAAACGGCGCGAACGATGAACCCCAGAGAGCGTGTGCTCGCTGCGCTGCGCAGGCAGCCTGTTGACCGAGTGCCCAGGCATATGCCCTGGGTCTCGCAGGCGCGCGAGCGCCTGGGCCTGGCCGATCACGACGCTTTTCTCGATCACTTCGGCTGCGAGGTGCGCTTTGTCCACCCCGCGCCCCTGCCGCGCGAGGAGGAGTTCGAGGCATACCTCAGGAGCCTTCCGCACGATGTCTATATCGGCAATACCGATCAACTGCGCACCTACTTCGAGTGGGACTACGATCCTACTCTGCCATCGAATGCCTCCCTCGACCGCGCAATCGAGAAGATGCTGCCCGACATTGCCGCGAGCGAGCGCTACGTCGGCCTCAAGGAGAAGGTTGATGCTTATCACAGCCGCGACCTCGCCGTCGTCGGCGACCCGACTCGCCTCGGCGGGATGATGTTCGAGGCAGCCTGGCGCTTGCGCGGGTTCAACGTTACTTTACAGGACGTGGCCTCAAATCCGGGCCGGGTCGAATGGCTGTTGGACCGCCTGACTGAAATGGCCTCCGCTGCGGCTGCGCGATTCGCTCTCGCCGGCGTGGACATTCTCATCCTCAACGATGATGTCGGCATGCCCACCACCATGATCGTCGGCCCGTCCGCCTGGAGGCAGTTGTTCAAGGGCCGCCTTGCGACAATAGTGAAGGCGGCGCGCTCCGTCCGTGCCGACCTGCTCTTCTACTACCACAGCGACGGGTTCATCGAGCCCATTATCCCTGACCTGATCGAAATCGGCGTGGATGTTATCCAGCCCGTGCAGCCGGATGTCATGGACCCGGCTCGCCTGAAGCGCCTTTACGGCGACCGGATGTCTTTCTGGGGAACGGTCGGCAGCGCGCGCCTCTTTTGCGACGGGAGGCCGGAGGATGTGAAGGCCGAAGTCAAGCGCCGCATCGAGACCGTCGGGCCGACCGGTTTGCTCCTCGCCCCCGCCTACGACATGGACCTGCCCGACGTGCGCTGGGAAAACATCCTCGCCTTCTTCTCCTCCGCCGACCAATTCAGTGCCGCCACAGCCGCGGACCGCTCGCCAACACCCTAGGAAGGACTGCAAGATGAATCTGTCGCCCCTGGCCCGTGAACTATACGACGAGATCGCGGCCTTCACGATCATTGACGCGCACGAGCACCTGCCGCCCGAGGCCCGGTATCTCTCTTTCGGATACTCGGGGCTGAACATGTTTGCGGGATACCTGTGGCACGACCTGCGCTCGGCGGGCGTGCCGGACGAGTTCGTGGGCATGATGCGGGAGGGCGGCGACCGGCCGGTGGAGACCTGGTGGCCGCGGATTCGCCCGCACTGGGAGCACGTGCGCAACACCTCGTACGCAAGGGCGCTGCGGATCACGGCGCGGGATGTCTTCGGCATCATCGCCATCGCCGACGACACCATCGGCTTGTTCGCGGAGCAGGTCAAGGCGGACAACACGCCCGGCATCTACCGGCGCAGCCTGCAGGAGCGCTGCCGGATCGAGCGCTCCATCTGTGCGATTGACGACCCGGCCGATGACCCCCGCTTTCCCGACGACCCTGGCCTGAAGGGGATCACGCGCTTTTGCCCGTGGGGCGGCCCCGACCTCCCGGGCAGACTGCGGGAACTCTCGGGGCGCGACATTCGCACATTGGACGATGCCGCACAGGCCGCGCAGGAGATTCTGCGCCGGGATGTGGCCGCGGGGGCAATCGGCTTCAAGCTGACCGTGGCGGATTTCGGGCCGCCGGATGCCAAGGCCGCGGAAACGGATCTCGACCAGGCGCTGCGCGGGACGGATGCGAGCGGCCCGCTGCCGGCTTTGCGCGATTACCTGTTCGACAAGTGCTGCGACGTCGCCGCGGAGAGCGGGCTGCCGGTGGCGGTGCATACCGGCTACTGGGGCGACTTCCGCGCGCTGGATCCGAAGTTCATGCTGGGCTTTGCGGCGCGCCGCCGCGACGTGCGCTTCGACATGTTCCACCTGGGCGCGCCGATGTACCGCGACGCGATCCTGATCGGCAAGAACCTGCCCAACGTAACCCTCAACCTGACGTGGTGCCCGATCATCTCGCAGGTGCAGACGAAGCGCGCGCTGGACGAGATCCTCGACCTGGTCCCGCTGAACAAGATCATCGCCTTCGGCGGCGACTATCGCGTGTGCGTGCAGAAGGTTTACGGGCACCTGGTGCTGGCGCGGGAGGTGGTGGCTGCTGCCCTGGCGGAGCGCATTGAGGCCGGGGACTTTGACCGCGAGGAGGCGCTGCGCATCGCGCGCTGGTGGTTTCATGACAACCCGGCGCGGGTTTACGGCCTGCGCTGAACCTGCGGCGAGTCGCCCGCTTGCTTTCGGCTCTAGTCTTTGGGCTTCCTGCTCTTCAACAGATCAGTCTTCAGTGCTATCTCGATGTCGCGGTGGGACTCTGTCTCCACTTTGCGGGCTTCGCTTCTAATCGCGTCCAACATCCTGGGAGCGAGGTTGTCGAGCTTCGCCAGCCATCTGTCCGGGAGCCAGGCTGTGCATTGCTCGGTGGCCTTGTTGACCACGCGACTGATCTCAGTCTTGAGGGCATCCGCCCTCCTGCGATCCAGCGTCACGCCGGCATCGGCTAGCACCTGCAACTCGATCGTTTTCCGAATCTCCGCGAGGCCCCTGATCGTGTCCAGGATGCACCCGCAAATCTCTCGGGCCGCCGTGGTACCTTCCAGATTCCTTCTATCGAGGTCTCTCAAGAGAGCCTCGAACCTGCGCCGCGCTTCCGGCTCCATCCTCTCTCGCTCCCTGATGTAGAGCGGATCCGCCAGCTTGCGAATGTCTTCTCTGGTCTGCCCATCCGCAGCGCCCAAGCCCCGCGCCGCTTCCCAGCCGCTGCCGGTGAGAGAGTAGTGCTGTCCGTCGATATGCCGCACGTGCCCGCGCCTCACCACGCTCTCTAAAGCGTCAAGGAATCTGGCGCGCGCTGCAGGGTCTTCAACATCGTAGAGGTCCTGTGCGGTCATGATGCGCACGAAAGGTCCGGTCTGGTCTGTTTCAATCCGATATATGTCACCATTGCGTTCCCCTGCGGCCCGGATCAGTGTCTGCTCCTCATCGGAGAGAGGCGCCTCACGCAGTTCGCCGAAGGCCGCTGAATCGAGCGGCTGGTTGCTCTTCCCCACACGAACCTTGAATAGGCCCTGCGTGGTCCCGTACCGCCGCCCCGGGGGCTGCGCCGGCACGTGAACTGCGATCAAAGTCCCCTCTGGGACGTCTATTTCGTCCACCGCGCAATGCAAGCTTGGACTTGTGCTCTCGTAGATTTGCTGTTGCCAGCGCTGCGCCTCGCATTTCCCGCACCCGGTGATGGCGTCCCTTCTGCCTCTCTCTCTGTCCTTGACCCCAAAGACAATCACACCGCCCGACGCATTTGCAAAGGCGACAGCGCACTCCACCGCATGCTGCAGGTTCGTTTTCTGATCTTTTTCGTCCCACGACTGGAATTCGAGCACTTCACTCTCTAGGTCATCCGCCGTCGCGTTCTCAAGCCGTTCAAGGAGTTGCGGTATCTCTTCGTTGGAAGGTATGTGTGCCACCGTTGGCCCCCTTATGGCGCTTGCTCGGTCTTCCTGTCAGACTGCATCCCATGCCCCCACTGGCTGGGCAACGCGATAGCCTATCACGATTGTCGCTTCGTCGTCAATCTCGTAGGCTCGTAGGGCAGGAGCTTGCCTCCTGCCCCTTCCATATGGGGCAGGACACGAGGTCCTGCCCTACGGCTCAGTGCACGAACGCGCCCGGTTCAGGAACTCGCGCTCGACCGGGTCGAGTTGGACGATCAGCCGCCCATAAGATGGCCTCATGTCGAAGGAGCGGCGCGGCCCGCTGCGCTCCGGGAAGCGAGGGCTTCCGTTGTGAAAGCACCACCCGGCAGCCCCGCCAATCGTCGCGTTGCGCAGGTCGGTGCAGAAATCCTCCAACGCAGGTTGCCAGCGCCCATAGTCTCGCCGGAATGGCTCTTGATAGTGAAGGGGCACAAGCCGCCCCAACTCCTTCATCCACGCAAGATACTCGCGCGTCCTCTCAGCCGTTTCTTGCGCTGCCCCCGCTCGGCGCTCGCCGTGCGGGCAGATGAAATCCAGCGCGGCCTCGAATAGGTAGCGGGCCAGGCTTTCTCGCGTCACGCCGCCGGAGGCAGTTACCAGGCGCTTCGCGTCTGTCGCCTTCACCCGGTCTCGCAGGGCCTTCAGTTCGGGGAAATCAACGAAGCGGGCATCTCGCACATCGCGCTCATTGGCCAGATCAAGATAAACATTGCGATACGGCTTCAGCGCCTTCGCAAGCGTTTCAACAGCCTTCAGGTGAGAAGCCTGGTCGGGCAGCAGTTTGCCTCTGCTCAGAGTAACGTCCACGATCATGCCCCGCCTGTCCGCTTTTCGCACCAGGGATTTCAGTTTCGTCAGGTAGGGCTCGCGCGCAGTCCCATCAGGATTCACAGCCGACACGTTGTTCTCGAATGCATCCCACGTCGCCCACACGCGAATCCAGTTGAAGCCAAGCCGCTTGAGGTCATCGAGGTCGCGGTCAATGAACTCGTCCGGTGCTCCCAGCGCCCCATAATAACTTGCGCCCAGGAGAAACTGCCTCTTGCCATCAACGGTGAAAGCAGCGCCCTCGATGCCGAGGCCAACGCAGAGAGCGAGATCATCCAGGCGCAGCAGCGCCAGGCACGCAACCAGAACCAGCATCCGGAAGTTCACTCGCATCTTTCGCTCCAAAGGTACCCCGTGGCGCACCGGAACATGAGTGGTCCGGGCTGAATCAGCCATCTATAGAGTTTTGGGCATTACCGGAGGATGCCCAAAACTCCTCCGGGTGGGGTTTTGCAGCACGAATCACCGAACACCTGTCTTCGCTTAACGGCAAAACCCCATTAGCGGGATCGCGGGCCTGCGCGTCGGGCGATGCGCAGCAATTCTTCTTGTGGAAGATCGGCCACGAGGGTCAGTTTCAGGCCGTTCTCCCGCCAGGTCAAGGACCGGAAGGGCGGATTGAACTGCCAGGTCGCAACCGCCCCGTGAACCACGTCGTCATTCTTTCGGCGATGCGCAATGGGCCCGCGGCTGCGCGAGGGCTCCTCGAACACCGAGAGGGTATTGAGGCCGTCGAAGTAGCGAAGGTGGACGAAGGCGCGCGAACTCCGGCGCAGCAGCCGGGCGCTCTCCAAACGATAGCCGTGCGGCAAGTACGCGGGGACCATCAGCGGGCGTTTCCAATGCCGCGCCAGTGCGCTCAGCGGCAGGACAGCCACGTGATCGTAGATTACCGTCTGCCTTCTTACATTTGGCGGCGGCGCGAACTCGCCTGACGGGATCGCCTTGTCGAACCGCAGCCCGGACAACTCCGAGGCCAGCCTCGTCTTGCCGTCGGAACTGGTCAGTTCGGATTCCAGGACCAGGCCCGTCTGCACGTCCACCGACAAGCGCTTGGACGGGCCGTGATGCCCTCTGCGCGGACTGATCGCGACGACGCGGGCCTTGCGCCCCTCGATCGTCACTTCGCCTGCTTCGCTGACGATGTAGTTGGTCAGCAGGCGATTCAGGTGCCGCATCTGCCAGAGTTCCTGGTCGGGCCTGACCGATGCCGAGAAGATTATCACCCGCCGGCGTGGCGAGTACTGCCAGTGAGAATGTCCGTCGTCAACAACTATCAGTTCTGTGCGCCCTTTCTCATCCAGATACTCCCTGCGCGCATCATCCGGCGCACGGTGAACAACCTTGACTTTGTGACGATGGATGGTGCCCGTGCCGCGGATGGTGAGCGCCTCGGTCGCGCGGTAAGACACATGAGCCGCAGCGCGCACGGCCTGCTTCAACCACTCAACCGCTCTCGAGGCGGAGACTTGCGGGGCAGCAAGCGCGCCCTTGGTCGCCGCGCCGTGCAGCAAGCCAGCAACGATTACCGCTGCAGCGAGGCACTGGCTTGCGGTTTTCGTTCTACCACGCGCTGCCAATATCCACATCCTCCGACAGTCCCGGACTCTGGGGGTTTCCCGCCCAATGGCGGTCTTCATCTTCCGCCGCGCGCGCCGACAGCAGCACGTAGTGTGAAGTCGCGCCCAGCGGCTGTGCCGTGGCAAAGCCTGCGTGCTGCATGACATACTCCGACTCAGGCAATTCCGCCTGCGCCGCGATCTCGCCTCGTTCGATCAGCGCTGAGGGATACCATGCAGGCGGGAACCATATCAGAAGCATGGCCAAAGCCGCCGCGAGCGCCAGCCCGAGCGCGGGCCTCACAAGGCTTGGAGCGAAGGATCGCCGCGCGGGCGGGGCGGCGGCAACGGTGCGCATGCACCTCTCCCAGAAGCCATCCGAAGGTTCAGGCACCGGTGCCTGCGCAGCCAGCCCTCGCAGCCGTCTGATTTCCCCGAGCGCGTCGCGGCACGAAGCACATGAAGCCAGGTGCATCTCGGCATTCTCGCGCTTCCTGCCCTCCAGCCGCCCGTCCGCATATTCGTTGAGAAGACCCCAGTATTGCCGGCATCGGCCATCGTTTTTCATTGCTCATTTCCCTCCTGGGCCGCGATCAGCGGCCGCAGCCACGTGCGCAGAAGGTCCCGCGCCCTGTGCAGCCTGGAGCGCACCGTGCCCACGGGGCATCCCATGGCGCGGCTTGCTTCCTCGTATGACAAGCCCTCAATATCGCAGAGCACCACTGTAGCCCGGAACCCTGGCGGAAGCCGCGCCAATGCCACCTGCAGGAGTTCGCTCCAGGCCGCTTTCTCGATCACCTGCTGAGGATCCGCCGCCGGGTCGGCCGCCAACAGCGAGTCTCCCTCCGGGTCAAGTTCTTCCCATGACGCGGCCTTCAAGCGTTTGCGCCTCCTGTATAGATCAATGTAGTTACGCAGCATGATGCGGTAAACCCAGCGGTCGAAATGCGTGCCGACTTGAAACCTATCGAATGTCCGGAATGCCTCAATCAAACTCTCCTGCACCAGGTCCTCGGCGTCATCGCGGTTGCCGGTCAGGCGATAGGCAAGCCGGAAAATCCCGCTCTTATGGGCTGCGACAAGCGCCTGGAAGTCGTCCAGCCCGTCTGTCTGCCTGACCTTCCCCATCGCTTCCTGCGCGCTCCCGTCGCGCCATCCGCCGACGGCGAGTCCGGCCCGAGGCGCGGCTCCGTTCCCTTTCCAATTCTGCAATCGCAGCCCCTCACCTACGCCCATCAAGACCAGGTCCACCTTTCCACCGCCGCAAAACCACGCGCTCTCCTTGCTCGCCGGGCCGCTGGTGAGCGGTCCAGCGTCTTGTCAATCAGCCGCCGCAGCGCCCGTCCCTGCCTTGCTTCCGCAAGACCAGTGCCAATCTTGATAGCGATTTGCTCCCTTCTCAGGTTCCGGCTGCTCCCTGGCAAGACGCCCAGCCAGAGAAAACTTCTGCTCCGGCCCCGCGGCACCCGTGCAAGCGCAGGAACTTTCTTGCAGCCCGGCTCGCTATCGCACTTAGGAGAAAGGAGGTGAAGCAGATCGAGAGGGCGATCCCTACGTGACCAATACGTTCAACGATGCACCCTTAGAACAAGTGGAAACGCTCCTGCCGCAGAACCGTGCGGCGCAGTCGGGCATGACTGCAAACACGACAACAGATGAGGGAGGATCACAAGATGCGAAAGATGCTGTGGTGGCTTACTTTGGGCATGTTCCTGGCCACAATTCCAGCCTGGGCTGCCGCGCCGGCCAAGAAGGCGGCCGCGAAGCCGGCCCCTAAGGCCAAGGTTGCGAAGCCAGCGCCTGCCAAGCCGGCAGTCAAAGCGGCTCCGGCTGCTCCTGCCAAGCCAGCCGTCAAGGCAGCGCCTGCGAAGCCGGCCAAGAAGCATGCTAAGATGCACGCTCGGAAACACGCAAGGAAGCACGCAAGGATGCATGCCAAGAAGGGCAAGGGCGCCAAGCCTGCACCCAAGCCTGCACCGAAGAAGCCTTGACCCCCGTAAGCATTAGGGGCTGCAGAATCATTCTCGAGCGCGAGGGAGCCCACCAACGGGCTCCCTCGGCGTCTTGGCAACAACCGCTGCGCAGCCGCCGCCTGGTTGAGGACTGAAGCGCGGCTCTATCGTCTCTTCCGGGTCTCCCACTAGACCATCGGAGGACTACAACTTGCTCCTCTGGGTCTTGACAGGAACGTGTTGCTGGTGTAAATTGTGAGCGCTGCTTACGAACTGACGTCAAGGAGGGCACTGGCCATGTGTTCCACCTGCGGCTGCAGTGCGAAGAAGACTGCCAAGAAGCCTGCAAAGAAAACCGCCAAGAAGAAGTAGTCCTCACTCTCGGTTGTAGTATCGCGTGAAGGGCTGGCCGTCGCGCCGCCCGTATCTGACGCTCTGCGGGAGGCCTTTCAACGCTGGAACCCCGCTGCCGCGATTCAAGCAGCGCGCTCGGCGCTCGTCTCCTGTTTGTCGTCGGCTCCATCGTCACTCAATCTCCCCTCGCGGGAAAACTATGGGAGGAGATTACTCCTTGCCCACGAATCTCGCTGCCCGAGGAGGAAGCATGCCCAGCCCGCTGCATGGAAATCGTCCGCCTTTTCGGCTGCCATCGAATATCCTGTATTTTCACGACTGGCGCTACGTGAACCACGGCAGTGTCGCCTGGCTTGGCCCAGACGGAAAGGGAGTGCCGATGTGGGGCCTCGACCCGGCGCCGCCGATGCATTACGAGCACCCAGACCTGCCGCTTGGTGTCCGCCTGGTCGCCCAGAAGGCGCGCAAGACAGAACCCGTGCTCACCCCACAGCAGGCTGGCGAACTCTTCATTTTCGCAGGCACGCTCATCCACGAGGAGGGCCGCTACCGCCTGTGGTACGACTGCTGGCCCAAGGAGGACATCGGCACCGACCGCATGGGCGTTTTCAACATCGTGCGTTACGCCGAGTCGGACAATGGCATGGATTGGAAGATTCCATCGCTGGGCCTCGTCGAATATCAGGGAAGCCGCGACAACAATGTCGTCTATGGCGGCCCGCTCACGCCTGAAACCGGATACCACGGCGGCTGCGTTTTCAAGGACCCGTCGGCCCCGCCCGACGAGCAATACAAGGCATTCTATCTCGGCAGCATCTCGCAGGAGCAACTCGCCCGCTATCGCGAGCAGCGCCCCGATGATGTTGACCCGTTTCACTTGCACGCGAAACGCGTGGCAGCGCTTTTCGGCGGCGTCTCGCCTGATGGCCTGCGCTGGACGCCGCTGCCCGAACCCCTCGTGGTGCAGACCAGCGACACGCACAATGTCTGCACCTACGACGCGCAACGGGGCAAGTATGTCGCCTATGTCCGCTCGTGGTATTTCAACCGCCGCACTATCGGGCGCACCGAGAGCGATGACTTCCGCCGCTTCCCTCTCCCCGAGGAACTTGTATGGCCCAATGCAACGGTCGAGCCATATGATCTTTGGTATGCCAACGCGAAGACGATGATGCCGGGCACCAGCGATTATCACCTCATGTTCCCCCTGCGCTGGCGCATCATTGACGACCGCTTCGATTTTCACCTGGCAACCAGCCCCGATGGGATCGTGTGGGGCTTCGTCCCCGGCGGGCCGGTCTGCGAGCCGGGCGAGCCGGGAGCGTGGGACGGCGGCGTCGTCGCTCCTGGCCTCGGGCTGGTTGATCTGCCGGGCGATCGCATCGGCATCCTGGTCGCAGGCTCACCGGTGCCCCACAAGCACCCGCGCCGCCCGCCGTTGGGCGCGCTCGCGTGGGCCTGGTGGCCGAAAGGCCGGCTTGTGGCTCTGCGGGCGGAGACTGAAGGAAGTCTCACCACTTGGCCGTTGCTGTTCGAAGGACGCACCGCGCACCTGAACTTCCGCACCTCGATGGCTGGCTATGTGAAGGTCGAGGCCGTCGGCCCAAATGGCAAAGTGCTGCCAGGCCGCTCATTCGAGGACTGCGACATCATGTCCGGGGACCACCTCGACCACGTTGTCACCTGGCGCGGCCAGGCCGACATGGGCCATCCCGAAGGAGCCGCCGTCGCATTGCGCTTCCGCCTCCGCTGCGCCGACCTCTACAGCATCGCATTCAGATAGGGACGTGGGGCAGGGGGCAAGCCCCTGCCCTACGAAGTGGAGATGCAAAGGAGTAATGCAATGACGCTGCGCTTTCTGATGACGGTGGCCTGCTTGCTGTTGGCCCTGGGATGCGCCCAGGCTGCTGCAAGCACCTGGAAACTGGATCACATCATAACGACTTTCTGGTCCCCGCCTCCTGCTACCGATGAAGCGCTCGCGCGTGTGGCCGCGGAGCATTTCACCCTGACATGGGTTCCCGCCGACGCACTCGATGTCGCCGCAAAGCACGGCCTGCGCGCAATGCTTCAGGACGGCCTGCTCAATCCCGCAGCCCTCGACAACCCCGAACAGAAAGCGAAACTCGACGCCCTGATTGACCGCGTGAAGAACCATCCTGCATTGTATGCTTACTTCCTCCGCGACGAACCGAGCGCGCCCGACTTCCCTGGCCTCGCGCGCCTGGTCGCTTACCTGCGCGAGCGCGACCCGGCGCACCTGGCCTACATCAACCTGTTCCCCACCTATGCCAATAACCAGCAACTCGGCACCACCGGCGACACGGTAACCGCCTACCGCGAGCACCTGCGCCAGTTCATCGAAGTCGTCAAGCCCGCGCTCATCAGTTACGACCACTACCACTTCTTCAAGAACCGCGACGGCGACGAGTATTTCCTCAACCTCGGGATGATCCGCCAGGCTGCGCTCGATGCCGGCCTGCCGTTCCTGAACATCATCCAGGCGAGCGACGGGGAGAAGGTCTGGCGCTTCCCCACCGGCGACGAGTTGCGGTGGCTCGTCTATACCACCCTCGCATATGGAGGCCGCGGGATTAGTTACTTCGTCTATTGGGGCCCGGCGTCTTACCGGGGCCTTTACTGCGATGGCAAGCCCACCCCGCTCGCTCCCGATGCCGCCGAGTTGAACGCCGAGGTTGCGGCCCTGAGCCCGGAACTCATGACCCTCGACTCACTCGGAGCCTACCACACTGCGCCCTTGCCGCGCGGGGCCGAAGCCATACCAGCAGACTGCCCCGTGCGAATCGTCGGTAAGGGCGAATTCGTCCTCGGCCTTTTCGGCAAGGGCGGCCAGGTTACTGCTTTCATGATAGTCAACCGCGACTACCACAATAGCGCCGCCGCGCGCCTGCAACTTCCGCAAGGCACTCGCGGCTTGCAGGAATTCGACCGCGCCCGCAAATCCTGGCAGGGCTACTCTGCTGGCCCGGCACAAACTGTTACGGTTGACCTCAGGCCCGGCGACGGCCGCCTCTTCCGCCTTCTGTAGGGGCGGCCTTCCACGGTCGCCCGCCGTAGCGCCGCCGTCCCCGCGGCTGCCCACACGCAAGCCGGGGTGTTTCACGCGTTGGATGAAGCCTACGGCTACACGACACGCCTCTTATCTCGACGAGACACCGGCGCGCGAAGGATTTCACGGGCGAAATGGCAACATAGTAGTGGCTGAGCAGGAACGCCCAGGAGCATGCGTCCTTGGAGAATCTTTTGGATGCAGGCCAGATAGCAGGCGAGGTCGAGTGCGGTCGGCCGGGAGTGTCAGACCAAGCCCTCGCAAGCCGGATTGCGGCGGGCGATGCGGACGCTTGGGATCGGTTCTTCGACCGCTACTCTGCCTGGGCATACCGGTTCGCCTATCGGCACCTTGGTGGGAACCGAGCCGATGCGGAGGACCTGTGTTCTGACATCCTGATGACTGCAGCGAGGTGCATCAAGCAATTCGACAGCGCGCGGGGCACGCTCGACCTCTGGCTACTCGGTGTCGCGCGACATCGGCTGGCGCGTTTTTGCCGCAAACGACGCATGGAACTGCCGCTGACTAATGAGGCCTCGCAATCGCGCCCGAACCCCGATGAACACATCGGCCTCGGCATGACTGAGACTGCGCTAACGCGGCACGTAGTTAACTGCGCGCTGGCGGGCCTTCCACAGCGGCAGGCTGCGGTGCTGATTGGAAAATACGTGTCAGGCTACACGGTGGAAGAGATCGCCCATTCGACCCAATCCACGCCGAAGGCGGTGGAATCTCTGTTGGCGCGCGCCCGCGCGGCGTTTCGCTCAGCTTTCAAAGCGCTGCTCGATGGCACGTCGGGAGGTGACCAGAATGGCTGAAAGCACACAGCATCACGATGACGGTATGGCGCGGCTGTTGGCGGGACACTACGAGGAGGTTGAAATGGAAAGGGCATTTCGGGCTGCCCTGCTGGAGCGCACGCGACGCGTGGTTGCTGCGCGCAGCCGGTCCAGGCTGCGTCGGTGGGGGCTTATTCCGGCGCGGATTGCAGTCAGTGGCGCGCTGTTGCTGTTGACAGCGCTGGGTTTGAACTGGTTCGCAGCCCGGAATGGGGGACCCCCTACAGCGGCCTTCGGCGCGCTTGTTCACGCTGCCGAGGCAGCCGGGAGGCTGGAGACGGTGCACATCAAGGCCAAGATGCGCACGCTCCCACACGATAACTTCGATTTGCTGGTCCCCGAGGGCGAGTTCGTCCCCATCCAGATATGGAAGCGGTTGGGGGATCCTCCAAACTGGCGAGTGGAAAAGCCAGGGCGTGTGGTGGTGATGGATGGCGAGTCCATGCTGATGCTCATACGGCCAGACCAGGGACCCGTGATAGCAATCAAGGGAGGGAAGGATGCAGGTTTTGTTGGCTGGCTGAGACCGATCCTCGACTTGGAGACGCTGCTCGACCATGAGCGGCAGGTGGCGCGCGAGCAGGGCTCCAGAGTCACGCTGCTGCAGAAAGGGGACCCCAAGACCCAGCCCAAACTGGTTCTCACCATTGAGGCCAGGGCGCAGGGCGATTTCACTCGGTCCACTTACCGAAGAAACAAATCAGTCACGGAGTCGGACAATATCCGGTTCTACGTGTTCGATGCGCGGACCCACCGCCTGGAGGGCATGAAGGTTTGGCTGAAAGGGGCCAAAGTAAAGGGGCCCGTCTTCGAAACCACCCGAATTGAGTACGACGTGCCGCTCGACCCTTCCCTCTTTGCCCTGAAGGTGCCCGAAGACGCAATCTGGTACAAGCGGCCGGACGAGATGCCGACGGCGCGAGACACGTCGGCGATGACGCCCAAGGAAGTCGCGCAGGCGTTGTTCAAAGCGATGGCTGATGACGATTGGGAAGGAGTGCGCAAGTTCGCAGGCTCAGTGCTGGACAGCCCGCATGTGCGCCAGGAGTTTAGCGCGCTGCAAGTCATTCGGATCGGCGAGCCGCTCCGATCTGGATTGTACCCGGGATGGTTCGTTCCGTACGAGATCCGGCTGAAGTCAGGCGAGGTCAAGAAGCACAATCTCGCCGTGCGCAATGACAACCCGAAGCGGCAATGGATGTTTGACGGGGGCCTTTGAACGCAGATTGCGGACGCGAGGACACCTGCGGGGCGGCTCTGGCCGCCCCACAGGTGTCTTGCGGCGGGCGCGCGAATACGAACGTGGCCGCAGGGTGGCACGCCCGCCGGCTGCCGCCGGGACGGCGGCGTTACGATTCCCCCGGCAGTTCACCGCCTAAGCATGATCAGGGCTTGCGCTGCCGCATGTTCGAGGGCTTCTTGAGCAGTCGGAGCGACTTTCGCGATGCCGTAGTATTTGTAGGCCCCGTCAACCTCGTAGCCGCCTTCGTCGTATGCCTGCCTGGTGGGAATGTAACCCAGCACACGGTTCGCATAGGCGATGACGAAGGTGCGCGCGAAGGGCGATGATGCCCTGATATTCATTCCGATCTCGCAGAACACCTCGCCCGGAAGCCCCACCAGCGCTATCCCATCCAGCGACACAGCCGTAACGCGCGACCGCATTGGCGGCGCGCCTCGCTGTTGCGCTGCTTCCACGAGCCGCTCGGCCCACGCCAGCATCGCCTTGGCCCCATTGATCCGGCCTGTCGAGGCGCCTTTCTCCTCGAGCGCAGCGACCTGCTGCGCCGCGTCTGCAAGTTCCTTTCGCGCCTCCTCTAGCGAGGGCAGAGGCAAGAGCGGCATCTCGAACGCAACGCTGGCTGCTCCCACGCGCTCCACAGGGGCAGTCTGAATTGACGGAACCAGCCCAGCAACCGCCTCGGCCACCCTCTCGCCTTGCCTCTGCGCCATCTCGAAGGTCCCCATCTCGGCGGGATTGATGTCCGCGCAGCACCCCTGCGCGAACATCACCACGGCGGGCGCGGCTTCTCCCCTGGCCTGAGGGCAGTCGAAGGCCGAAGCCGCGACGCGTGCGAATCGCCGTTCAATCTCTCTGCGCGCATATCCGATCCAGTCCGCCGACATCAGCGTGTTATTGCCGCCCAGAACTACCCCGTGGCACGCATGATTGAAAAGAATGCAGATCGGCTTCCCCGCCTGATCGTCAACTCGAAGCACGGACAGATCGGGGTCTATCGGCTTCGATGGCTCCGGCGCGAGAGCAATCCCCTTATCTGTCTTGCGGCGCCTGTTGACTCCTATGCTCACCTCGGCGCGCGCCGCGCCCACCCGCACCGGCGCCATCTGTTCCGCGGCGCGGCAAATCGCGCCCGCTATCGCATCTGCCGCCGAATCCAGGTATTTCGCATCCGGCGCGCCCATCCCGTGGATAGCGCGGACGGCAGGCCCCGAGTGCGTGTGGCTCGCGCACAGCAGGATGTGATCGGGCGCAATGCCGGCCTCCGCGCGGAGCGCGTCGGCAATGCGCTCGATAATCCCATCATCGAACGAGAGAATGTCGGCGGTCACGACCGCTGCCCGAGTGCCTCCCGATTCCAGCACGAGCACCTGGGCCTCCAGACTATCATGAACCCCTGTTGACGGCCCTGGCCTGCCCGCGAATCCGGTCAGGTAACTCCCCACCGGCGCCGTAATGTCAACCCTCCCAACTCCTGCTCGAACCATCTCTGGTCTCCTCGTCGTGTTGTAGGGGCACGGCATGCCGTGCCCCTACGGGGGCTTCCTGGCGCGCGTCAGCAGCCCATCCTCCTCTTCAACGGCGGCCTGGACGCCTGGGTCGGCTTGCAGGGCCTTGGTGTGGCGCCGTTCATACTTGGCCAGATCGCCAGCCTCCCTCGCAAGAAAAGCAGACCGCCAAAGAACCTTGGCCTTCAGCCCCCGGATTCGTCCGGTGCGCGCCGGATCCGCCTGCCCGAGGCTCTCAAGAGCACGATCAAGAGGTTCCTGCGTGCTTTCGTATTCGAGAATGATGTTGATCACGCGCTCGAATTCCTTGTCGGCCCTTGCTTTGTCCGTTCCGAGAGAAAGCAGGCCCAGGCCGTAGTGAGCGAGGGCGAAGTCAGTGTCAACGCGCCGTTCGAGCGCGCGCACGCGGCCATAAGGGCCGTTCTCGATGCGCACGACAGCGGAATATGTGCGCTGCGCATCGCTGATCCGCCGCTGTCGCATTGCGATCTCGCCAAGATCCAGCCATGCGCTGGTGTAGTTGGGATTTAGGCGTATCGCAGCCTGGAACTGTTTTCTGGCCGCTGCCAGGCGGCCTTCGTAGAGAAGCAGGCGAGCCAGCCAGGCGCGCGCCATTGGACTGGTCGGCTGCAGAGTGATGGCTGTGCGCATGTATCGAAGGCCATCATCTCCACCCACAGCCCCCCCCAGGAGCCGCCAGTAGTTGCCGTCGAGCGGTGCCCAGGCGACGGCTGCGCGCAGGTCGGCTTCGGCCCGCAGCCGGTCGCCGCCGCGCAGCGCTTGCAGGCCGCTCAGCCCGTCTTGCTCCGCTACCGCTGCGGCAACCGGCAGAAACACCAGCGCAACCGCGACAACAACGGCTGCTACAGCAACGAGTATGCGGCTCTTCCGCCGAACTGTCAGGATCATGCCCTCGCCGGGGGCAGAGGAAAGGCCGGCCCCGATGCCAGCCAGCAGCCACACGCTGGTCGCAACGCCGCCCACGAACCACGTGTAATCAATGAACCCGTGAGCGATGAAAGACGCCAGTCCGGCAAGGCAGGCGGCTGCCGTCAACCTGTCTGTGAGTTCGCCGCGACGGAGAGCGCGAGCGGACATGATCACTGCAGCAGCCAGGAGCCAGACGAACGCAGCCAGGCCCGCCGGCCCATTTTCAGCCAGAACCTGGAGGTAGTTCTGGTGCGCCATGCGAGTGAAGCCTGCGATTGCGTATTTCGGGAAGACATATTCGAATGTTCCCGGCCCGCTGCCGAGCGCCGGATATGCTGCGGCCACGCGCATCGTGCCCTTCCAGGTGAGGACCCTGAAGGCGTGCTCCTGGCCCGAAAAGGCAGTTGCCAGGCGCGCGCGAAGAGGCGGGAGGGCGATGGCCAGGGATCCGGCAGCGACAACCACCGCCACGGCGCCGACCAGGCCCAACCTGCCTCGTCCCACGGCCGCTCCTGCGGCAGCAAAGAGGACGAGCGCACCTACCAGGAAAGCAAGCCATCCGCCGCGCGAGCCGGTGAGAACCAGGGCCAGAACCATCAGCGCAGCAGCGTAGGCGAACCCTATGCGCGCAATTCTCTTGTGCGCCGCTGCGCCCATCAGGGCAAGGGGAGTTGCAATGGCGAGATACCCAGCCAGCAGGTTCGGGTTGAAGAACAGCCCGAACGCGCGCCACACTTCTCCGCCTGCCGCTCGCTCCTGGACGTATTCCCGTATGGCAATCACCGCGACAATACAGCCGCCAGCGACCATCGCCCCAGCGGCCCATCTTCTGGCGCGCGAATTGGCAGGAACGGCGACCAGGCAGAAGAGCAAGGCCCCCGTCGCAAGTTGGAGGGTGAACAGGATACTTGCGTTCTTGTTGACAGACGCGATCGTGGACAGCGCAGCAGCCT
>Ga0315296_10000994_pt1 | contig 25069 bp, 25 predicted proteins | sample YL17G14_18_MG_FD_203921 | JGI IMG/M metagenome (GOLD analysis project Ga0315296, IMG submission 203921) | Sediment microbial communities from Yellowstone Lake, YNP, Wyoming, USA - YL17G14_18 | ecosystem: Environmental > Aquatic > Freshwater > Lake > Sediment | place: USA: Wyoming | collected... | reverse complement strand
CCCTCATGGATAGCAGTTCTGATGGGTTTTGTTACGTGTTTGTGTTCTGGTAAGCGTTGGTCAAACCAGTAGATCCAGTAGTTGGCGTCCACGTAGATCATTGTTTTTCCCAGATTTTCTTCAGTTCTAATGGATTGATCTTAGGGATTGGGGAATCCTCTTTGATGCAGCCTTCCATTTCGTGAATGAATTCTTCAGGGGTTACTGGTCTCATTATAAGTATTTTCCCTTCTTGCAGTGCTAGTTTGACTTTGGCTCCTTCACGTAATCCTAATCCTTGACGTAAATGGGCTGGGATGACGATCCTACCTTTCTTGTCTACAATGGCTTCTTCAACCATATTCCCACCAATAATCCCACTACATCTTAATATTTAAACATTGTTATGATCGCCTACGCGACCCTGCGGTCCGAACACGGCTTTCCCGACCTAATTATCACCATGATTATTAGTTGGTAGGCACCCGTCTTACTTCCAGCATAGTCAAAAGAGAAAAACTGATTAGAATCAGATGGATTCTAATTCGGTTATTACATGTTTGGTAGCTTTTCTTACGGCTTGTTCGCTGTTAAGCTTGGGTTTCCATCCTAAGGTTTTTATTTTTGTTATGTCTAATTGCATGTTTTTGACGTCGCCTTTCCAGCCTCCTCCGCCGTCCGGCATTTTAGTGTCCGAGTCCTATGGCTTTAAACTTCATTTTTTGGGTGAATTCTTCTGGGTTGTAGATTCTTCTGCCGTCTATGAGGTTGGGGTGTTTCATGTTTCTGGTGAAGTCTTCTGGTTTGAGTTTCTTGAATTCGTCCCATTCCGTTACTATTATGCAGCAATCCGCGTTTTTGAGGCATTCAATTGCTGAAGCGGCATAGTGGATTTTGTTTTTGAAGATGGCTTTTGCTGTGGGTATTGCGACCGGGTCGTAGGCGGTTACGTTTGCGCCTTCTTTTATCAGTTGGTTTATTATGGGTATCACGCGGGCTTCTCTCATGTCGTCTGTGTCTGCTTTGAACGCTAAGCCTAGAATCGCTATGCGTTTGCCTTTGAGGCTGCCGAGTAGCTCTTTGCAGAATTGAACAACTTTTAGGGGTTGGGCTTTGTTTACGCTTTCGACTGCTTCTAAAAGTTCAAGGCGATAGCCGAGGTTTTTTGAATAAGCTATGAGGGCTTTCACGTCTTTTGGAAAACATGAGCCACCGTAGCCTAGACCAGCGTTTAGAAATAGGGGGCCAATTCTTTTGTCTAGTCCCATGGCGGTGGCCACTATTTTTACGTCTGCGCCGGGAATTTTTTCGCATACGTTGGCTATTGTATTAATGAAGCTGATTTTGGTGGCGAGTAATGAGTTGCTGGCGTATTTGATTAGTTCGGCTGCTGAGAGAGTAGTCCTAATTATTGGAGGCGTGTTTTTGCCGTAGAAGTTTTTGTATAGGTTTTCTAGTGTGTCGCCAGATTTTTTGTCATATTCGCCTATGACTATGCGGTCAGCGTGAAGTGTGTCTTCAAATGCTGAGCCTTGGCGTAGGAATTCGGGGTTCATGCACAAGCCGAAGTCTGAGCCGCATTTCTTTTCGGATTCTTTTTCAAGGATGGGTTTGACTATGTCTTGTGTTGTTCCAGGCACGACGGTGCTTTTTATCGCTACTACATGGTATGTGTTTTTTTGGCTTAGTGCTTGGCCTATGTCACGTGTTGATGTTTCTATGAATTGGAGGTCTATACTGCCGTCTGGTCTGCTTGGGGTTCCTACGGCGTTGAAGGTTAGGTCTGTTTCAAGGACGGCTTTTTCTGTTTGGTTAATTAAACATGTGAGGCGGCCGTTTTGGATGGTTTCCTCAAGCAGTTTTTGAAGGTTAGGTTCATAAAATGGGGGGATGCCTTTGTTTATTTTGGCGGCTTTTTCAGCGTCATGAGTTGAAGCGATGACGTTGTATCCTTTGCTTGCAAATCCAACAGCGGTACATAAGCCGACGTAGCCTATGCCTAGAACGGATATGTTTGGTTTTTTCAAGTCCAACTCCTCAAATCAGTAAGACAATTCAGTTTCAATCTTTACATTAAATATATATTGGTTATGCATGAAAGTTTAGGGAAGGCGATGTAATGATTCGTAAGGTTGTGGTTCCGGCTGCGGGTTTGGGGACGCGTTTGTTTCCAGCGACTAAGGAGCAGCCGAAGGAGATGCTGCCGATTTTTTCTACAACGACCAATGGTGATGTGTCAGTGAAGCCTGTGGTGCAGATGGTTTTTGAGCAGTTGTATGATGCTGGGCTCAGGGAGTTCTGTTACGTTGTTGGTAGGGGAAAACGAGGCATAGAGGATCATTTCACTCCCGATTCTAATTCCGTCAGACTGCTTGATGGAATGGGTAAGAATGGTCAGGCTACGGAGCTGGAGGATTTTTACGAAAAACTCAGGGCTTCGACAATTATGTGGGTTAATCAGCCTGAGCCTAAAGGCTTTGGCAACGCGGTTTTGATGGCTCAGCCTTTCGTGCAGAACGAGCGGTGCTTGGTGCATGCTGGTGACAGCTGCATAATCTCGAAAGACATGGATTATATTAAAAAGCTGCTGGGTGCGTATGAACGGGTTAATGCTGACGCAGCGTTCATTGTACTGGAAATTGATAATCCCAAGCAGTATGGAATTATTGAAGGTGATGAGGTGGAGACTGGAATTTTCAAGGTCAAGGCGGCAATCGAGAAGCCAGAGAAGCCTCCTACGAACTTGGCGATTATGGCCATGTATGTTTTTCACCCGGTTATTTTTAAGGCGCTAGAAGCTACTGAGCCTGGGAGAGGTGGGGAAATTCAGTTGACGGATGCTATTCAGAAGCTTATTGATTGGGGTTTGAACGTGTACGCAGTTAAGTTGGATGAGGATTATGCGCACTTGGACATAGGTAGCCCTGAAAGATATTGGGACGCGTTATCCTTGTCTTATCAGCGTTTTTGCAGGAGACCTACGTGATGATAGATGAGATAATCCTTGAAGATATTGAAAAAATAAAGAGTGACTTGAAAGGAGAGGGTTTTGCAGGAAAAAAAGTGTTGGTTACTGGAGGCGCAGGGTTTATTGGCAGTTGGCTCTGCGATATGCTAGTTACTTTTGGCGCTGAAGTCACGAGTGTGGATGATTTTTCAACCGGAAGGATGAAGAACATTGATCATTTGACAAAAAATCCAAAGTTTAAGCTAGTGAAGGGTGATGCTTGCGCCTTCCAGAGCAGTGATAAATTTGATTTTATTCTTCATTTAGCGGGGCATGCGTCTCCTGAGGAGTATCAGGTGCATCCGATTGAAACGTTGCAGGCTAGTTCCTTCGGTAGTGCTAACATGGCGGAGTTGGCGAGAAAAAATGACGCTACAGTTTTGTTTGCCTCAACTTCAGAAGTTTATGGTGACGCGGAGGTTGTGCCTACGCCTGAAAGTTATTGGGGGAAGGTTAACCCGATTGGGCCTAGGTCTTGTTATGATGAGGGAAAGAGGTTTGCTGAAGCCTTGTTTGTGGCTTATCATAAACAGTATGGGTTGAATGTGAAGATTCCGAGAATTTTTAATTCGTATGGTCCACGTTTGAGGGAGGATGGACTTTATGGTAGAGCCATGTCGCGTTTTATTACGCAGGCTTTGGCGGATAAGCCTATAACAGTTTATGGTGATGGAAAACAGACTAGGTCATTTTGTTATATAACTGACACCGTTACGGGTTTAATGCTGTTGACGGCCAGTGATAAGGCTAAGGGAGAAGTCGTGAATATTGGAAATGCTCAAGAAGTAAGTATTCTAGAACTTGCAAAGAAGATTAAGGAGTTGACCAAATGCAAGTCTTCTTTGACTTTTCACCCACTGCCTAAGGATGACCCGAAAAGAAGATGCCCAGACACAAGCAAAATAGAAAGGCTATTAGGGTGGAAGCCAAGCGTAAGCTTTGAAAAAGGGCTTAAAAGAACAATTACGTGGTTTTCATCAAAAAGAAAAGCATAGATTGACATTATCTATGTCACGTAGATTACTAGGGATTTAATTAATGCCCATATTATTCTTAGGTTGGCTTTGATTGTGCCTCCGATTCTTGGGTCTCTTCTCCTAGGTGGAGGTTCATACGTTATTTCGCCTATTTTCAGGTGGTTTTTCTTGGCGGTGACTAGGAATTCGGCGCCGAATGTTTCTCCGTCTCTTAAATTAAATCTTGAGATGATTTCTTTTTTGTATGCTCTGAAGTTTGAAAATGTATCAGTTACGCCTAGCAGTGTGCCCAGTGTTTTGGAGGCGATTTTTTCGGAGATTCTGGGTAATTTTGTACGAGAAGCCACGACTATGTCGAATTCATTGATCTTTTGGATTAACTTAGGTATGTCCGCAGGGTCACTCTCCAAGTCTGCGTCAATCGTGACTATTGTCGGGTATTTTGCCATTTTCATTCCGTAGAGTAGACCTTTGGTTTGGCCCTCTCTTACCTTTGTTACGGCTACATCTGCTAGGCGGTTGGCGATTTGAATGGTTCCATCCGGGGAACCGTCATCAACGACTATTATCTCATGCGTGAGACCTTGAAGCACGTTTCCTATGCTGGGAACTAGCTTCTCAATGTTTTCCCTCTCGTTCCAAGTTGTTGTTACTATCGATACGCCGTTAGGAACCATAATCTTGACCTCAAAGGAATTTTCAAGTGGGTAAAGATGTTGCGCCCTTTTTTAGCATTGTATTGTTTAGGTGAATATCACTCGATTGGTCATAAGCCAATTGTTGAATTAAGAGATAGTTTCGATAAAAATAGCGCCCTAAGTTTACACGATTAAAAATATCAACGTTAAGACGTTCTTTCTCTCTTTAATTACACCTCAAAGTGCGGTTTAATTTACTTTAGATACTTGTTTGTGCTTGATGTGTTTTCGGTATATTGTTTTGATTTTGTCTTTACTTACGTATAATGTGCATAAAATGAGTGTGACTATTGATATTGCAGAGCCTACGTAGAATAGGTTTTGGGGCCAAAATTCCAGCGTTATGGTATATGTGCCTGTTTTGTTGATGCACCAACCATTAGCGTAGCCATTAACCAGAAAATGGTATTCGTTGGGAATTTGTTGTCCGTTAATGTATGCGATCCAGTCTTTATGATAAGATTCGCTGAAGACGAGGGAGAAGGGGTTTGAGGCGTTAACGTGAACGACGTATTTGGTTGGGTCAATTTTTGTATAGGTTAAGTTGACTTTATTGTCTTCCGATGCAAATAAGTCATCTATTTTTTGATTTTGCTCGCCAGCCTTAAAAGAGTAAATAAATATACTATCAATCTCCACTGTTTCATTGCTGGTTATAGAAACTTCGTAATTTCCTTTATCTAAATAGATTGGAGATATATATCGATAAGCTAAAATGGGTTCCGCATTGATGGAATTCGAGGATATAACTGATTGCTTACCTCTTATTGTCATTATGAGTCTTCCATAATCTTGGCCTGTGGCAACTCTGAGAGCAACTGAATAGTTCCCCGATTGGGGAATGTATATTTCAGCTGCGGCTTTAGCGGGCTTGGGTGAGCTTGCTCCGACTTTGCTGAATGCTATATAATCCATATAGGTGTCGCTTGTTCCTCTGACACCGTTATTGTATGTGTAGTAAGATATCCCTGTCACGTACAGTTCTCCTTTTTCATCACTGATTCCTATTGATTTTGCCCATTCGTAAATGTTCGCGGTTTTTGTTACCCAGCCAGAATTTTGCACATCAAGGCCGTGCAGCGGGGACCACCCACTTCCCATTAAATCCCAAACATATCCTGTGCTATTTTCAATGCGAAAGCCAATGTACATAGTTGCGTTCGTTGTTTTTGCGTTAATGGTTATATAGGGGGATTCTTGAATATTGACTTTCATATTAGTCTTTTTCATTGCAACAAGGTGATGGCCTGCATCAGATGAATTTATACCCAAGGACACAATATCGCCATCAGTCGACCATATAGGTGTCGCGGCTTGAGCATCAAAAAGGTGCCATCCTTCTTTGAAACTATCATCAACCCAATTAGGTTGAGAAAATGCAACTACAGACACATTATTTAGTCTAGGTTCAGGAATAATGCTGAATCCTTCTAACTCGGTAAAGACATCCTCAGCTTCTTTGTAAAGAAGACTCCTCGTTGTTTGTTCAGAAATAATTGGTGATTGAGCCGGATTCAATTGTTCCGAGAGAATAAGGGCAGGTTTTTCTAATTTAAAATCATCCGATGCAATTAATTTAGACATTTCGCTTACGTTACCGATTATGAGGGTTGATGTTAAGCTCGAGTAAATGAGAGGTGAAACGTATTGGTCATCTACTTTGTAGAGGTCAAGTTTTCCAAAGGAGTCTATAAAAGTTAAGTTTGATTGGCTAAGAATCAAACTGAGTTCTTGTTGGTTAGTTAATGGTTTCCCGCCGTAGTTTCCGTGAACAATATCAACATCATGCTGTATAACAACGTACTTCACAGAAAAAAGGGCTGCCATTTCATATAAGGCATTGGTCAAATTTCGTTCCGTCAATCCTGAGATGATTTGTGCACTAGGATCATAATTATTATCTAGATATGAAATCGTATCATGTTTGTATAAAAGCCATGTATAGTCGGGGCCGTCATAACCATATTGCCAATCAAATCCTACATAAGTTGACGGTCTTAAGGGTAATGAAAGAATCCTATAATCCGTTGGATCCTTCTGAAAATATTCCGCGATATTTTGATAGTATGAGGGCACCTCGACAAAAGATGATATTTCATTACCGCGGATAGTGATAGGTGTATTTACAACATTTCCTGTCCACATTGGAAAGACATATATGACACACATCAAAATCATCATAACAATAACTACTAGTTTAGCCATTTTAACAGAAAGTTTATTCTTGATGGCTCCATATAACGTTGTTACCCCATACCCAAACAGAACGGTATATGATACTAACAAAAAAGGCATAAACTTATTATAAGGACTGCGGAACATATCAAAAAATGGTATATTCTTAAACATCCACTCGAAAATAAATCCAAAGGGAGAATTGAGACCTAAGCATAAAAAAAGACCGACAATAAACATTAGTGTAAAGAATAAGATGTGCCGATCCCTTTTAAATGGAGAGAGCAATGCAACAATTGTGATTAGAAAGCCTAAAAAAACAAAGAACGGGTTATTATATGCCCATCGCCAAGGGGGATCATTATAGGCCCATATTCCAGAACTCAATGTAAGTGGAAGCAGTCTAAAAAGCGCCTGAAAGTCTGTACTGTAACTAACAGATTTAAGTGTCTGCAATGGATTCTCAGCTGCAGTAGCATAAGAATAAAACGTATTGGCGGCAGACAAAGAAGGTAAGATGAACCACAAGTTCATCAAAAATGCAAGAATTGTTAAGCCAATAGAATAGATAAACAGTTTTTTAACTATTGCTTTGTTTTTCCAACTTAATATCACCTTCCATATAAAGAATAATGCCAGAATCATTATCATGGGAATCACAAAAGCAGGATTAAAAAACACTATTGAGAAAAAGGAAATTATTAAAGACATCAATATAGAATAGACAAATTTTTGTCTCTTCAACCCAATTGAAAAGAGATGCAATGTTATAGGGATAAAAGGTAAGAGATATATGCTAAGCACACCAAAATACCAATAATTAATCATGACTAGCGAGTTAAACGCATAAAAAATTGCGCTAAGTGTGGCAATTAATTTTTTTTCAGTTTTATAATCGAAGAGTCCATATACAAACAAATAGAAAAAAGTCATTGACACGAACAAAACAATAAAATATGTAAGAGCTTGTTGAATATAGGTGTTCAATCCAAAAAAAGTTAGCAAGCTAAAAAATCCAGAAAGCGGCAGCAAAGATATGCGTTGAGCTGCGAAATACCCAGTTAAGTATTGAGACAGCCAAGTGTATCTATATACACCAGATAGATATTCAGAATTGTAGAAAAAGGCCATGAGACCTGTATCGCCGTATCCAATGGGGTGACCTTGTAACCAGTAGAAAGGAATGAGGGAGAGTAAGAAAAATATGCAGAGAGAATATTTGTGTGTTAATAATTTGTTCATTTGTAGTTTTGTGTTCATCATAGCAACCCAATAAGCTTTGCTTTAATGATTAGACTTCGTCCGAGTGTTGGAAATATCGCTACCAGCAATTCACTTGCTACCTTTCCAGGCGAATTAAAGTTTACGACGTCAGATGTGAAATTGTCTATTTTAAAACCATTTTTATAAGAGCTAACCGCCTTCTGCAGTAATATGTGGTGATCGTTTATTACTGATGATAATTTGGGCTTCCTCTAAGTCCTCGCGAGAGTTTATGTTGGTGTATTCATCACAGATGTTGAAAATCTTCACAAGTTGACCGTCATCCACTGCACATTGAATCAAATCTGGAAGTTCTTTTTCTCCTCTTTCAGGGTGTATAGGGGTTCTTTCAATGTACGACAATATTTCGTTCTTGAACACACAGTGCCCAGTTCCCTGCCAATTGTCTAATGGTCTCCTTGGTTTTTCTATCAATCTAAAGATTCTTCCGTTTTCTCCTGTAAGCACTGTGTATGTTCTGCTTATCTTGCTCCGGTCTTTTTGTAACGTGACTCCGCAAACTGCGAACAGGTTCTCTTTATTGAATTTTTTGATTAGCTCTCGGTGTCTGCTGTTTATTAGAATCTCGTCGCCCAGCAACAGGAAAAAGTCGTCTTTTCCTATTGCGTCTTTGGCGCAGTCTATTGCGTGAACTAAGCCTTTAGGCTCTGGCTGAATTACGTATGTTATTTTCTTTCCTTTGTAGGCTATTCCATACTTGTTTATTATGTCTTCTGCCCTGTGTCCAACCACTATCACTATTTGATCCACTTCATCCAAGTCAGCTGCCCGCTCCATGTTATGTTCCAGAACAGGTTTCCCTTCAAAGGGAAGCATGCATTTGTTAATTGAATCGGTTACGTTGTCTAGCCTTTTGCCTCTGCCGCCTGCCAAGATCAAAGCTTTCACTATTTTGCACCTCCAAAGATAGCTTTGTTTTCAGCTACCCACGCAGCCAGCTTCCCAACCCCTTCTCTATTTGATATTTTGGGGCTCCAACGGAGATTTTCCTTCGCTTTTGTTATGTCGCAAACAAAATACCAAAGGTCGCCAGTCCTTTTGGGGGAGTATTTGACGTCGGCTTTGATTCCTGTGATTTCCTCTATTAGCTGGATGCATTCCGATAGCGAAATTGATCGGTCTATTCCTCCCCCTATGTTGTATATTCCAGGCTCCTTAGTTCTGTAGAAGGCATCAAATGCCTGAGCAGCGTCCGTAGCGTAAAGAATATCCCTTACCTGCTTTCCAGTTCCAAAAACCGTGATGGGTTTTTTTAGCAATGTCCTGATCGTGAAGTTAGCAACCCATCCGTGGTCTTCGCTTCCGAATTGTCTTGGACCGTACATGCCGGTATAGCGGAATGCGGCGGCTTTCAATCCATATGTGTCAATGTACGATTGAACGTAAAGTTCTGTTGCTCGTTTTGATGCGTGAAGAGGAGTTGTAATCCCCTCCATTGTGGGGTGTTGCTCATCTATGGTTGGAGGTTCCCTCAGCAATCTGGTTGGACCCTCCTTTAATGTCTCATTTATTTTGTTTCCGTAGACATGTATCGAAGAGCATATAACCACAGGTATGTCCCGCTTTCGTGCAGCTTCCAAGACATTGAAAGTGCCTATAACATTCGTTGCTAGATCCAGCTCCGGGTCCTCTATACTAATAGTCATGGCAGGCTGAGCCGCGGTGTGAATTATGTAATCGCAATTCTCGGATGCTTGCAGAAGTTCATCTTTGTTTCTAATGTCTCCGTTGACTGTTTTGACCTTCAAGCTTTTTAGAAAGTTTAGAACGTGTTCACGTGCAGCTTTTGCGTCATACTTTGTCCGGTTGAGCTCATGTTTAGTCAGATTATCAAAAGAAGTCACGTTGTGCCCTTTCTTCGTATAGAGTTCACAAACATGAGAGCCTAGGAAACCACAGCCGCCAGTAATTAGCACATTCATTACGCTCTGCCTCCCACATTTTGCGCTAGATAGACAATACGTTGGTTGGCATTTTCTCCGACGAAACTGGTCCAACTTGTTGATAGGATACATTCTGCACCATTTTCAAACTCCTTCTTTTGCACTTCAATTTGGCAAGTTGATATTTTGCTTTCTTTCATTTTTGTCACCCATTAATTATTAATGACTATCATTTTAAGCTGAGATTAGGGCTGTCAATCACATGGCTAATGACATTGTTAATGTTCCTTAATTCGCCTAGCGCTATTCGATCCCAATCATATTTACTTACAAAAATTCGTGATCGTTCAGCCATCTCACGGACCAACTTCTCATTATTGAGCAGGTTCAAAATGACTTCGGCGTACTTGTTAATGTTTCTTAGAGGAACATACAGTATTGCATCACTGAAAACTTCCTTGTAGACAGGCAAATCATAGGCAACAACAACGCATTTTGATGCCATTGCCTCCGCAATTGCAATACCCCAACCGTTCTCAGTGTCAGCATAGAGGAACAGGTTGCTTTGCTTCATGAGCTCATAAACCCCTGTACTTTTTCGAAAACCAACTAGCTCGACATGCTCACTCAACCCTTTCTGTTCAATCCGATTACGAAGCTCATTGATCATCGTTTTTGTTCCGTAACCTACCATCACGAGTTTGGCATCGGTTTTCTTCTTGCAAACTAATTCCCATACATCGATTACGTCGAAGACGCCTTTGGAAGGATGAAGTCTAGCCGCAAAGCAAGCATCATAATGTCTTGATGGATTGGACCGAATTCTGTCAACAAGTTTGGTGTCCACTCCGTTTGACCCAACCTGGATTTTACTCAGAAGAACACCAAGGGATGCTAATTGTAGCTTTAGATACATTGATGAAGTGACTAGTAAATCGGAAAATCTTCCCATTGTGTTAATTGAGCTTCGCTGTGTAAAAAAGGCAACAAAATTAACCAGAAAATTCCCATCCCTTTTTCTTGGCTCTGGAATTAAGTAATGAGTGACAGAAACCCATCTAATTCTTTTGTCAGCCAATCTTAAGAAGAAGGCTGGAAAAGTGTCGTTCACAAAGTCTGAACTTGAATAGACCACATCAAACCTGCCAAAATTTCTAAAGATAAATATGCAACTGAACAACGATCTCAAGAAATTCGATAGCACAGTTCCTGATCTGCCTAATGCGAAATTAGGCAAAACTTGATAGGAAACGTCAAGATTTTCATTCTTACAGATCTTGTAGCCAAGTCTCGGCAACATTATTTTGACAAAGTGGCCTTGCTTCCTAAACCTGCGGAAAATTTCGACGAACCTTTTGTCGCCACCAGAGAGTGTAGTCATAGCATTGGCGAGGACCAGAATTCTCATAAGAAACCTCGTCCTTGTCCCTTGTTTGCCCAGATTCTTATGTTACCGTTGAAAATTAGGGTCTTTGTGCAATTGCCCATTCTTGTAATGCTATTACCTCTCTTGGAGAAGTGTTCACTGAATTTAGATATATTAGTAAGCCTGTCACTCTTGCTATGAGTGCTCTGAAAGACACCAGAGGCATTCTGCTCTATTTTCTGTGACTTCATGCTTTGAAGATATCCAGCGGCAACTCTAAGTCTCAGGCAATACATTGCGATCATGTATATCGGATGTCTTACCAGCTTTTTCCATTTGCCCTTTTCAACAAAAACACCCATCAACCTGTACCATACACCTATTTGCCTAGTCGTCTCTGGATCATTAGGTCCCCATTTTCTAACATAATTCTTGATCCCGTTGGAATAGTAATTTTTCTTTTTCAAATAACGTTCCATGTTGAACAGGCCTTCATTGTGATAAAGAGCAGTATTAATGATGCCAGTTCGACCATACTTCCTTATTCTCCTGTCGAAGTCCCAGTCTTCAGGACCGATAAGACTTTCGTCAAAACCTTCTACCCTCTCAAACAAATCTTTTCGAATAAATCTTACCGCGTCTACGACTGTTCCAGTGTAAAAGCTTCTCTCAAAATCTCTAACCTTTATCCAAAAGCCGTCTCCAACTATTCGCTCTGGAACATAAAGCGCATCAACCTTATCGAATTCACACTTTTCCACGCATTCTTTTATTACAGTTGGGCTCAAAAACATGTCCGCATCCAAATAAAGCAAATACTCACCGTTGGCAACTTGGGCGCCATAATTTCTCTGAGAAGATCGTTCATTTCCCTTAAAGTAAACTTTTGACGTGTACTTTTTGGCGATTTCGGCAGTCTTGTCTTCCGAGAAATTGTCAACCACGATGATTTCTGTACTCTTGAAAGTTTGATTTTCTATTGATCGTAAACAGTTTTTGATGTTTTTCTCTTCATTTTTTGTGGTTATTATCACAGAAACCGCAGGATGTTTTTTTACTTGCGTGTAGGGAAGGCCAGTTTCTTCTAAAACGCTTTTCGTTTTTTGCAAAGTTTATTTATTCACCCTGCGGACAAATTTTTTCGCAAGCATATAAAACATTTTCATCATTAAAAAAATCTTTCGTTTACAGACCTTTAAGCTATTTAGATGCCTGCATTATTAATTCAGTATTTCCGATAATGCCCAAACTTGTCCGATGGCACATATCGAAAAGTAATTCCCGCCCGAATACCAACAAATCTATTAAACTTAAACGCAGAGGTCTAGGAGCAGTTGTCCTATTTCTAAGCCAGAATTGCACATTACAAAAACCAGTTTTCTTGAAAACTTTAACATAAGACTTAATCTCATGAACCCTTTCATTTGGAGTAGCAATATGTTTCCCCATAACCCAACTTTGAGGTAAAAATAGCATAAAGTGTCTAGTCAATTTATTTATAACGTTTGAGCCATTAGGGTCTATTACAAAAATTTTGCTGCGAGACTTTAGAACCATTGTGACCTCGAAAAGAATCCTATCCAAGCTTCTAAAATGATGTAATACATAACCACAAATGCATAACTCGAAGGTGTCTGTCCTTAATGGAAGCTTTTCTAGATCGCATAAAATGGGCATGAAATCCACATTATCTTCATGAGCCCATGTCTTTGCCGATTTAATAAGTGCTTTTGAAATGTCTACGCCCACTACAACGTATCCTTTTTTAGCCAGCCTTATCCCCCAAGCGCCAGATCCACAACCAGCATCGAGTAATAGAGGCTTACGTCCAGCAGGATAGAGTCTTAAAAGGTCAAAGATCTCTTCATAGAAGTGTTCTTCATATTCATCATATTTTAAAACTTTTTGTACACTATCAAAAAAGGAAATTTCGTCTTTTTTAGTTTGAATTGCACCCATGATTAATTTACCACTTACCACCATGATTCAGTGATTAGTTTATTTGATTGCGCTTCAATCCAATTAAGGTCTCTTCAAAAGGGAGGACATGATACTAAACTTCAGCGGGTGCTCCATTTATACAGCAAAGTCCTATAAAGACAGGTCTGTACAAGGCTACTTGCTTTTTGCAAAATCCTTCACATGCCCCAAAACTTTCACAGCCCCCCTAACAGAATACTTAACATCCCTCAAAGAGCGTATCCGAACTAACTGTTTAAGCATATACTTCGGTGACAAAAACACCTTGTAAATTTCGTCACAAATCTTCATCACTTCCTCAGACGAGATATCAGGCGTACTTAAAACAGGCTCCTTCATATCAAAGCGATTGTAATCCTTCGGATCAACCCGGAACCAGCCATTCTCTAACGCTTCGGCATACAATTTAGTGCCTGGATACGGAATAACAATCGTAGACTGAAGTGTAACTGCCCAACCTTTCTCCATCAACATCTTCGCTAGATTCAACGTGGACAGTGCATCTGCACGCGTCTCCCATGGGTAACCAACCATGATCGTTATGTGTGGCTCCAAACTTTCTTCCCGCGACACTCTACACTCGTTAATGATACCTTCAACAGTTGTACCCTTATTCAACCGATCAAGCGTAGCTTGCCTACCAGACTCCACACCAAAAAGAAGCATACGGAAACCCGCCTGCTTCATCAACCGATAATCATCCCGACTTAACGCCCCAAACCGCATGTTACAACTAAACTGAACCTCATCATTGTAACCCCGAGCAATCATTAATCTAGCGAACTTTCTAAGCCAGTCACCCGCTGGAAAACAGCCAGTGTCATCAAAAACCGACTTAACCTTATACTTTTCTATCAACAACCCAATTTCATCAACTAAAAGCTCAGGCTTCCTCACCCTATAAGTCGGATACAAAGTAGGCCAAGAACAAAACGTGCATCCGCCATTCTTCCTCCACCAACAATCCCTGCCAACCATCGTATACGTGCCCGGCGTCTCCTTAAAATTACCATTCTTCTCACTGTAAAGCCACCAATTCGTCAAATCCCTATCAACAAACGGCAAACAATCCAAATCATGATCCAACCGAAAACCACCACTACTCTTAATCTTCCCATTTTCCCTAAACCAAATTCCAGGCTCAAGCTTTCTCTTACCCTCCAAATATTCAACTAGATTTAGCAATAGAAAATCGTAATCTCCACCTGTCAAAACATAATTAACTTTACTATTCTCCATTGATTCTCGTGGCAAAGCCGTGACATGATCGCCTACTAAAGCAACTTTAGCGTCCGAAACCACTTCCTTAACATCATCAATAATCCGCCAATGCTTCTTCACCACAGGAGTCTTAGTCTCAATCATCACCAAGTCAGGACTATTCCTCTTAAGACCAGCCAGCCACAGACCATAAGTTTTTCCCTCAGCGATTCCGTCATCCCAAACAACATCATAACCAGCGCTCTTCAACAAAGTTGCCGCATAAGCTGGAACGACGGGATATATGTATGTTGGCTCGCTGAAAATCTGGTACTGGCGGTTCTGAGAAATCATTGGAGTTCCCTTGATCTGGGGAATTGGCGGATAAGAAATGCTAATCCTCATCTTTCCAGATCAGGCCTCATCAAACCTACCAGAAAGGACACGCCATAAACAACGTGAGTCGCTATGATGCCTAACCAAACTGGCAGAATCAGTTTCGCTTCTTTAACCTCTAGTGATGTTGCAATTAAGCCCAAGATAAGATACATAGCTACCGCCAATAACATAACGTTCATAAGAAACGAGTTAACGAGCGACGCAAACACACCAGCAAACAAAGACAACACAAGCAGAGAAGGCACAAAGTACGTCAACTTGAACGAATTTCCCTTAAACCTCTTCGCAAAAAATCCCCTATGCAACCCAAACCTCGAAACCTGCTTCAAATGCTTTTTAAACAGAGGTCTACGATGATGATACACAACAACATCCGAAGCTTCAACCAACTTTTTACCAAGCTTCTTTATAGCCAGACAAATCAAAGTATCCTCGCCAGGCCAATACTTCTCGTTCCATCCGCCAGCCTCCTTCAACACGGCTCTTCGAGCGATGAAGTTGCAGGAATGTATATCGTCTGACTCGAAATTGTGTCTGGTTTTATACCTGCTTGACAAATTTCCCACCATGAAAGAGGATAGAACGTAGCCCCCAGCTTTTTGTATCAAACCATCCGCTTCCGGCGTTAACCCAGGTCCTCCAACACCAGCAACTTCTGGATCTTTGAGATATTTCACGGCGTTGGTCAACCAATCACTTCTGGGATAAGCGTCATTATCGATGAACGCGCAAAATTCGCCTCTTGAATTCTCAATACCGATGTTTCTTTTGACCCCTGGAGACACTGGACCAGACGCAATGACGTTGACATCCTCGATTATCTCTTTTGAATCATCTGGAAGCAGGATTATTTCGTAACTGTCATAATTGAGTTGTCTACATTGCTTAATGCATTCTCTCGTATAATCATCTACATCTTTGCATGGAATTATGATTGAAGCCAAAGGATTTTTCAACATTAATATCTGCGAGCTTTAATTGATGGCGGTATTTTGGGGCTCATTTTGAGCCCTGATGGGCCGTTGATACCAATGAATCACTCTAAGTCTATACGCAATTCCCAACAGATCTAAAAGCATCCGCCAAATCTCCCTAAAACTAAACCTACTGCTAAGCTTCAGCTTAACAGGCAACTCCACAACCCTCAAACCAAAAACCCTAGCCAAAACCAACAACTCCACATCAAACGCATAACGCTTAACACTCAAACGCCTAAAAACCTCACAGAAAGCCTCCCGCCTAACAGCCTTAATCCCAGCCTGCGTATCACTAACCCCCACCCCAGTCAACAACCTAACCAAAACATTAAAACCACGACTCAACAACCTCCGAACAAGAGACATCTCAACAACCGAATCCCTATGCCACTTAGAACCAACAACAATATCCCCATGCTTCAACGCATCAACATAACGCCTAACCTGCCCAACATCAACATCCAAATCACTATCAACAAAAACAACCGCATCACCAACAGCCTTCCAAAAACCAGTCTTAACAGCAAACCCCTTCCCAACATTACGGTCATAACCAAAAACCCTAACATACCATTTCCCAGCAGCATAACTCGAAGCCCTCAAACGAGTATCATCCGCACTACCATCATCAACCACAACAATCTCACAACGCAAACCATCACCATTAACAGTAGAATCCAACTTCTCCAAAACACCCTCTATAAACTCACCCTCATTATAAGCAGGCAAAACAAAAGAAACAACAGGCCTATCCACTAACTCGTCCACCACGCGACTCCCTCACAAAACAAACCAACTGCGTAACAACACCAGCCACGAGCATGAAATAAGCCACAACAGCCAACCCTTCAGCCAACCCAGCCGAACCAACCGCAAGCAACACAGCACAAGCCGCAAGCAGCACTTGAAAACCAACAATAAACAACGCGCCAGGATTCTCCCTAAAAAACCGCTTAACCCTAACCAAGAAAGAATCTACCCTTACCCTAAGCCGCACCATACTCATAAGCAGCAATCCGTCCACTACGAAAAACCTCGACAAAAGACGCCGGCAAACTCACCCAACCATGCCAACCCTCACCAGAAACCCACCAAACCAAATAAACCTTCGCATAAGCACTTCCAAAAGTCACTTGAGCTGCCTTCTCAGGGCTAGCATAACCATAATGCACAACACGAACGTCATTATTCAAATACAAAAGAACCCAACCTTGAAAAGCGTCATGAACCAACAAAACCCCATCATCCCCAACATTAGCCTCAACCCATTTCAAAACCTTAACAACATCCCCGCAATCGCTTAAAGGCACACTATTCTGCAACATAGAGGAAGGGACATAATACGGAAAAACCCTAAAATAGGGAAAAGCGGCTTCCGCAGGCAGAAAAACAAAACTAAAACTCAACACAACCAGTAACCCAACCCAAACCTTCTTCCAAAACCCAAAATTAAGCCGTCCAAATCCCTCAACAGCAAAAAACGCCATCGGAAAAGCAAGCAACAAAACCCAACGATAACCCAGAGGCGCAAACGAAAGGAAAAATGGAAACAAAACCGCAACCAAACACCAAATGCTCCAAACCTTAAGCTCCAAACTCCTAAAACCCCAAATTCCAACAAAAACAAAAGGCAAAAGAGGCAAATAACAATAAAAAAGAAAGCCCAAAGTGTCCGCTACTCCTTCAAAAACAGACGAAAAACCAAACAGAGAAAGCCACCCCAACCCCGAGCCTGCAAGACTAGCGGCCGAAACACTGGGCAAAACCGCAAAGTCAGCATAAACAACCAAACCGAAAAGCACCACAGCAGGTATACTAGACAAAATAAGACGCCACACAGCATCATAACTGCGGCTGATCAACTTTTTCAAAACCACCGTAAAAACCACGGCGAACATTATCGCAGCCACAAGCTGATGCGCCAAAACCACCAGACCCATGCACGACAAAAGCAAACCGAACAACTTCCATCGACCCTTACTCAAACACTCACGTAACATGATCAAAAAGGCAAAGAGAAAAATCAACCCCAACTCGCATCTAAGCATATCCCACGAAATCCGCAAACCAACAAAATACAAAACAGCCAATAAAGAAACAAAAAGGCTCTTCCTACAAGACCAACCCAAACCTTTCCTAGCATAGGAATAAATAACCAGCCCAAGAAAACCATGCAAAAGCGAAGGCAAAACCTTAAGCGAAACAGTCAACGGGAAACCCGCCAAAGCGAGCCCTACCAGCAACAAATAAAACAGCGGTGCATAACCAATGAACTCCCAAAAACCAACACCATTGCTAATCCATCTTGATGTAACTGGAACATAATAACTAACAGTGTCAAAACCAACAATATACCCTCCCATAAGAAGCTCAGGCAAACCTCGAACCGCGAAGGGCAAGAGAAAACACAGCAAAGGATACACTCTCATATCGACCTTGCCAAAGAAGGTGAACAACGACCAAAGGGACCGCATAAACGGTTAGGTTCCTAGAAGTGAATCCAAGCCCGCTGACCCACCTTTCTTCTCTGTCTTCACCCATTTCGCGCGCGCGAACCAATAGATTCCCGCAGTGTTCATGCCGAATAGAACGGGACCAACCATCTTTAGTAACAGAAAGGCGTCTGTTCTTAGGAGCCAGTAAGCTGGCACTATTAGAGCATATAGAAGCCAGCTCGAGGTGAAAAAGGAACTCCAGTGTGGCCAAACTGTGAAGCGACTCATCACAGCAGCGTAGTGGACTGTGTCGAATCCTATGGGAAATGGGAATGCCAGAATCTCGGGAATTGATCTGACAAGAAAACCTATTCCGAAGACCAGAGGCAGACCTCTGTTGCCCAAGGAATCAACGCCATGTGGCAATCTCATTTGTTCACGGACTCGAAGTCAGAGAAGTGCCTGTTACCTTTCCGCTTTTCTCGGTTTTTGCCCACCCTCTCGGCTTGCGCAAGACGATGAGCAACAGCGCGTACAATGCGATGAATGCTTGCAGGCACCAGTAGAAATAGACGAAGGGCAACCACAGCACGTCACGGAGCCTCCGAGGCCTCGACGAATACACCAAGGCCACGCCGCAGAGAAGCACGATACCAGTCGTAATCAGCGCAGACGACTGCAGCACGAACTGCCAAAAGGCGCTGAGAAAACTTGGCACGAGAAACATGCAGGATGCTGACAAGTAGTTGAAAAGCGACACGATCAATATGAACGGGCCAAACAGCGTGGCCTCAGCGTCGAATCTCAGCCTGCTCGGCCTCGCCATCAGACGCCCGTATCTGAACGCGACTTCCATCGTCCCCCTGTACCACCTTGTCCGCTGTTTGAACAACTGCGCCAGGCCGGATGGACTTTCCTGCCACGACCGAACGTCAGAAGCATACTTGATCTTGTACCCGCTTTCGGCAAGCCTTGCCGAGATCTCCATATCCTCAGACAATGCATCCTCAGCAAAGCCTTTGAACTTGCTCAGGACCTCGCGTCTGATGAACTGGCAGCTTCCCTTCAGATGCACAAACAGGTTCAGAACATCCTTGCCCCTCAGATAGGCCTCGCACCACACCGCCTCTTCGCGCGAAACGAACTTGGTCAACATGTTCTCTTCTGAATTGATCGACAACGTTCTGCCTTGGACTGCCGCAACCGCTGGATCTTCGAAATACCTGCTCGCATTCAGCAGGACATCGCGCGCGGGAACGTTGTCCGCGTCAAAAATCGCGAGGATCTGACCCGTCGCATGCGTAATCCCATGGTTCAACGCTGATGGTTTGCCGTTTGAAAGAGGCTTGCGCAGGATCCTGATGTTTGAACCGCCTTTTGCAGCGTACTGCGTGCAGATGTCAAGGGTCTTGTCCGTCGATCCGTCCTCAACGATTATCACTTCTTTTCTGTCAGCCGGATAGGTCAGCTTTGACAGGGCTTCCAGCAGTCTCCCGATTACCTTCTCCTCGTTCTTCACTGGCACTATGATCGAGAAAGCAGGCAGATCCTTCGAGCGGCGGGACTGCCTGTTTGTCTTCGGTCTTGCCTTGCGCAGATTCCTGACACCCGCCGCCAAGATGGGAAGGTTGTACAGTGACCAGACGTAGACGAAGAGAAACACAAAGATCAGGATTGCGTAAACTATGTTTATCATATCAGATTATACTCGCTTACAGACTACTTTCCTAACTCTCCCAGACCATTGACGTACATCACTGCCAGAAACCTCGCAAACGACTCGTCCAACACCCACTTTCCGGCGAGCCTGTTGCCCCATTTCTGAGCAAGCAAACTAAGTCCACGGGCACGTGGGGACCCAACCGTCCTCGTCATGTGCAGGATTCTGCTCTCGAAAGCGTCTTCCAGCTTTTTCATCACTGACCACAGCGCTTTAGCCAACTTGAAGCCATGCACTCCGTCAACAACATTCACCGTTAAGTCGACTAGCACTCTGTCAATTCTGGACAACACTCTGAACCAGACGCCGCACCTTAGGGCTCTAGACTTCAACCTGAGCAGATTCGCTCTTCTCAGTATCACGCTGAAAGCTTTGTGCGACCGATGTTTCTGCGTCGATCTATCGCAGCTGCTCACTCTGGTGTACAAATCCATAAAGTTCACTGGCATACAAATACATAATACTCAGTTTCTGCCGCCCCCAAGGCTTAAAAGACTTTCTCTGAACTACTGGCCGCTACTAGCACGCGTTATGCTGATACGTGTGAACGCACTGGGGCCGCGTAACCCCTTTGACTAATATGAACTCAGGCTGCACGCACACAAAGGAATAAATATGGAAACGCAAATCAAACGTTGAAGGTGCAAGTTGAATCATGATCGACAAGAAATCTTTAGGTCTTTTGAAGGAAATGCTTGAATCGTTCGGTCCGGCCGGGTTTGAGCTTGAAACGGCGGCAATCGTGAAGAAATCTGTTAAAGCTTATGCTGATGAAGTGACGACAGACAAACTTGGCTCAGTAATCTTTACTCACAAAGGAACCGCAGAGCAGCCTCGTGTTTTGCTTGTCGGCCACATTGACGAAGTCGGATTCGTCGTTTCGGGGATAGATGAAAAAACCGGCTTCCTGACCTTCAACCCTTTAGGCGGATGGTGGGATCAAGTGCTCCTGTCTCAGCGTGTAATTGTGAGAACGGAGAAGGGAGACCTGCAAGGCGTTATTGCAGCCAAGCCGCCACATTTGCTGCCGCCTGAAGAACAGAAGAAGGTAGTTGAAAAGAAAATGATGCACATTGACATCGGTGCGACGAGCAAGAAGGAAGCTGAAGCCATGGGTGTCAAGATAGGCGACCCGGTCGTACCTAGCTCCGGTTTCTCGACTATACGAAACGGCAAGCTCGGTATGGGAAAGGCTTTTGACGACAGGATAGGCGCGTTCGTCGCCATGGAAGTTGTGCGTAGACTTTCAGAAGAGAAGATTAAGCATCCAAACACTGTCTACGGCGCGGCCTCAGTGCAGGAGGAAGTCGGCGCGAGAGGTGCAGCAACGATCGCTTATTTGGTCGACCCTGACGTGGCTATCGTGCTGGAAGTTGACATTGCAGGCGACGTTCCGGGAGTGCAACCCCATGAAGCACCGGCCAGAATGGGAAAAGGTCCTTCCGTACTCACGTTTGACAGTTCCATGATTCCAAACCAGGCGCTGAAGCAGTTCGTCATCGACACGGCCAAGAAACTTAAAATCCCTCTTCAACTCTCGACAGTCGCAGCAGGAGGAACGGACGCTGGCAAGATCCACATGAGCCGAGCAGGATGCCCAAGCATAGTAATAGGCATGCCGACACGCCACATCCATTCTCACGTTGGAATCATAAGCCTTGAAGACGTGGAAAACGCGATTAAGCTAACACTGGAACTTGTCAAACGTTTCGACAGGAAAACTGTCAATAGCTTCACGGCTTTCTAGGCGCGAAGCCCCTTCTCTCTTTCTTTGCACTTTCCAAGTAGCGCGCGCGTGGGCAGGGCATTCGGGTAACGTTAAGATGGCGCTTAGCGCGCGCCTTATCTGAAGGTTGAGCGTGCACGTATTCTGAATGCAGATTGTCTCTTCATAAATTTGTTATCTCTGATCACGCAATGTGGAGCTTAGATGATACAGATGAGTACATCAAGAGAGCTTGAAGAACTTCGAACTAGAAAGACGGAACTGGAGGAAGAGTCTAGTTCCCTAAGAGAGGAACAAAAGAACTTGGTGGAAAGAGTGAACGTTCTTGAGGAAAAAATAGCGGTTGAAGAGCTCAAGAATAACAACAAAACGACACGGGAAGCCATAGCTCAGCTGGAATCCAAGATGAGTCATTTGGAACAGAAATTGAAGGAAACGTCACAAGTGTTTGAAAATTCTGAACCAGCAAAGGAAATGATGCCAGAAATACCCGAAGTCCATGAGCCGCCAGAGGAAGAGACGACAGAGATCACGGAAGAAGTGCCCGAAGAGCCTCAGGAAGATGCTGTGACGGTGAGGGCGCTCGAGGATACTGTAAGCCAACAAGAATACAGAGAAGACCCAAAGAAGCAAAGCGAAAAGAAGAGACGTAGAATTTTCTAGATCGAAGTACACGTTGGAAAGAGTAGGAACAATACCAGCGCACGCTATTTCACATGCTGACCTATCTAGATCACACGCAACAGCTTCTCACTATAAGGTATGTCATCGGTCCTACAGCGCGCGTGCTATTGGAGTCGTTTCTTGCTCTCACATTATGGGATTCTTGGCGTTAAGTGAGAGATGCGCTCTTGAATGTGGGAGCGCTAGACCGCGGTGATCTCCGGTTCGTCGATACAAATGGTCACTAGGTCAGAAGTTTTCTCTAGTTCCTCTAGACGGTTTCGAACAGCTACACAGATTTCCGTTCTGAGCCTGTTGTTGTGCGTGACATGTGTTTTCTCGAGTCTTTTGGCTAACTTGGAGTCCTCGAGTGTGTTCTCAACCCAGTTCTTGAAATCGTTTCTTTTAAGATGGAACACTAGGCTTTCTAGCTTCACAAACTCAATTTTCTCCAAGAAATCGCAAAGACTTTTGGCACTTTCTCCAGTTGGCTTGCCGATATCCTCGTAGAAGTGGAATGCCTCTTCGTTATTGACTGTTCTAAGAGTTCTAGTGGCTTTGACATCGACTTTGACATCTCGACTTCTAATTTTCTTGCTCAGCTTCGATTGTTTTCTCATTACAAATCACAATTTCGATGTTCTGACGGCAAGATATCGTTTATGAATTTAGGATTCATCTTTGAGCGCGCGCTAGGATGCTTCCGCAAGTAATAAAACTGGACGTCTGATAGATGAATAACGTAGTATGAGGGATTCGTTATGATGGAAAGAGGTGAGTGAATATGATAGAAAAAGTGTATCATATTACTTTTCCAGTGTCAGATCTCAAAAAAGCTACTGCTTTCTACGAAAGCGTTCTCGGTCTTAAGAAGACTGGTGAATGGCCCAACTACGCAACCTTTGACGTTGGAGGAGTGCAGTTTGGTCTTGAACCAAGTCGCAGATTTGAAATTTTTCTGCTTGTGGATGATGTTGACAAAGCGTATCAAGATCTTAGAGCAAGAGGCGTGAAGTTCGTCTCAGAGCCAAAAGACCAGCACTGGGGAGCTCGGGCAGCGACGTTCATGGATCCCGATGGAAACAAGTTCACCATAGAGACTTTTAAGAAGTAGGGCGCACTAAACAAAAAGGGTCATGTTAGGAAGCAATGGCTATATGTCTCCAATGCTAAGCAGCGTATGGAGACACTTAGATCATGAAATGGAAAAGGTGGATAAGAAATGAAGCCAGCTTTGCTCGTGATAGATGTGCAGAATGAGTTTTTCAACCTCAATCAGGCTTGTGCGGACTCTTTGAAGGCGGCTATTAAGTGCATAAATGCGGCGGTGGACCTTTTTAGAAAGAAGAATTTTCCCATTGTCGTTATACAGCATAAGAGTGAGAAGCAGGGTCTTGTGCCGGGTAAATCGGGTTTTGATGTGCCTGAGAGTGTGAAGGTTGAGCCTCAAGACATTCGCATCGTGAAGGCTTTTGGCAATTCTTTCACAAAGGCGGGGCTTGCAGAGAAACTGAGAGAGCTTGGTGTTGACACCGTTGTTGTGACAGGGTTTTGTGCAGAGTTCTGCGTTCTATCCACGTACAGAGGTGCGCAGGACTTTGACTTTACGCCCATAATCTTGAAGGGTTCTCTTGCGTCTGACAATGCAGAGCACATTAGGTTCGTGGAAGAGATTTCAGAGACAGTATCTTGTGGCGCCTTGAAGACATTACTATAGCGCGCGTTTGCAAAGAGAAAGGAAGAAGCCGTAGGAGACATCGCCATCGGGATACAGGTAGAGACTGCAATCGCCGTACTAGGCTTCGCCTTGTTCTTTTGTCTCTTTCAGTGCTTGTTTGATGTTTTCTATGCCAACTATCTTCTTCTCATTCCATATCATCGCAGGCCTCTTCACTCCGCCCACCCTATTGTTCAAAGGCTTGCGATGCACGGCATGGAACCTGCTGATAATCTGTTCAGCCGATGAATTCCGGAGTAATGTTTAAGTGTGTTGTAAACAGTATTGTTTACGGTGGTCTATTTGGCTCAAGTTCAGCTCAGGTTGTCCCAGAAAACGCTTCAAGAAATCGACCGCTGGGTAGTGGAAGGCAGATTCAAAAGCCGAAGCGACGCCATAAGAACCATAATAAGCTTCTACGAGGAAAGAGAAAAAACACGCCAATTCTACAAGATGCTTCTGAACCGTAGCGAAGAGGCAAAGAAGCACCCTGAGTCTCTAGTCTCTGCCGAGGAGTTATAGTGACTTTCGCCGTACTCCTGCATCCGAAAGCCGCAAAAGAACTGGAAAAAATCGAACACCAGACCAGAACCAGAGTCACAGAAAGATTGAAGGAACTGAAGAACGACCCTGAAACAGTCGGAAAAGCCCTGAAAAATTCCGACTTTTGGAGCTTGAGAGTAGGCGACTACCGCGCCATCTACGAAATAGACAGAGCCAAAAAACGGGTCATCATACTATTCGTCGGACACAGAAAGAAAGTCTACGACGACTTCTCCAAACTACTCTAGAAAAAGGGAAGTTAAGTGTCGTTCGCGACAAACAACTCGAGACCTTGACCGTTGCCAAAAGAAGTTCTTATGGGCAAGGTTGTTGAAGCAAG
>Ga0315296_10000993_pt1 | contig 25106 bp, 21 predicted proteins | sample YL17G14_18_MG_FD_203921 | JGI IMG/M metagenome (GOLD analysis project Ga0315296, IMG submission 203921) | Sediment microbial communities from Yellowstone Lake, YNP, Wyoming, USA - YL17G14_18 | ecosystem: Environmental > Aquatic > Freshwater > Lake > Sediment | place: USA: Wyoming | collected... | reverse complement strand
ACTTTGACGAACCCTTCCGTCTCGCCGGCTATCATGGCTCGGCCAAGAGCTGTAAACGGGAATCTCCCGACGATTGGATCGTATCCTTGTTTCTTTGCTTCTGCTTCGGTGAGGCCGACGGTTGCAATTTCGGGGTCTGTCCAGATGGCGCTCGGCATCGCTTTGAAGTCGGCTGCGCTCGCTTGGCCTGATATCACTTCGGCTGCGACGATTCCTTCCTTTGATGCTTTGTGAGCGAGCAGGGGTGGCCCTGTGACATCGCCGATTGCGTATATTCCGGGAACGTTGGTTTGCATCTGCTTGTTGACTTCAATGAATCCTGCTTGGTTCGTCTTCACGCCTGTGGTCTCAAGTCCGATTTGGTCGGAATTCGGACGCCTGCCAACCACAACCATCACTTTGTCTGCTGGAATCTCGGTCTCTTTTCCATCAGAGAGCTGAGCCGCAACCTTTCCGTCCTTGGCCCATTTGGCACGAGCCTTCAGATGTGTGTCCACGCCCATCTTCTTCAGAGTGCGCTCTACGACTCTGACGAGTTCGATGTCGACGCCTGGCAGGAGCTGGTCGAGCATCTCGATGACTGTGACCTTGCTACCGAATTGTGCGTATGACATTCCAAGTTCCAGTCCGCTCACGCCGCCTCCAACAATGACAAAGCTGCGGGGCGCCTCGGTGAATGCAAGCGCCTCCGTCGCTGTGATGATGAAATCTCCGTCAAACTTGAATCCAGGGATCTCGACAGGACGCGAGCCAGTTGCGACTATTATGTTCTGTGCGGTGAGGATCCGCGTTCCGTCTTTGGTTCTGATCTGGACTTGGTGAGGGCCCAGGAACGTGGCTTCTCCTTGGATGACTTCCACATGGTTACCTCTGCAGAGGTATGCGACTCCTGAGATGAGTTTGTCAATGACGCTCTTCTTCCACGCTTGGAGTTTCTGAAGGTTCACCTTGGGTTGAGGAGCCTCGATTCCGAAATCCTGGCCTTTCTGAATCTGCTTCATCAATCTGGCCGCGCGTACTATTGCTTTGGATGGAATGCATCCTACGTTCAGGCAGACGCCACCAAGTGCCTCTTTCTCGACGACCATTGTTTGTCGGCCTAGTTGCCCGAGCCTTATTGCGGCAACGTATCCACCGGGGCCGCCCCCAATCACGAGGTTCTCGACTTGACTTTCCACAGATACCCCTTCTAGTGCGGAAGCTGTCAAACGGTCCCACAAGTTCCTAATTATTATGCTGGTCTACCGATCTTGGCATCGATTCGAGTGCACAAGTAACCGACACACACAGAAAACTCCTGACAGCCGTTCTAGGTGACCAGCTTGCAAGTAGTGATTTCTGCACTGGTTTGCTTGAATCAACAAGAATCGATGTCGTCGAGCATTACTCAACCAATAGGAGACAGAAAAGCGTGAACCGATCTTCCGCGTCTCTAATCACTCTAATAGCATAGCCGGCCTCCCTTTTTCGGGGTATTTGCACTGCTTCTTGCTATACTCGTTCGGGCTGTCGATCTCCTCTGCCACGCAACTGCCGCAGATCCTACATGGTCCAGCCGCATAAGCAAAGGCCTTGTAGAGTCCGCTCAGGAAAGCCTCCCTTTCGAGCTCAAACATGATCTCATGCACCTTCGGTCTCTTTCCCTCCTGCACATCGGCAAATTCGATCAACAGCGCTTGTCTGTATCCTTGGAGTCTCCTGCTAGTCTCTTCCGGAGTAGGCGAATATGGAGGGCAGGTGAAGCGTTTCGCGAACCTGTGACAGCCGTACTGACGCTTCTGCCTCACCCAGTGCTCAACAGAAATGTCTCCGGTTCTGATGAGTTTGGTTGAACTCACCCCAGCTCTAGAGCCTTTCGCTGTATCGCTTCTATGGCTTTCTCAGGTTCTGCGCTCCGCTGATTCTGCTCGGCGAGTGTCAAACTCGAAGATGCCTAGGGTTGGCTGAGTTCTGTAAGCTTCCAGATAAGTCCGTGCTGTCACTGCGTACAAAGTGAGCGGGCAAGAGACACTGATGAATAGGCCGACCACGAAGTGTCTGCTAACGCTTATTGCCACCTGCATCTCCACAGGGGACGCTGATCAAAAATGAAGACCGAAGACGTGAGGACCGTGTCAATCATAGGCGCCGGCCTTATGGGCCACGGAATCGGGGCGGTATTTGCTCGTTACGGATACAGCGTTACGCTGATGGATGTCAAGCAAGAGTTCCTATCGAATGCTCAAGCACAGATCGAGAAAGAGTTCGATTGCTGCATCGAAGGCGGCGTGATGACTCGAAATCAATGCGACGAAGCCTCGCGCAGGATCAAAACCACAGTCGACGTGAAGGAGGCGGCCGCGAATGCGGATCTGGTCGTTGAAGCTGTTGTCGAGAAGATGGACGCCAAGCGTCAGGTTTTCTCAGACCTGGACAAGTTGACGCCACCACACGCAATACTCGCAAGCAACACGTCTGGTCTTCCCATAACCCAAATTGCGTCGTTCACGAAGACGCCGGAGAGAGTTGTTGGGACTCATTTCTGGAACCCGCCCCTCCTGATGAGGGCTGTTGAGGTCATACGGGGCGAAAGAACATCGGACCAAACCGTTCGAGTAGTCAAGGAAGTTCTCACCAAGGTCGGTAAGAGGCCGGTGGTCGTTTCCAAGGATGTCCCAGGCCAAGTTGGGATTAGGATCCTCTACACAATGCTTCGAGAAGCCATCTCACTAGTGGAAAAAGGCGTCGCGAGTGCTGAAGACGTGGACACAATCATACAGGAAGCACTAGGGACCCGCCTTCCGATACTTGGTGTGCTCGAGCTCGCCGATCTGTCAGGGCTCGACTTGGCACTGGCCGTCTCCAGTAATCTGTTCAAGGATCTGGACGCGTCGAAGGAGCCTCACGCATTGCTGAAGGAGAAAGTCGCGCGGGGCGAAACCGGCGCCAAATCCGGCAAGGGCTTCTATGATTGGAGCAAACGCTCTCTTCCGGAAGTCATCAGGAAACGCGACGAGCATCTCATGAAACTGGTGAGAGAAAAGTAGGGTTGCTTTCCGACCACTGGATCTGCACGTTCACTAAGCGAAATCGAAAGGATGGCGAACCTACAGTTTTCCGGCTTTCTGCAGGTCTTCAGCCACCTCTTCGAGCTGGAGCGAGCGTAGCCTCTCCGCACTCGGAAGCCCTGTTTTGATTTCCCAACCCATCGACTGATAGAAGTCGTTCTTCATCGATTCCAGTTCCTTTCTCGAAACAACCTGTTCCTTATTCGGGCCCGATCTAACCGGGTCTTCGAGTAATCTCCCTGGCAGTGTGTCATGCTCGCGCGTCAGCCCCTCCCTCGCATTATAGGCCCGCTCTAGTGTTGCGATCCTGTCGGCGACTTCAAGCCATTTGCTGGTTGGCATATCGATGCCGATTGCTGCTTCGACGAGCTGGCCGAGCATTGGGGGCACTATACGCATTCCAACAAACGCGCAAATAGGCGCTGAATCGAAGAGGATTCTGCCACGCGCTAGGTCTCGCACTAGATTGCCCTTTCCCGCAGTCTGGAGCCCTGTCCCAGACGGCATTTCGACCAAAGCTGCGACCCCATATGCGTGGTGGCATCCGCCTCGTGGGCCGCAGGCAAGGACGAGAGCTTGTCCCCTTGAGCCACGCGGATCGTATCCACCGAGCTCCAAGCCCTTCACGTGCATGGCATATTTCTCTGAACCTCGCCCGACCTCCTCGGCAGCTTCTCTCACGCCCTTTCCGAGAAGGGTGCCCAGTTTACCTTCTTTGTACGCGATTCTTCGGATTGTTTGGACCATTGCTTCATCGTTGCCGAATCGAAGATCAAGTCCGTCTGTGTCTTTTGTGGTGAATATGCCTCGTTCGAAGTTCTCCATCGCCCAAGCAATTGACAATCCAGTCGACATTGTGTCCAGACCAAAGTCATCACACATCATGTCGGCTGCGACAATAGGTTCGGGTTTGCCTACGCCACAGGCGCTGCCGAATGCGTAGATGGTTTCGTATTCGGGGCCGTCCGTGCTAGCGCCAGCATACGGGCCTTCTTGGACCAAAGTCAGTTTTGTGCAGCAAACAGGGCAGCGTGGACAACCTTTGTCCTTAAGCACAAGCTTCTCTCGCAGTTTCGGGTAGCTGATCTCTGCCGCTTGCTCGAAGACACTGTCACGCCAGTTATTGGTTGGAAGGATACCCCAACCTTGGTTCTTTATGACTCCGGATTGAGTTCCGGTCGATGGGAAGTCCTTCCATGGACCACGTTGAGCAGCGATTGCTGAGAATGCTTCACGCAGGACCTTGTCATATGCGGCGCGATTTGCTATTGGGACATCTCCGCTGCCTTTGATCATGATGGCCTTCAGGTTCTTCGAACCCATGACCGCACCAACGCCACACCTCGCGGCAGCTCTTCGATCGTCTGTTATGATCGCGGAAAGGTTCACCATTCGCTCGCCGGCCGGTCCTATCTGGATCGTGCTGAAGGCGTAGCCGTGAGATTCGCGAAGCACTCTCGATGTCTCAAATGTGGGCAGACCCCACAGAGACGCCGCGTCCTGGAAGTGCGCGCTGCCGTCGTCGATTATGAGGTAGGTCGGCTTTGCGGCCTTTCCCTCCAGGATGATCATGTCGCATCCTGCCCGCTTCATCATGGGTCCGAATTCGCCACTGGAAACCGAGAAACAGTAGATTCCTGTCAGTGGAGACTTGGTTATAACGACGAATCTCGTTGAGGTGGGAACAAATGTACCTGTCAGTGGTCCGGTGGTGAGGAAGAGCTTGTTGGCTGGGCTGAGTGGTCCGACTCTGTGGTCGACTTCCTTGAAGAGGTAGTAGCATCCAAGTCCTCTTCCTCCGACGAATCTCTCCACGTCATGTTTCTTCAGTGGCTCATTCCGAGCAGTCTGTGTAGAAAGGTCGATCCTCAGAATGTTGCCTGAGTATCCTCCGAACTCCAAGGTTTGGATCTTCCCTGCAAGGATATCGGGACTTACACGCGTATTGTGTTTAATGGTTTCGACGTTGCTTCGAGACAAGCCACGCCGCTAATTACTACTAGTTAGTCTCAATGGTTCGCGAGTTTCCGTCAGTCCTGATCGATCAAACTCACTACGAAAGCATTAAGACTTCTCTGCGTGCCCTAGCTGCGCAAGAGCAGTCGAGCTGATTGGACTTTGGTTGACTACAAAGGGTATGTTGGCAGGATCCTACGCGTTGACCTAAGTCGTGGAAAGACTTCTGAGACAAAGATCGAGAATGACTTCGCCGAGAAATGGATCGGCGGAAGGGGCTTCATCGCGAAGATTCTGCATGATGAACTTGCCCCTAGGGCTGATCCGCTTGGACCTGAGAACAAGCTGATTTTCATGACAGGCCCGCTGGCGGGCACCGGAGTTCCGCTGACCGGCAAGTATACTGTCGGCATGAAGTCTCCGCTGACGCGCACAATCTCAGTCAGCTACTGTGGAGGGCATTTTGGCCCGAACATCAAGTTCGCTGGATATGACGGAGTAGTATTCGAGGGCGCATCGAAGAAGAGAGTTTACGCCTACCTCGAGGACGGCAAACTGGAGCTGAAGGATGCCGGACACATTTGGGGCAAGACGACACACGAGACCGAGGAACTTGTCAGGAAAGAAGTCGGCTCGAAGGCGAGAGTGGCTTCCATTGGCCCAGCGGGCGAGAAGTCGGTCCGATTCGCCTCAATTATGAGCGATCAACACGCAGCGGGGGCACGATGCGGTCCAGGAGCAGTGATGGGTTCGAAGAACCTCAAAGCCTTCGCCGTATCCGGCTCAGGGCGAGTCGAGACACACGTCGACAAGAACACTTGGAAAGAAACGCTCGACTGGATAGGAAAGATAGTTGACAGCAACGAAGTTGTGAAGATCTTCAATCAAGCTGGGACTACTGGATCCGTCTCTGTGGTGAATGAGATGGGTCTGATGCCTACTAGAAACTTCCAGACCGGCTACTTCGAGAGTGGAAAGAGTATCGATTCTGACTACATCAACAGTCACTACCCCGTCAAGGGGTTCGTCCACTGTTGGGGATGCCGAGTGCTCTGCTCAAAGTGGGTCGACGTTAAGGAAGGAAAGCACGCCGGCGTTAGGACAGACAGACCTGAACATGAGAACATCTTCGCTCTCGGCTCGAACTGCGGAGTATCATCATTTGAGGCGATAGCACACGCAAACCTGCTCTGTGACAAGTACGGCATGGACACGATCTCAGCTGGCGTCGTCGCTTCCTTTGCAATGGAGTGCTACGAGAGAGGAATCATAACTGACAAGCAGACAGGCGGAATGAAGCTCAACTTCGGAAGCGAAGATGCGCTAATGTGGCTTATGGAAAAGATAGCACACAGAGAAAGCGTAGGAGACATCCTAGCAGAAGGCGTCAAGATCGCTGCCGAGAGACTGGGCGGCAATGCTTGGAAGTATGCTATGCACGTCAAGGGTCTCGAGATGCCTGGCTACGATCCAAGAGGCGCCAAGGGCATAGGCTTGAACTATGCGACGGCATCTCGGGGTGCAGACCACAATGATGGATGGACCATCGCAGTCGAACTCTTCGGGATGCCCCAGCAGGTGGACAGATTCGCAGAGGATCCAAGCAAGGTGAAGTGGGTAATCGACTTCCAGGATTCGACGGCAGCACCCATCGACTCGGCCGTGTTCTGTGACTTCTGCCTAGACTTCGGATTCAGCCCCGAAGTGGTTGAGAGACTGATGCGTGAGGCAACTGGGATGAAGCGAAGCTACGCGGACATGGTAAGAGTCGGTGAACGGATAGTGAACCTTGAGAGGCTCTTCAACATCAGAGAAGGATACACTCGTATGGATGACAACCTCCCAGATCGATTCTTGGAACCAATGCCCGACGGCAACTCGAAAGGACAGACATTTGATGTAAACAGAATGCTTGACAACTACTACAAGATGCGTGGATGGGACGAACAAGGAGTACCAACCCAAGAGAAACTGAAGTCTCTAGGTCTCGCCTAGAGGCTCAGTCCCTTCTTCATCTCAGAGCTGCTACAGGTAGAGTATTCCTGTCATCAACGAGTGATCTTTGACGTGGCCTAAGATCCGTCTGGGCCTGGACTTCACCGGAAAGAAGGAATCACGTCTTTCGCGAAAGTTTCCATTCTCGCATGAAATTCCTTGATCGTCGAATAGATGAACTTGAATTCGAAGAAGTCGAGTCCAATCTTTTCGTAGCGCTCAATCTTGTCGGCAATGGTTCTTGTTGTGCCGATTAGGCCTCGCTTCACTCCTTCTTCAGCTGAGACGAAGTTCTTTGTCAAACTCGCAGAATGAGCCGCTACCGCCTCGTTGTCTGACGGTCCTATCCCGATGAACATCTCGAGACCCACAATGAACTTCTCGCTTCCTCTTCCGACCTTCTTTGCACCATCGTGAAGCTGTGTAATGCCTTCTGTGAGTTCGCTTTCGGTCAAGTAGGCGGGTATCCATCCGTTCCCGAATTCCAGCACTCGCTTCATTGCTCGAGGACTGAGACCTCTCTCACCGCCACCTATCAGAATGGGAGGCCATGGTTTCTGAAGAGGCTTCGGAAACATTTGTGCCTCCTTGAAGGATATGTACTCGCCTTCGTAGGTCGCGAGCGGCTGGATCCATAGCGCCTGCATGGCTTTGAGGTAGTCGTCAGTTATTTTGCCTCGCTTGTGATAGTCAACTCCGACGGCTGCAAACTCCGGCTCCGTAATCTTGGGTGCTCCTGGTGCAATTCCTAGGAGAAACCTACCGCCCGAAAGTACGTCGAGGACTGCGATTTGCTTGGCTAGTACCACAGGGTTCCTCAGCGGTAGCACGATGACGGCGACGCCGAGCTTCACCCTCTTTGTCGCTCCAGCAAGGACGCCTAGTGTCATGAGGGACTCGTAGAAGTTCGGCAGCTGCGCTTGGGTAAGCGCCTCCGCTGACCCTGATGAGAGGTGGCCGCGATGCTGTTCGGTTCCCCAAGTTATGTGGTCATGGACCCAAACGGAGTCAAATCCAAGACTCTCGGCCTTCATGGCCGAACTGACTATTGCTTCTGGGCTTGCGAGCGGACCTGAGTTAGGAAGACGAACACTAAACTCCACAAACATTCACCGCTTGATTCACGCATCTCTCTCCTTCAACAAGTTGAAGAGCTTCTCTTGCGTGACTGGAAGCTCCTTTATCCTTATCCCCGTGGCATTGTAGACCGCGTTCGCTATCGCGGTAGGTGTCGAGACAAGAGTCATCTCGCCGATACCTTTGGCCCCGAAAGGTCCCTCATCATGCGTGGCCTCAACAATTATTGGCACGATCTCGGGAGCATCCGATGCGGTCGGAATCCTGTAGTCTCTGAAGTTCGGGTTGAGCATCTTGCCGTTGTTGTCGAACTTTACTTCCTCGAATACTGCTGTACCCATTCCTTGAACGACTCCTCCTTCGATCTGTCCTTCACATGCTTTCGGGTTGATGGCTTTGCCAACGTCGTGCGCAGCAGTGATCTTGACAATTCTGATCTTACCGGTTTCTAGATCGACTTCGAGATCAACCGCTTGGGCACCGTACATATAGAAAATGCTTCGAGCGGAAAACATCGTGCCTTGGATTTCAGGATAGTAAGATCCTCTGCCGAGGATGGTCATTCCAGCTCTGTACTTGCCTCTTATCACCTCAGCGATTGTCATTTTCTTGGTGTCGCCCTTGACGCGGACATCTCCGTTGATGGTCTCTAGTTCTCCTGGGCTGACACCGAGCATAGGAGCCGCAAGCGCGAAGATCTGCTCCTTTGCATCCTTTGCAGCGAACCTGACGGCGTTACCCATATGGAATGTTGCCCGGCTTGCCGTCGTCGAGGCATCGAAAGGTGTATAGTCCGTATCCGGCGATGTGACAGTGATCCTTTCGACCGGAACACCGAGCTCCTCTGACGCGATCTGCGCCAAGATCGTCTTGATTCCTTGCCCGACTTCCACGGCGCTCGTGATGACTGTCACACCGCCGTCCTGTTCCACCTTAAGGAAAGCGGCAGACCCAGACGGAGTCTTTGTTGCCTTGTACTCGCAAGCTATACCCACGCCTCTGTTGGGGGGTCTGGGCTTACCCCACTCGATTGCTTTCGCGGCCTTGAGGATGCACTCCTTCAGGCCAATGCTCGACAGGACATCACCCCGCGTAGGATTGATCGATCCTTCCTCCAGTGCATTCTTGAGTCTGAACTCGACTGGATCCCATCCCATCTTCGCGGCGATCATGTCGATCAAGGACTCGTGCGCAAAGCTGGACTGAGGAAGGCCGTAGCCTCTGAGCGCTCCTGCTACCGGTCTATTGGTGTAGACCGTGTATCCTTCAACTTTCACATTAGGAATCTTGTATGGGCCGACTCCTGATTCGCAGCCGTGTAATGTAACAGTCGGGCCTTTCTCGGCGTACGCTCCCGTGTTGTAGACGAGTTTCGACTGTGAAGCTATTATTGTTCCGTCCTTCTTGACCCCTGTCTTGACTGTGACTACCGCTTGGTGTCTCATGAGGGACGAGGTGAAGGTTTCTTCTCTTGTGAGAACGATCTTGACTGGTCGGTAGTCCGTTCGCATGGCTAGCGCTATGCACACCATCTCAACCTTGAGCCCGCCTTTTCCGCCGAACCCACCGCCCATGTATGGCGGCGATATCACCCTCAATCGCTCGAACGGGACGCCCATCGCATCTGCCAAGTCCTTCCTCAAGCGGTGAGGTGCATCATTTGGAACCCAGATCGTTATTCTCCCTGAGATTTCGGCCTGTGCTATCGCCATGAAAGGCTCGATCTGACAGTGATGTCCTGTAGGAAATGTGAAGGTCTCCTCGAAAACGTGGTCGGCCTGTTTGAAACCTTTCTCCACATCGCCCTGATTGAACTCGAATTTCGCGCAGATGTTCGTGTTTGGAATAGGATTGACTATGGGCATGTGAGCATAGGTGTGCAACTCTTCATGTATGAGCGGGGCTCCGGGTTTCATGGCCTCGACTGCATCAAAAAGTGTTGGGAGCGGTTCGTACTCGACTTTGATGAGTTCCATGGCGCGTTCTGCTATCTCTTCAGTTTCGGCAGCGACGGCAGCCACTGCCTCACCGGCAAAGCGGACCTTGCCAACTGCGAGGAAAGGTTGGTCCCTGATGGCTTCTCCGCCTCGGAATGGTGCGCCCTTGCCAGTTACAACAGCCTTCACACCAGGAAACTTCTCAGCCTCGGAGGTGTCTATCCTCTTTATCTTCGCATGAGCGTAGGGGCTGCGAAGCACCTTCCCGTAGAGTAAATCGGGAAATTGCATGTCGTCCCCGTAGATGGCACGTCCGGTTACTTTCTCAAGCGCATCTACTCTATGAATCGACTTGCCGATTGTGGCGTATTTCTCAACTTCAAGCGTAGCAGTCATTGGCTATTCCCCCGGATCTCCTCGCCAGCCGTGAGGATCGCGTCAACTATCTTGCTATATCCAGTGCAGCGACACAAGTTGCCGGATATACTGTGCCTGACTTCCTCTTCGGTTGGATTCGGATTCCTGTCAAGCAGTGCCTTCGCCGACATCATCAGTCCTGGTGTGCAGAAACCACACTGAACGGCGCCTTTCTCGATGAACGCTTTCTGAAGAGGATGAAGTTCCTTCGGATTCTTTGAAAGGCCCTCAATCGTTAGCACATCTTGTCCTTCCAATTCAGCAGCCAATATGAGGCAAGAGTGCACTGCTTGGCCGTTCAAGAGTACAGTGCAGGCGCCACATTCACCGCTATCGCATCCGCGTTTCGTGCCAGTAAGGAACAGAACCTCTCTGAGTACATCTAGCAGAGTCTTCGTCGGTTCCACATCGATCGCTGTCTGTTCACCGTTGACTTGGAATTTCACCATACGCTTCATGGAGCATTACACCTCGCTCTTGACAGACTTGGAGTGCAGAGCATCCCGGAACAGTCTTCTCACTACCACCTTGGCCATCGCCTTCCTGTATTCGGCTGATGCTCTCACATCGGAAATCGGCGAGCATTCCTCGGATGCAAGCTCTGCCGCTTTTCTTGCAGTGTTGTCATCAATGGGCTTGCCACGTATCTCCGTCTCTGCTTTTCGTGCCCTCATCGGGATTGGAGCGACAGATCCGAGTACAATTCTTGCGTCGACGCATTTCTGTTCTGACAAAGTGAACATCAATGCCGCGTTCACTGTCGCAATGTCCATAGCGTTTCTCGGTCCGTGCTTCAAATATGCACCATAGGATCCTCTCGGTGGACTAGGGACATCGACTTCCACTAGAATCTCATCTTTCGAGAGAGCCGTCTTGCCGGGGCCGATAAATATGTCCTCGAGCTTGACCATTCTCTCTTCTCTCGGACCAGCGATCTTCGCGACTGCTCCAAGAGCGATCAGAGGCGGCGCGGTGTCGGCGGCCGGTGAAGCATTGCAGAGATTACCGCCCACTGTTGCTCGGTTTCGGATTTGATATGAACCCAAGTTGTGCGCAGCATCAGCGAGCATAGGAAAAGCTGTCCTGACAACTTCGGAACTGTCTACGGTGTTGATCGTGACGAGAGCTCCGATTCTCAGTCCTCCGTGCTCGTCGATCTGAATTCGATTGAGATCTGGAATCTTCTTGATGTTGACTACAATACGAGGCTCGAACTTGCGTTCTCTCATTCCCAAGATTAGGTCGGTTCCGCCAGCGAGAATTCGGGCGCCTTCGTTGCGTCCGAGAATTGAGAATGCCTCCTTCAGACTTGTTGGTTCTGCATATTCGAAACCTCGAAGACCTCCCATGACCATGAACGTCTACCTCAGTTGCTCAAGTTTGGATGAGAGCGCTGGCAAATGTGTACGCTCGTGGAGCGGACCCGCTAGTGTTCTTCAGAGGTCTTGGTCTCGGAGGTCCAGTAGAAGTCCTTTCCGGCCTTCTTCTTTGCCTCCTCATCTTCGGCGGCTTTGACTGCGTCCATTCCGCCATCAACATAGGTTGCTTGGCCTGCAAGCCACTGACACAAGGAAACAACCTCATGAATTTCGGCGGGTGTTGCACCTGCTCTCACCGCTTTCCTTGCGTGGCTTTTCCCCTTCTCGCCTCTTCCCAGTGCAACCTCCACCGCCACCATGATGAGTTCCTTCACTTTGCGAGATAGAATCTCGGGCTTGCCCTTCGGCGGCAGCGTTGATCTTCTTGAAATGATGAATCCCTTGAGGAGTTCAGGATTATACTTCTCCATGCTTTCGAAAACCGGATGGATTCTGCCGAATTCCTCCATTATGTACTGGCGAATGTCTTCGTCCATTTCGCGCCACCGAGTCGGCCAAATGGGAATAGGAAGCTATTTACCGTTTCCAACAGGCGCTCTCTGCTAGTCTTCCAAGCCGGACGGTGACTGCTCTCAGGGAATTCTGAATCGAAAACAGACTTGCTTTCTCGAGCAGTCGGATCAACAACTACCTTGAGTGCTATATACTGAGCAACCAGATGGTCTTGAGGGAATTCGAATGACTTGGGTCAAGACAGTCAAGCTTGAAGAGGGAAAGCACCTCGACCTTGGCGGAGGGAGTTGGGCGAGAGAACTTCTCACAGGCGAATCTGTCGGTACCCAGAAGACTATGCTTGCGTACTCAGTCTTCAAACCAGGAACAGGAACCGCTGCTCGCATCCATGAAGAAGAGGAGCTATGCTACATCCTCACAGGGAAGGGTCTGATTCTGTGTGATGATGGTGACGTGTCAGTGGAGAAGGGAATGGCGCTCTATATCCCTCCTGGCGTCAAGCATGGCACCCTCAACAACGGCCATGAAGACTTGACCATGGTGTATGTGTTCTCGTATCCCAAGTACCCGCCGACAAAGACGTAGCTATGCTCGTGTTGAATCAGGACTAACCTTCTACTACGCTCTTCCTCGATGTGATCAGATTAGAAGACCCAGTTTCCGTCCTTTATCAGAAGTTTGCCATCAACCTCGACAGTTGGACTGCGCATGAGAGAGTCGATGTGTGAGCTGCTCACATTTTGTCCGCCTGGATAGGCTCGAGAGTTGTCACCTAGGGCCATGTGCATTGTTCCGAGTCTGCCCTTTTCTTGCAGAGTTCCAGTGATCTCCTTGTGGCCTGTGCCGACTGCAAATTCTGCGATAACGTTGGCACCTTTGTCGCCTTTTTCGATGATGTTGCGTAGTTTGGTTGCTTCCTCGCCACCTTTGATTTCGTAGGCCTTTCCGTTCTTGACCAGCATCTCGATTGGCTGCTTGAATCCGGTAGGTGCGACAACATTCATCAGGCCATCGACAACGATCTTTCCGTTAGCTGAGTCCTCGATTGCAGCGTAGGTGAGTTCGCCCCAAAGCGGAAGGGGACCCATGCTGACTCCCTTCTCTCTGATTGGAGTGACGATCAGTGGAGGGCGACCTTTGATAGATAACGTGATGTCTGTGCCGAATTTCGTGGTTGCATGTATCTTGTCTGCGTTCTTCAAGGCATCTCTGAGCTTCAAAGTTCTCTCATGGACTTGACGAATGTCATCCTCTGTCAGGCCCCAAGAGCCAAGCCCTTCCTCAACAGAAGCGATCCTCGCCATGCGTTCCACTCCTCTCTTAACAGCGGCTGTATGTGCGAACCTGTGAGCGTAATCGATTACAGTGCTGATCATTGTAACATCAGCATTCTCAACTGCCGCTGCCACATGCTTCGGAGCTTCAGGGATACCAGGAGCCAGCATGCCATCGAGCACGGAAGAGGATATGTTCATGACTGCAGGTATGCCGTCAACAGCTCGCACCGCTGACGCAAGAGCCAATGCTTCCTGCATATGCTCATCATCTGATAGGACCAGCACGCTCTCGCCTCTCTCAACTCTGTATGAATGCTTGACGAGCACGGAAGCCTCCTTCAACATCGTGATCGGCGACTTCAATCTCGTTCACCTGATTCGGATGAGCAAGACAGAGGGTACTGCATAGGAGTTTAAGCTTTTGACCTGAAGGGCTTGGCCCAGACTCAACGAGCGATCTCCTTGGCGGGTCGCATACTCTTAAATCACAACAGCTCTGGCATAGCGGGGAACTCTATGGCCATCGGTGAAGCACAGAAACAGGGCGAAGAACTGGCAATTGACATCAAGGGAATCACCTATTCATACCCGACATCAAAGGAACCCGTACTGAGAGACATCAATCTCAGTGTGCGCAAGGGCGAGTTTCTTTCGATCATGGGCCCGACCGGTGCAGGCAAGAGCACTCTATGCTTGACACTCAATGGCATAATCCCGCAGTCTCTAAGTGGCAAGATGAATGGAAGCGTTGTCGTCGAGGGCATGAATACACTGGCGCATGGAGTTCATGTCCTCACAAGTAAGGTTGGCATCATCTTTCAGGAACCAGAGAGCCAGCTCTTCTCGATGAATGTTGGAGAGGAAGTCTCGTTCGGGCCAGAGAACCTAGGTGTGCCACCTGACGAGATTCGGAAGAGAGTCGACTGGGCACTCAGCGTTGTTAGAATGGAGCAGTTCCGCGAACGTTCTCCCTTCAGATTATCAGGCGGGCAGAAACAGCGAGTTGCGATTGCTGCAGCATTGTCAATGATGCCGTCGATACTGGTGTTGGACGAGCCTACCTCTGGGTTGGATCCAATCGGCAAGATGGAAGTCTTCTCTGTCGTTCATGACCTGAAGAAGATGCGAAACATGACCGTAGTCATGGTGGAGCATGAGAGCGAAGAGATCGCGCGCTTCTCAGACCGAGTAGTAGTGATGGACCAAGGTAGGATCGTGCTTGAAGGAGCGCCGCGGGACGTATTCTCGCGAGCACAGACTCTGCTCGACATCGGACTGAGCGTTCCCCAAGTCAGCGAACTTTCAGAGAAGATGAACCAGAAACTCCGGCCTAGCAGGCCCTACTCATTTCTGACTCTTCAGGAGGCCGAGGAGAGCATACTCAGGGACTTCTCCAAATCCAAGGCTAGATCAAGAGCAAGCCCTGGAACAAGTAAGACGAAGCAGCGGCTCCCTGCAGTGGCGAATGATCAACCTCCCGCAGTGGAGGTCAAGGATCTGCACTTCGAATACGAAAAAGACATCGAAGTGCTGACAGGAATCAATCTCAGTATCAATAGAGGAGAATGCGTGGCAATAGTAGGGCAAAACGGATCCGGAAAGACCACGCTTGTGAAGCATTTCAATGGGCTGCTTCGTCCGACAAGCGGCAAGATCATTGTGAATGGCATCGAGACAGCTGGCAAGACTATTGCGCAGCTTTCAAAGACGGTCGGATATCTGTTTCAGAATCCTGACCACCAGATCTTCAGCGCCTCAGTTGAAGAGGAAATCGCCTTTGGTCCGAAGAATCTGGGGGCAGACCCAGAAGAAACCGAGAGGCGAGTCGCTGAAGCGTTGAAACTCGTGCGACTTGAGGAGTATCGGGAGGTTCCGCCTTCTACACTCGGCTTGGGACAGCGCAGAAAAGTGACGTTGGCGTCGATAGTTGCGATGAAGCCTGATGTCATGATACTCGACGAGCCGACCACAGGAATCGACTGGAACGGATCCATTCAACTCATGGACTCTGTCCGCGAACTCAACAAGCAGGGCCATACAATCATAACGATAACACACAGCATGCGTGTCGTTGCGCAGTACGCAGAGAGGACGATCGTGCTTGCGAATGGCAAGATTATCCTCGACGGACCGACCCGGGAGGTATTCTCAAGACCTGACGTGTTGAAGACGACGTTTCTTACGCCACCCCAAATCACATGCTTGGCTCAAGATCTGCAATCAATGGGTTTCGCGAATGACATCCTCTCAGTCGATGAGTTTTGTTCCAGCCTGGAGGCGCTCTGACAATGTCGTTGAAGTATGATCTCTACATCGAAAGGGACACGATGATTCACAGACTGGATCCAAGGGTGAAGCTGATTGGCGCCGGCCTTGGAATGATTGCGGCTGTAGCTGTCTCAAACCTTCTAGTTCTCGCCGTGATCTATGCCATTGTACTCATCGTGATCAAGCTTGGACAGGTGACTTGGGAGAGATTCAAGTTCGCATTTCGAACGATCCTTCCGGTCTCGATAATGATCATCTGCCTGTGGCCATTGTTCTACAGGACCGGGACGCCGGTTCTGTTCAGTTGGGGACCGATCATCATAACACTCCCGAGCATTCTAGCCGGCATATCATCTGCGCTGAGAATCAACGTCATGGCGTTCTGCGCATTTGCGCTCCTTTACACGACGGCACAAGGCAGCTTGGTACGTGGGCTTGTGAGACTCGGCCTGCCCTATGAGTACGGATTGTCACTCGCTATAGCCCTCAGGTACATCCCGACTTTCAGTGGGATAATTCTCATGATAATGGACGCTCAGAAAGCGCGAGGACTTGAACTCGACAAGGGCAATTTCATGCGCAAGATATTGAAGTATGTGTATGTGATGGCTCCTGTTGTCATTACAGCACTTCGGATGGCGGATCAGCTTTCGTTAGCTATTGAATCACGAGCATTCGGAGCACCGACGAAAAGAACCTACGTCATTGACTTGAAGATGCGAGCCGCTGATGGACTCGCACTAGGTGCAGTCGCCGTCGCTTTCGGTGCTCTCATGTTCGCAAGGCTATTATACGGTTTTGGGGCATAGCACTCACCTCACGAGGACTGACTTAACGTATGACCACTCAAACAGTCAGACGAAAAGGAATGGGCCCACGTGAGGTCTCACTTTCCGCCGTCATGATCGCCGCGACAGCAGCACTTACAATGTTGATCAGTATACCATTCCCGTTGACACGAGGATACTTCAACCTCGGCGACGCCATGGTGATGTTGGCAGGACTTCTGTTGGGTGCAAGGCTCGGTGGCATCGCCGGAGGTGTCGGATCCGCAATCGCTGACGTGCTCCTCGGATTCGGCTACTTCGCGCCTATGACTCTGCTCATCAAGGGCACAGAAGGGTTCTTGGTGGGACTGATAGGTCACAACAGACGCTTGCCGGCCAGAATCGCCGCAGTCATTGTGGGAGCAATTGCGATGCTTCTCGGGTACTTCGCTGTGGAGACACCGCTCTACGGCATTGGAGCTGCCATCGCAGAGCTAAGCACGATCAACATCCTTCAGGTAACAGCAGGAGCAATAGTCGCCCTGATACTCATAGAACTCGTTCTCAGAGCCTATCCCGGAATCAAGTCCTATGCTCCGCCGCCCCTAAACATGAAGGTCGCAGTAGCCGTAGTTGTGATCGTGGCAATCGTTCTCGCGGCTATCGTCGGCTTCTACGTCACTCAAGGAATCGGCTAGATCACTGCCGGTTGTCGATCCCGGCTTCCTCCCTTTTTTTTCCACTATGTACGATCCTACAGTTCGGTCTCTGATTCTCGTGGCCTAGAGAAAGCTCCTGAGGCGTGAAGAGAAGCCGAGCGGACCGTCGGTTTGGTTTCCATGCAATCGATGAGGCGCAGAAGAATGAAAAAAGTGGAAGAAAGAGAAGAGTGTCCGAACTCTTGAGCGTGCAACTCGGATCGGACGGCGAGAGCCTAGGATTTTCTCAGGTCGTTCAGGGTCCTTTCCATAACTGCGAGTGTCGTCAGGATGTTCGTCAGCGAAGCTTGGTAGCCCATGTGGCCGATTCTGAGCAAGCGGCCTTTCGTTTCCCGGAATCCGCCGCCGATGAGCACGCCATATTTCTCCGCCATTGTGCCTACAATTTGCGGGTCAGTGAATGGCGTCGGAATCTCGAATGCTGTGACAGTGTTAGAGCATATCTCCCGTCTCTTCGGCCATAGCTTCACGCCGAGCTTCTCCAATCCTTTCCTGCACTCCTCGGCAACCATTGCGTGTCTCTTGAACGAGTTCTGAAGGCCTTCTTCCAGTAGTTCGTCTGTTGCTTCAGCCAATCCATACATCTCAGACACAAACGGCGTGAATGGGAAGCGTTTGTCCTTGATCCACGTGTCTCTGTAGTCGATTAGACTGATGTACGAGTTCTTGATTGGTTTCTTCTTCTGCTCCACTGCTTTCCAAGCATCGCGGCTTATCGACATCATTGTCAAGCCTGGAGCGGCTGAGATCGCCTTCTGAGATGCGCCGCAGCAGATGTCGATTCCCCACTCGTCAGGTCTCACATCGACTCCTCCGAGGGAAGCGACTGCGTCAACAATGGTAAGGATTCCCTTCTTCTTGGCGATTGGGCACAGTTCCTTGATTGGGTTCAGTGTGCCTGAGGGAGTCTCGCAGTGAACTACTGTCATTGCCTTGATGTCTTTCTCAACGTCTAGGATCTCTTTGAGTTTCTTAGGATCTATTGCGTCGTTGTTATCACATGAGAGCATTACAGGCTTACCTTCAGCATTCTGGACATAGAACGAGAACCATTTGCCGAAGGGTCCGGAATCCAGCACGAGCACCTTATCGCCTGGATTGATCGTATTCATTACGGCTGCTTCGAGACCAAGTACCCCTTCTCCTTGCAGGATGAGGACATCGTTCTTCGTCTGGTAGATCTTCCTCATCTTCTCTGTTGTTTCAGCGAAGAATTCCACGAAGTTCTCGTAGTAGTGATAGATCTGTGGTCTTGACATTGCCTGGAGAACTCTGGGAGAAACTTCCACCGGTCCGGGGGTCATCAGGAGCCTGATAGATCCTCGCGGTTTGTTCCACAAGGTCACAATACCTCTGAATCGTTGTTCGAGCCCTTTCCCTTTAAAAAGATGGTAGCCCTGACTCTATGATCTGTTCATTCTCTGCATCGTCAGATCCTGTGTCTGGTCTTCTCGGTTCGAGAACACCAGCTGGCCCCGGTTGATTGTCTACAGCTTCGCTTGTTCTCGTACCTTCTTCTGATAGATCGAGTACTCGAGGCTGATTCCTCTGAAGGAATCCCATAGTTCGAGAACTTCGAACCAAACGCCGGTTAGCATTGATCCCATTCCCATAGTGAAGATGGAAACGATTAGGCCGACCTGGATCGGCTCGGGAAGCAGCATCGAAACTAGAATCACGAGAGATAATGTGAGGAAGCACGTGACGCCTAGGAATAGTCCGAAGAGCGCCCATTTCGCATAGCGTGCTCGCTTAAACAGCATCTCGAGCACCTTCTCTACTTCCGTGTCACGTGTGGGAAGTTGCAGGAGTTGTCTTGTGTGGTCGACGATGCGGCCGTATCTGGTTTGAATCATGAGGCACAGCAAGCCTCCTGTGGAAGACAATACGACAGGAACCAGTGCCGTTTGTAGAGGGCTGAGGAAACTTTGCAGATCCAAGTTGTCACTCTCTCCATTCTAAATGATTGAGGAGGACCATTCATTCATACGTCCTTTAAGTCCCTTTTCGCGTATTCGAGCCAGCACAATGGAATGGAGAAAGCTGGAATGACGATGCGGAAGACACTGATCGCGATCATGATCGTGACTCTTGTTCTTGCGGGCGCCACATACGCAGTCTACATGGGATCCATTCCCTATTTGATGGCCTTGGACGGGAATTCCGCAGAGAATTCAGCAGAGCCCGTGCTACTTTTCGGAATTGGGATACACATCGAACCATTGGGAGAATACAATCAGAAAGTGTTCTTCCAGCATCACGTTGAAGACATCCGAATGTTGGCTGGAATGGCCGAGAAGTATGGAGGAGTACTCACAGTTCAAGCACAGACGCCTTTCACGCTCATGGCGATTCAGTCCAGGGAGACCTTGTTTGCGGATCTTGAAGCGCATGGTCATGAGATTGCCCTTCACTTCCATGAAGAGGCTCACTTGGGACAGAACCCCGAGGCTCTCCCAGTTGAGACTTGGGCCGAAGCGATGTCTCAGGAAATCTCGTACATCAAGCAGGCTGGAGCCACGAAAGTCCTGTACTGGAGTGGAGGCAATCTCTACCCGGGAATCTTGGATGCGGTTGCGCTCGCGGGTCTAGACGTGATGAGCGATTGGAAGAACCCGCACACTCAACAGACTGACGCACTTGTTGTAGGAGTCGATCCGTGGCGTCCCGCAGGCGGGCCAACTGAGAACAGCCTCGTTCTCTTTGCGAAGCATGACCCGCAAGGGAAGATCGTTTTCCTCCCGGATGGATCCTACGATCCTCAAGGTTTTGCAGCGAAGCGACAGATGATAGCGAAGGGAGGCAACCAAGCATACTTCGACTTCATCAAAGGAAGCCTCGAGCGCTCACTGGACGCCGCACAACCAGACAGAGTCAATGTCTTCCACATCACTATCCATCCGGGAGAATTCCGTGGTGACCCAGCACACCCCTACTCGGTTGTTGACCGTTTCCTAGCAGAAGTCGTCAATCCACTTGTTGTATCTGGCAAAGTCCGGTGGGCGACTTTCTCGCAGATGGCTGATGATTTCGCAGGATGGGAGAAGACTCATCCTGGCGTCGACCCACGCAATAGCGGCGTCTCGATTGATCAAGCGAGCAAAGTCGAGCGTGATGCTACCTACTGCACCGTAGACAGTGTTCAGTTGAAGATGGACATCTACTACCCCACGACTGACAAGAAGCCTCAGCCGGTGCTCGTATACGTTCATGGCGGAGGTTGGACCAAGGGGAACAAGGGTTCTGGAGCGGGCAGTCTCGATATTCGCGAACTCGTCAGGCGTGGGTACTTTGTCGCAGCCATAAATTATCGTCTGGCGCCGCAGTACAAGTTCCCTGCACAGATCGAAGATGTCAAGTGCGCTATTCGTTTCCTGCGAGCCAACGCAGAGAAGTATGGCATAGATTCGGAGCGTATCGGAGCGTGGGGTGGTAGCGCCGGTGGTCACCTTGTCTCACTGTTGGGAGTAACCGATCCGAGCGCTGGATTCGAAGGTTCGGGAGGATATGCTGATGAATCGAGTCGTGTCCAAGCTGTGGTGGACATGTTTGGTCCCACCGATCTGACACAGATCTTTAGCGGTGCCAACCCGCAAATCCTACAGCAAGTGTTCGGTGTTACAGATTCAAACGCTGAGATACTGAAGCGTGCTAGTCCAGTGACCTACGTTACGAGCGATGATCCGCAATTCCTCATCCTACACGGGGAGAAGGACGCTCTGGTTCCGCTAAGTCAGTCGCAGGAGTTCTACAAGGTGCTGATTGGGGCTCATGTGCCTGCGACGCTCGTGATAGTCAAGAATGCGGGACATGGGTTCGCACCAGCAGGCGGACGGATCAGTCCAAGTCGTGCGGAGATCACGAAGATGATCGCCGGCTTCTTCGACCAACACATCAAGCAGGTTGACGGAAAGAGCCAAGATTCTCTCATTGAGCCTCAATTCACTGCTATGGAGAATCCGAGCGTGCAATGGACGGCCCTTCGGAGAGAATCGATTCGTGTCTCAGTGAGCGACCCTGACCAAGTTACCATGTATCTCAGTGGTTGGGGACGGAATTGATTCTACGCCAGTAGGCTTCGACCGCTTCGATCTGCACTGGCACTTCTGGACCTCTGCCGCGTCTTCTGCGGACAAGTTCCAAGGCATCCTTCGCACTGTAGCCTCTGTGCACCAGATAGCAAGCCAACACGACACCAGACCGGCCGATCCCTGCATAGCATGAGACATCGACTGGGACGCCTGCTTGGACATGGGTGTCTATGTATTCGATGATCTTGTCGATCTGCGCGTCTGTAGGCGCGTGAAAGTCGGGAACTGGCTCGTTGTAGTCCTCTAGTCCGGTTTCGCGAACGTCGTCGGCTGTGATGTAGGCCTCATCTGCCTCGACGAGTCTCACTAGGGCACCAATGCCTTGCTTCTTCAACGAGATGAGGTCAGACTTCGAGCGTGGGCCTCTTGATCCGGCGACTTCGTCTTCAATCACCCAGCTGAAGTTCAGATCCATGAGGCTTTTTTCCTCGTTTCGAGAGGTTTGTCGGCGAGTCCGTCCGATAATGTTGGGGAGGAAGAGCTCTCCTGCCCGATAAGAGCTGCGAACCAGCGGACCGGAGGCGACGTAGCGGAACCCCATCTGCTCGGCCTTAGCTCGATAGTAGTCGAACCGCTTAGGTGCGACGTATTCGACGACGGGAAGGTTGCGTGGTGAAGGTCTGAGGTACTGACCCAACGTTAGGAAGTCTGTGTCGACACTCCGAAGGTCACGCATCGTCTGTAGAACGTCGTCTTCTTGCTCACCCAGCCCGAGCATGAGTGACGACTTGGTAAAGATCCGTAGGTCTAGTCGTTTCACATGTTCGAGGACCTTGAGTGAGCGGTGATACTTGGCCCTCGGGTCTCTCACCTTAGGGGTTAGTGCCTCGGTAGTCTCGAGGTTGTGGCCAATCACGTCAGGACGCGCGTGAACCACTGTTTTGATTTCTTTGGCGCTTCCCTGAAAATCAGGAATCAATGCTTCGATGTGCGCATCGGGAGCGCTGCTCCTGATGGCGGTGATCGTTTGGGCGAAATGTGACGCTCCACCGTCCGATAAATCATCACGGTCAACAGAAGTCAACACAACATACTTCAGCCCCAGATCCTTGACGGCTCTTGCGACGTTTGCAGGCTCCTCACGGTCCAAGATGCCGTTTGGTTTGCCGTTCTTCACGTTGCAGAATCTGCAAGCGCGTGTGCAGAGTTCTCCCATTATCATGAAGGTCGCTGTGCCACTGCCCCAGCACTCTCCAACATTCGGGCAGTGAGCTTCCTCACACACAGTATGAAGTGAGTACTGTTTCGTCAGTTCCTTGAGCCGCGCATAGGTTGGTCCCAAGGGGGCTTTTGCCCTTACCCAGTCAGGCTTTGACGAGGAGCTCATCACGAAGCGTTTCTCACCACATCTTTAGCGATACTATAAACGTTCCTCGAATAGGAACAACAGATTGAAACCAAGTGTGTGCGCGCCAAGGGACCAACACACAACAGGGCCTCACGCCGAGGGTTCGGTTGCCGTTTTGTCTATTCGACCCGTCTCTCATTGGGCGACCTTTGATCATTCCGGTCTCTTACACCACACAGAAGAGTCAAGTCTCACATGCATTGTACGTGAACCTGTTGCGGGAAGTGGTGGAATGACAGATCAGGTTGTGCGATTGGACGTATCTGATGCTGTAGCCATAATCACGCTTAACCGGCCTGAAGTGCTCAACGCCCTTAACCTCTCTATGACTGAGGCATTGGTTGGAGCAATCCAAGTATGCATGGACGATGAGAAGATTCGGGCTGTGATCATCACCGGCGCTGGTCGTGGTTTCTGTGCCGGAGGAGATATGAAGGCAGTTTGGGAGCATATCCAGGCAGGAAAAGATCCTCGCCACTTTTTCCGTGACTTGACGGTGCCTCTGCATCGTGCCATTACTGATATTCGATTGATGGAGAAACCGGTCGTGGCGTCGGTGAACGGTCCGACCGGAGGTGCTGGGATGAGCTTGGCAGCAGCCTGCGACCTCCGTCTTGCAGCCGAGAGCGCCAAATTCAAGCAAGCCTACACCTCTATCGGTCTGGTTCCGGACGGAGGATGGACTGTCTTCGTGCCTCGCATCATCGGGGCGGCGAAAGCTATGGAACTCCTGATGGTTGACCCGGTACTTGACGCAAAGGAAGCGTTGTCCCTGGGGCTCGTCCACGAGGTCGTGCCAGACGACAAGCTGCACGCGCGAGCGCTGGAGGTGTCAACTCAGTTGGCCCAAACACCGATGACTGCTCTTGGTGGTGCCAAGGCGCTTATCAATGCAGTACTGTTTCCGATGTTGGAAACACAACTGGAAAGAGAGCGACAACGACTAATAGCACAAGGTGGCACGAAGGATTTCCTCGAGCGGCTCTCCGCGTTTCAGCATAGAAAATCGTCGCTTCCGAACCGCTGATGATGCTCTTCCTGATTGAGACATCGAGGTTTAGCCGATGTTTCTGAGTGTGCTCGGAGGCTAGATGACGAAGCCGAATGCACCTGCGAATCTTTCGACTCCTCTAAATTGGTTGAGGAACTCAATGCCTTTCTGGGTGAGCCCATAGTATCGGTCGCCCATGCCTGCCTCTTCGATCACACCGAGATTCTTCAATTCCTCCAAATACTTCAGCAGTCGATCGTGAGACAGATTCGCTCCGTACAGGATGCGAGTAGGTTTCGCTTGATTGTTCTCGCGTTGGATGACCCGCATTATGTCTACGTAGATTCTCATCTGCGACCTGTACTTCGGCAGTTTCTGCATCATTTGGCCCTAGTCACCCGCAGAAGCATCGTGAGTAGCGAAACGAAGCCGAGGAGCTGGAACACGTGTCCGAAAACGAAGAACAGTGGGCCAAGCGGCATCAAGGTGAAGAATAGGTGACTCAAGGCCAGAAGGAGAAATCCCAGAAAGACGAGAAACGCGTTTCTGTCTTTCGTGGCTGAGTAATTGATGCCTGTCTGAAATGCGATGTAGACGACAAGGAAGAGTAACACGATCTCGGAAATCGGATGGTACTCAAGCAGAGGCAGTGGCTTGATGACCGGAGCTTGTGAGACCTGAAGTGTCGAGAAACCAAACAGGGGCACGAGCAAGGGTGAGACTGACGTTGTGCTCATTGCTCGTGTCTGAGAGACGTAGGCGTATACGAGAATGCCATACGCGAGGACTTGTGCAAGGAAGTAGATTGTGTATCCGACCTGTGTCAGAATCTCGACTCCTTTGAGGCTTCGTGCCAGTATCCCGAGGAAACCTGTGAGCGAGTCGATCAGCAGGCCTGCTGACAGGAGCGCAAAACTGAATTGAACATACAGGAGCGTTCGCTGTCTCGTGAGCCTGTATCCTTTGAAGGCTTGGAATGCTATTGTGAGCGCGATGATGAAGGCGATGAATTCCATGAGGCTGTCGAAGCCGACGAACCATAGTGGGCGAATCAAGATCTCACCCGCCGCTCGGCGTGACCGTTGTGAGCAGGCTATTGTACGTTGTGGATGATTTGTATAGCTATCACTGTGAGTACTACAAGAGTTGAGGTCTAGATCGCGCCTGCCGATTTGAGTCGTTCAACGTCGCTCATTGAGTATCCGAGTTCTTGTAGAATCTGAAGGGTGTGCTCGCCCAGTCTCGGCGGAGGAGATTTCGCAGTCAGCGGACTGTGTGACACTCGGATCGGTGTCGCAAGCTGATTCAATCTACCGAACGCCTCCGTCTCCATTTCGAAGATCATCTTCCTTGACCTCACGTGTGGGTCGGCTAGGACCTCGCG